>OERW01000143.1_pt1 | contig 24613 bp, 20 predicted proteins | sample 1540091 | NCBI WGS metagenome assembly OERW01 (sample SAMEA3891889, study PRJEB23780) | metagenome | biome: terrestrial biome; feature: animal house; material: Caecal content | place: Italy | collected 2015-05-05 | reverse complement strand
AATCAGAAATCAACTACTGATTCGCATTAATTATGAATTTAACAATGGAAGGCAAGGATTTGTTTCTCTTTTTATTATTTTTGTGCTTTGTAATTAACACATGCCATGAAAAGAATTAAAACAGGACTAACGGGATTTATATTAGGAGATTGGTTGGGAATGCCTTACAGGGGAAAAGGAAAAGGGACATTTAAACCTATATGGACAAAATCTTATCTTCGGGGAGATAAATGTTCAGGGAATACCTCGATGTTATTATGTGCTTTGGACAGTCGTTGCAATTTGGAACTTTATCAGCAGAATTTAAGAAACTGGTATTTCAATAGAAAGTATACAGGAGAAAACATTGAGTTTGATATTGATCAGGTGACCCAAAAAGCAATCATGAAAAATTTCAGGGGAGTGTCTTCGGATTCTAATAGTGGCAACCGCAGTTTGATGGGGTGTTGTGTTTTGGCTTTTTCTCCTTTATCTAAAGAGGAGATTTTTTCTTTTATTAAGATCACTCATAATAGTCGTTATAGCTTTAAGTATACTTGGTTTTTTATTGAGTTCATTCGTTGCCTGTTGGAATATGAAGATAAAGAACAGGCATTACAGCAGGCTGAGCAGAGATGTGATGTGGAGGTTAACAGGCAAAATCTTTGTAATGGAAGCTTTGTTGTAGATACGGTGGAATCAGTGGTCAATTGGTTTATGGCAGGAAATAGTTATAAGGAGTGCGTATTTTCGGCTATAAACTCAGGTAAGTCAAGTGATGCGGTAGGAGCATTGACAGGTTTGCTGGCGGGAATATATTATGGATTAGAATTAAAGAATGGAGTGAAGGGGTTTGAAACAATGGAATCTTATATTGATTCATTTATCCAGTACCTTAATCCCACTCTTTAAATTCCAATGAAAGTTGTTCCCATTGTTTTTTTATTTCTTCTTTTTCTTCTTTTGGATTAGATATGGATAGTCCGATAAGGCGGATGGGGTGGCTTTCATAATCAATTTCTTTCAGTAATTTTTTTGCTAACGGAAGAATTTTATCCATACTTGTCAGTTCACTGTTTTGAGTGATGCTGCGGGTTATTTGGCTAAAGTCATGGAACTTTATTTTTAAAGTAAGTGTGTTACCGCTGAAATTAGTGCGTTTCAGTCTTTCTAGCAATTCGGTAACTACATGATATAGTTCAATGATGGCGGAAGAATGAAGAGAAATGTCTTTTTCCAATGTATGTTCGCATCCTACGGACTTACGGATTCTTATGGGTTCTACAGGACGGAGGTCAATGCCTCGTGCGAAATCGTAATACAGATTACCTGCTTTACCAAACTGCCGGGTAAGCATTTCTAAAGTGCAGGCTTGTAATTGGGTACCATTATGAATCCCTAATGTGTGCATTTTTTGGGCTGTTACCGGACCTACTCCCCAAAAAGATTCGATGGGAAGGTGGGCGATGAAATCCAATGCTTGGTTGGGATGTATTGTACATAATCCGTCGGGTTTGCGGTAATCCGATGCTATTTTGGCTAGAAACTTGTTATAAGAGACCCCGGCTGAAGCTATCAATCCCAATTCTTTGCGAATACGCTTTTTAATATCTTTGGCTATATCTATAGCAAGTGAAAAGCCTGCTTTATTTTCAGTTACATCCAGAAAAGCTTCGTCTAGTGACAGAGGCTCTATGATATCTGTATAGGTATGAAAAATATCATGTATCTGCTGGGATACAGTTTTATATACATTCATTCGCCCCGGAACAAAAATCAGTTCTGGGCAAAGTCTTTTGGCTTTTTGTGATGACATGGCGGAACGTACTCCGTAACGGCGGGCTTCGTAACTGGCAGCAGCTACCACACCTCGTTCTTCAGCGTGTCCCACAGCAAGCGGTTTTCCACATAATTCGGGGTTGTCACGTTGTTCTACCGATGCGTAGAATGCATCCATATCGATATGTATTATTTTGCGTTCGGACATCTTCATGAAATTTGTAGAGCAAAGGTATGAAAAAGGTTTTTGGTTGATGAACTCTTTAACAGCTTTATTTGTTATATTTTCATTAATATTATTTCTGTATAACGAGTATGAGAAAGGCACGTAAAAACTACTTTATTTACTTGATGATGCTATTGATATTCGGAGGGTTGATTTATACCGCTATAGCAGGTGGTGAGCGTTTTTTGCATTTGTCATCTATAAAGCCAGCGACAGCAGGTGATGATGCTTTTACTATGTTTAAAACTATATTACTTGATAATCTGGAGCATCCTTTTTCCATTTTACTCATTCAAATTATAGTTGTATTGATTGCGGTTCGTATTTTTGCGTCTGCATTCCGCTATATAGGGCAACCGGGAGTGATAGGTGAGATAGTGGCAGGAATTGTCTTGGGGCCTTCCCTGCTGGGATCTCTTTATCCTGAGTTTTTCGGCTTTTTGTTTCAACCGGATTCTTTGACTAATCTGGAACTTATCAGTCAGTTAGGGTTGGTACTATTTATGTTTGTTATTGGAATGGAGGTTGATTTCGGAGTATTGAAAAATAAGATAAATGAAACATTAGTTATTAGTCATGCAGGAATTTTGGTACCTTTCTTCTTGGGAATGTTGGCTTCTTACTGGGTATATGAGGAATATGCTTCCCAGCAAACAGCATTTCTTCCATTTGCTTTATTTATTGGTATATCTATGAGTATTACCGCTTTTCCGGTTTTGGCCCGTATTATTCAAGAACGGAATATGACACGGAAACCTGTAGGAATTCTTACGATAGCATCTGCAGCCAATGATGATGTGACAGCTTGGTGTTTGTTGGCGGTTGTCATTGCTATTACAAAAGCAGGAACGTTGGGAGGTGCTTTGTATACAGTTCTTCTTACATTTGTCTATATAGCTGTGATGTTTGTTGTTGTTCGTCCGTTTTTAAAGAAAATCGGTACACTTTATTCCAATAAAGAAGTTATAAACAAGACCTTTGTCAGTTTTATATTTTTGGTTTTGATTGTATCGGCGGCTATTACGGAAATTTTGGGGATTCATGCTTTGTTTGGTGCTTTTATGGCGGGTGTAGTCATGCCTTCTAATTTTGGTTTCCGTAAGGTAATGATGGAGAAGGTTGAGGATATAGCATTGGTTTTTTTTCTACCGTTATTTTTTGCTTTTACAGGATTACGCACACAGATAGGATTAATTAATACGCCGGAATTATGGTGTGTATGCCTGTTATTGATTACTGTAGCGGTTGTCGGAAAATTTGGTGGATGTGCTGTGGCCTCTCGTTTGGTGGGTGAGTCTTGGAAAGATAGTTTCACCATAGGTACTTTGATGAATACCCGTGGATTGATGGAATTGGTGGCATTGAATATCGGTTATGAGTTGGGGGTACTTCCTCCATCTATCTTTGTTATTCTTATCATAATGGCTTTGGTTACGACTTTTATGACGACACCTTTATTAAATTTAGTCGAATGGGGCTTTGCAGTAAGAGAACAAAAAACGGTTTTGCAACGAAAATTGCTTTTGTTCTTTGGACGTCCCGAAACAGGTGGTAAGCTATTATCGGTATACAAATTACTCTTTGGAAAACAACTTTCTTATCATCAGGTAATTGCAGCTCATTATACAACGGGTACCGATGTGAATCCTACTAGTGTTGAGCAATTTTTTGAAGAAAGTTTTATTCCTGTTGATAAACAGGCAGAGCACTTGAATATACATATAGAGAAGCGTTATAGAGTAACTGATAATTTGGTATCTGATATGATTTCCACTGTAGAAGCGGAGTCACCGGATATTTTGTTGTTAGGCGCAGGGCCTCGCTTTATGACTGACGGTGAAAAGTCGATGACTTCTTTTTTTGGTTTGTTTCGTAAAAAAGTGGATGATGTGTTAGAGCATGCTTCTTGTCCTGTTGCTATCTTTGTAAATCGTGACTATCGTAATGGAGATGAAGTGGCTGTATTGATAAATGGAAGTATGGATAGTTTTCTTTTCACTTATGTGCGTCGTTTATTGGAAGATGGAGGGAGTTTTATTCATTTATATTATTTCAGCAGTGGAAGTGAAGAATATGTAGGACAAATATATAAGATAAATAAGCAGTATGCAAATAGGGTACATCTGTATCCTTTGGTTGAAATAGAGGATTTGGTATTGCCGATAATTCATGGATTGCTTATTTTAAGCTATGATACTTGTGTGGGGATTGCTGCCAATGAAAAAGTCTTTAAAGCGCTTCCTTCTTTATTGGTCATGAAGGATGCATCTTAAAAAGAAACTGAGCCGTTTTCAACCATCCCGCCAAACTGCCATAGTTACGAGAATTGTCTAAAAAGCAAAAAGCATTGACAATCATCAGATTATCAATGCTTTCTTCCAGTCGGGGTGACTGGATTCGAACCAGCGACCACACGCCCCCCAGACGCGTACTCTAACCGGGCTGAGCTACACCCCGAATTGCGGATGCAAAGGTAGTGCTTTATTTTTAATCTGCAAATAAATCGGTGGAAAAATATATATGAATATCTTTTGTTAGTATTGTATCTTGCTTGTTATCAGTGTTATATATTTTTGTTGCAAAATACTGTTTAGATAAAATTCTAAATAGTATTAAGGTAACTTCGGAGGCTGTTTTGTACCCTATATGATGCAAAACACATGCAAAAAATCCTGTCTTATAGTAGTAGAAAGCATTAAATCATTCCAAAACCTTAATCAAACCTTAATCGAATATTAAATGTGAGAATTGGCAATTAAAAAAGGGAAAATAATAAATAGAAGTTAAAGTTGGAACGAGGTTCCCGAACTAATTGAGCATTTCTCCTTGGTAACCAAAGTTAATGATTTAATTTTAATCGTCGAAATTAATATCTTTGCATTGAGCGAGAGTGAAGTTCTATACTTTACTTTGGGACATCCTATTATGCTGTTCTTATAAAGTATAAAATAATTTCGTCGGCCATATAACTAAAAAAAAGAACAAAATCATGGCAAAGACAAAAATTGTGCTTTTCAAAAGCAACATTAGAAGGGACGGCAGCTGCCCCGTTTGTTTAAGGGTAGCAAAAGAGGACAAAACAAAGTACATCGACTTACAACTGTCGGCAACGAAAGGACAATGGGATGAACAAGCATCCCGATTTAAAAAAGACAAGCGTGTCAATCCTAACTACGAAAATTACAATGCGTTGCTGAACCGTTATGAAGTCCGAAAAGATGAAATCCTGCGAAAGTTCATGGAGGAACGGGTACACTGGACGCTTAATCAGTTCGAAGAGGAGTTTCTTGGTATGTCAAAGCAGGGTAAGGTTTATGACTACTTTATGCGACAGGTGGAAAACCTAAAAGCCACAAGGTATATCGGTAATGCAAAAGTCTATGAGCATACTCTGCATATTCTGGCAAAATATGACGACAAGATTAAGGAGCGACTATTTTCGGAGTTGGACGTGAAGTACATCAATCGGTTTAACCTTGAAATGGAAAAAGACGGCTGTTGTGGAAACATCCGTAAATACTACCTCAAAACATTGAGAGCGGTTGTAAACAAGGCGATAAAAGAGCGTGAAGCCTCATCAAATACCTATCCTTTCGGTAAGGGTGGCTTTGAAATCGGTAAGCTGGCAGAGGAAACAGCCAAACGCTACCTTTCGCCACAAGATTTGGAGCTGATAAAAAACTCGCCTCAACAAAATCCTGTGTTGGAGTTATCCCGTAGGGTGTTCCTATTTATGTTTCGGTATGAGTTTTATAGACGAAGCCATGCTGACTAAAAACAATATCAATACGTTTGGGGCAGAGGAGCACATCGTTTACAAAAGGCAAAAGACGCAAAACGCTAAAAATGCAAAGCCTATAAAAATACCTGTAACTCCTGCCATAAAAGAGCAACTGGAATGGTTTAAAGCAAATACAGCTTTGACAGGTAATTATTTGCTGCCAGTGATTACAAGGGATTATGAGGGGGAGCAACTGTATGACCATATCCGCAGCCGTTACAAACGTATAAATGACGGTTTAAAGCAATTGGGCAAATTGCTTCATATCCGTATGAACCTGACCACCTATGTCAGCCGTCATACGATGGCCATGACCTTACAAGGCAATGATGTCCCCCGTGAATTTATCAGCCAAGCGTTGGGGCATCGTAATCTTACAACGACAAATGTATATCTTGACAGTTTTTCAACAAGTGTATTAGACAGAGTAGCTAAAATCCTTTAATTATGAGTATGACAATAAATATGCCTTTGGGCGACTTGATAGACAAGTCTCCCAAAGGGGAAGCCCGTTTTGCGCATGAGGAATGGTTGCGCACCTATGTAAAAAGACTGACGAAAGGTAATAAGACAAAGCTAAAACAGGCTTTAAATGAGGTAGATGAGGCTATAAACCAATGGCGGAACGGTTTCTTCATATCCACTTATGATGAAAAGTTATCAGCTGTCCGACAAGGCAAACTGAACATGGATAGTCAAGAGTTGGAAGACATCTATAACGAGGAAACCTATTTACAAAAAGAGGGCAAAACAGGTTTGGTTGCAGATTTCCTGTATGATTCCATAGCCCAATACGGCTTTATCAATGAACACCACCGTGATGCGATAGAGAGCGCATGGCTGTTTCACGACATGGAGTTTTTGCAACAGCAATGGGAATATTACGCTCTGGCTCAAATAAGGTCGTTGCGGGCAGTCATTGTTTCCATGCTGGGAACAGTACCAACGACACCTGAAACCGAACCACAGAATGCCAAAAGAGAGCCAAAACGGATAGAGGATTATCCCGAAGTGTTTGACATTACACTTTATTGTGAACTTACGAATTATGCAAAGGATACTATTTACAAGTGGACTCGTACCCGTGAAATACCTTGTCATCGTTCCGGGACAAACGGACGCAAACTTGTGTTTAAGCGTGACGAAATCGTAGCGTGGATGACTGCCCGAAAGCAGGAAACCAAGGACGAATTTATAAAACGAATGGAAAGCTAGTTGGCTGCACGGCTCCATAAATAGTTAATATGCTTTATTATGTATAACTTTCTATATACATTCCAATCTCACAGCCATGTATGACAAAATCAAATTAATGCTATATGACCTGCCAACAGGGTACAACTGGCAAACAGTCCTGCAACGTACAGTTGACTATTTTGCCAATGGTACAGGTGGTAAGGGGTATTGGCTTGGACGTAGAGTCATAGTTATAGACACGTATGTGTCATTCGAGGGCATGTCTATGAAAACATAACCTAAAGACCTTATCATTAAAGGAAGTAGAGGGACTTATATGAGGTTAAGTAAGGATTTGGGTGTGCCCATGTATAAGGCAGTGGTGGAGTCTGCGGAGTTTGCACATAACTTTAGCATGACAGAGCCTCCTATTATGTATATGCAGAAGTTGGATGCTATGAAAGCATTTAGACCTAATGGTTGGAGTGGTACTAAATATATGGATAACGGGGAAGTGCGTTGCAAGTTTTATGACAAAATACAGGAAACGAAGAAGAAGCGTGAACTGCCTAAATATGGAAGAGAGAACTTATTGAGGTATGAGGTGACATTTAGCACCAAAGGACTGAGTAGGTTGTTTGGCAGGGATATAGTAGCAGAGGAACTTTGGAGTAAACAGGTGTTTTGGACGCTGGTTGCAGAGTGGTTTGGATATTATGAGGATATGGTGAAACTGCCTAATGATTGTTGGGATGCGGATTACCGTATTTTTGAGAGCGCCAAGGACTTTGCCAAGTGGTGCATTTGTATAGCAAATGCCGACCAAAACCTGTCTTATTATGTAAAGCACGTCCTTTTTAAACTTCGGACAAATCCGCAGCCAGCCGACCGTGTCCTACGTAGGCAAATACAAAAGAAAATCTAGGAAGCGTTGGAGTGGGGCAAAAAACATTTGGCTCTCCCTAACCTGACCTTGGAACTGACAGGCAAAATAGAACAATATCTTGCTTGGCTGTTGGAGTAGTCGGCAGACAGGATGGGCATCGCGGAGGAACGACGAATATTCAATACCGCTGTTAATCCTCTTCTTATTCAAATAAGACTTGGTAATCATCAGAGAGTGTAAACTTCACTTCCTAAGTTTATTCTTCAGATGATTACCAAGCCTTATCTTTTAAATGAGGTGTCTATTGGGCGTGCACGGCCAAAAACTTATCTAACACAATAAAAGTACTCGGCAGGATATAAAAATAATTCGCTAATATTGCGAATTGTGCAAATATGTGTTATCTTTGTGTCATCAAAGAACGGTTATATGAACGTAGAATTTGAAAAGGAATATTTGGCAGAACTTTATGAAAAAGGAAAAACTGATGATAAGAAGCATCGTTTCCAACCTCAAATAGTCAATGGTTATTTGAAGTGTGTCAAAGCTCTACTAAATGCCTCTCGAATGGAAGATTTATATCAGTATAGGTCTTTAAACTATGAAAAGTTGAAAGGTGATAAAAAAGGACTTTCTTCTTTACGCATCAATGACCAATACAGATTGGAATTTAAGGAAATCACCAATGCGGGTAATCAAACAATCATAGAAGTCTGTTCTTTGATAGACATTACAAATCATTATAAATAGGAGGAACTATGGGTATAGCAACAAATAATTTGCAGTCATTCCGTCCCTATCATCCGGGTGAATTGATAAAGGAAGAATTGGAATGTAGAGGCATAAGGCAAAAAGACTTTGCAAAGAGATTTGGCTTGTCTTATTCTGCCTTAAATGAAACATTAAATGCAAAACGTCCGATAACTACCGAATTTGCCTTGTTTTTAGAGGCGGCTTTGGGTGTCAATGCCGATTTGCTTGTAAGAATGCAAACGGATTATAATATACAGGTAGCACGAAAGAATAACTCCTTGCGTGAAAAGCTAAACAATATAAAGAAAATAGCTGCCGTGTTTTGAAAACAGTTCTTGGTATGATATTATAGAAATAAAGTTTTTAACGAGGTATTTAAGATAAGGTGGGGCAAGCTGCTCCACCCTTATTGTTTGCTCCTCTAAGAGTGTAAAAAAGAGTTCCTTTGTACTCGAAAATACTTGTTTAATAGATTGAAAATCAGTAATCCAATAAAAATTAGCACAAATATTTAAATCTCGGTCATAAATTCTTCGTTATATTCATGCAACTTATAAAAAGTTTGGTATGAGAAATTAATTGTATTTGTGTTGGAATAGTTATCTTATACGTGATGCCCCTAATTGTATATCAGCGTGTTATTGTAAAATAGTTAGTGATATACATAAGTAAGTTATAATATTAAAAAATGAGATTATGGGAAACAAGGAAGTACAGGCATTAGATTCTGAATATCTTTTGTCGTTAATGAAACAGGCTAATACGGATAAGGATGCTGCATTTGAGGAAGTGAAATAAGCACATAGAGAAATAAGAATACAATATCAAATGGAAAGCGTGTAGCTCAATGAGTTACACGCTTTTCTTGTTTTTGGCCGTACACAATAATATTGCTATCTTTGCGTTATTATTATAAACATCTGTACCTTATTTGTACCTGTAAGAAAAAGTAGATATGATGAGAAGAATAGATATTAAGAACTACAAAATGAATGAATTATGGCAGTAGCAAAGTATAAGATAGTACGGAAATGTCCTGTGTGCGGAGAAGAGTTCTTCGCAAGGACTTTGGAGTCCTGGTATTGTTCACCCAAATGCTCCAAGGTGGCGTGGAAGCGTAAGCATGATGAAGAAAAACGCCAACTTGAACTGGACAAGATTGTAAGCAATATGCCCAAGTCTAAAGAGTATATCAGCATAACGGAAGCGTATGCTATGTTTGGTGCAAGCCGCTCAACCATTTATAGGCTCATCTACATGAAAAAGATTTCCTTCATTGAGCCAGAGAAAGGAATACGACTTGTATGCAAAGGAGAACTAATGAATCTGTTTCCGTTAAGACAGTCTCCGCTTGACACCAAGCCAAGGAAACCAGTTACCATGTACCGCATGGAACCAGAGGATTGCTATACAATAGGTGAGATTTCCAAGAAATTTCATCTGGATGACAGCACCGTGTATGCTCATATACGAAAATACTCAATACCGACCCGGCAAATCGGTAATTATGTGTATGCTCACAAGGAATCAATAGACAAACTTTATAAAGATATAAAACCATTATGAAAAGATTAGATTATACTAAAGTCTCCGTCAAATTAAAGAAAAGTGAGTGGAGAGATGAGTGGTTCATCTATCTTGAAGCTTATCCTGTTTATGAGACGGGAAATGACAAACCCAAACGAGTGCGTGAATATCTCAGGAGGTCTATTACTACCCCTATATGGGATAAACGACGAAGCGAGCGAGCCGTTGCTGGTAGAATAAAGTACAAGCCCAAGCGAGATGACAATGGCGTTATTCAGTGTAAATCCAAGCAAGATATGGAAACTTGCCTTTATGCGGATGGCGTTCGAGTCCTGCGTCAAAAAGAGTACGACAACATGGCTCTCTTTACTGACCAGCAAATGGAAATGGCAGAACAAAGCGAACGCTCAAAATGCAATGTTCTGGAGTATATTGAGAAGTTAATCAAAGAAAGAGAGGAAACTGCGTCAGAATCGATAGTTGTCAACTGGCGCAGATTGCACACACTGTTGTCAATGTTTGCCAAGTGTGACTACATACAGTTCTCGCAGATTGACATGAAGTATATTGAGGCATTCCGTTCCTTCTTGATAAAGGCACCGCAGGGTGGTTCTAAGAAAGGAACTATTTCAAGGAATACGGCATCGACGTACTTCTCTATCTTCAAGGCGGCACTCAAACAAGCTTTCGTGGATGGCTATCTGAATTGTGATATTGCTGCCAAGGCTAAAAATATCATGTTTCAGAGTGCTCGAAGAGAGTATCTGTCACTGGAAGAACTTAATATATTGGCAAAGACTCCGTGTGATGATATACTAAAACGGGCAGCCTTGTTCTCTGCACTGACAGGAATGCGACATAGCGATATTCAAAAGCTTAAATGGTCAGAGGTTGAAGAATACAATGGTGGGTACCGTCTCAATTTCACTCAGCAGAAGACTAAGGGCGTTGAATACATGCCTATATCGCCACAGGCATACAAGCTTTGCGGTGAGCGCAAGAAAGACGGAGAACTGTTGGTGTTTGCCGGACTGCCTGACCCTTCATGGATATCTAGGCCTTTGGAACGGTGGGTAAAAGCATCAGGGATTACCAAGCACATCACCTTTCATTGCTTTAGGCATCACCATTTATTCTACACGTTGAAAATAAGCAGTTTATAAGAATATGCTTTTTAATAGGTAACGATTTAGAAACGAGCTAAGTTTTATATTTTACTATGTCTTGCGTCAATCCAAAGAACACTCTTACTACACTGCAAAGATAAGAATTATTCAATAAAATAATACATCTAATGATTTCATATCATTGATTTCTTTATTGGATTAAGGTGGGTTGGTTATTAATTATCCCTACAATATGTTTGTGCCTATAAAAAATGAAGATATTGCTGTGTGATGGTTCTATGATGCTTTATTCACATCATAGAACGAAATATGCTTCTTAAATCAAGAATGAATTCCACAAATGTTGCAAGTGCTGCAAAATATTAGTACTTTTGTAATTAATTGGGGTGTTGTGTGGCAAAGTCAATACTTCATAAAAAATAATACGAACATAGTTTCAATGAGAGCAGATATAAATCAGAGTAAGCAGAAGTTGGCAGAAACTTTTTTCCAACGTTTGGTAGATTCTTATGGATATTTACCAGAGCAGATGGAGTTTAATGTAACGGTTTCTCCAACATCAATTGCAGATATTGCAATATGGCGTAGTCCTGAAGATAAAAAATCAGGGCTCGCTCCAGATATTTATGTTCTTGTTGCATGTAAGGCTGAACACATAAAAATTAAAGCCGAAGATTATTTTGAACAATATAAGCAGGCAGTCCTTAATGACATGGCATTTTATGTCGCACATAATCTTAAGGAAACAAAAGTCTTTTATATTGATAGAAATGCCAGACCTCTGAAAATAGAACGCATTAGTGATTTTCCCTCAGCTCAGGATATTATTTCAGACGAGAATTTAGCTTTATTTGTAAATAAAGTGAGAGGTTATTCAAAAGATAAGTTTTTGAAAACCTTAACTCGTTGTCACAATATCATACGTAATGTGGATAAACTCTCTCCAGAAGCAGCATTTGATGAAATAAGTAAAATCTTATTTATAAAGATGCTGTATGAACGTGATGCAAGAGAGGAACTCGTTTATAGCAAAGATAAATTCATAAAAGATGAGCTGTCATATAATGGGGAAATAGACTACATCCAATATTTATTTAACGAAGTTAAGGAAACATATTCAGCCGATGGTCTTTTTGACTCAGAAGATAGAATAAGAATTCGCAGAGAGAGTTTCTTACTTATTTTGGAAGAGTTAAGCAATGTCGAGTTGTATGATACCTCTGATGACATAAAGGGTATTGCATTTGAACTGTTTCTAGGAAAAACTTTCCGTGGGGAATTAGGACAATTTTTTACACCAAGGACCATAGTTAATTATATGGTTGAAGTGTTGAATGTAAAAGAAGGAGACAAGGTATGCGATCCTTGTTGTGGAAGTGGAGGATTCTTGATTAGAGCATTTGAACATGTTCAGAATGAGATTGATCAAGATATTCATAATCAGATTGCAACATTGATGGACAATTTGAATCTCTCAGACTCTGAGAAACAAAGTAGGATCAACAATTTACTATGTGAGTGTGATAAGACAATTGAAGGAAGTCGTTATCATAAACTATGTCATGACTATTTCTTTGGAGTAGATGCCAACGCCCGTATGGCCAGAACTTCTAAAATGAACATGATTATGCACGGTGATGGACATGTTGGAGTTTATCTTCATGATGGTCTTCTTAATGTAGGAGGAGTTTATGACAACCACTTTGACATAATCCTTATAAATCCACCTTTCGGAGCTCATGTTGAAAAGGATATGCGTATTACTGACTCAGATATTCCTACAGATAGAGAAAAAACTTTATATGAGAATTTGTATGGTAGCGAATACGTTAGTAATGTATATATTCCTATAAAAAATTATGCACAAGAAATTGGCAAGGATAAAAAAATAGGAAAACGCATATTAGATTTATATAAAATCAACAACAATAGTACCGAAATCTTATTCATTGAACGTTGTATAAACTTATTAAAACCTGGTAAACGAGCAGGTATTGTATTGCCAGAAGGAGTGCTGGATAATCCAGCATTGGAACGTGTCCGTAGATTTATAGAAACACGAGCCAGAATACTCAATATTACCTCAATACCTGCAGATGTATTTCTGTCATCTGGTGCAAACATAAAACCAAGTCTTGTTTTTATAGAAAAGCTCAAGGACGGCGAGATGCCAGAGAAAGATTATCTGCTATCAGTTACGAAAGTAAATGATGCCGGAATTTCTTCCACTGGTTTACCTTCGCAAAATGAAGAATTGCCAATAGCAGCCAAAGAAGTTTCTTCTTGGTTAAGTGGAAAAGTTATGTCAAATATGACTTATACAAAAATAGTTAATCGTTCGGATTTATCTAATTGGAGTGTTAAGTCTGTTTTCGACGTAACAAATATTAATTATAATCCTATATACAAGAAAGTGAAGATTGGAAGTGTCGTATCATTGAGCAAAGATGTTATATACGTTGAACCTAATATTAAATACACTCGTTTGACGGTAAAACTATTTAACAAAGGCATTCAGGAACGCGATACAGTTATAGGCTCTCAAATTGGGACAAAACGTCAAACGCGCGTAAAAGAAGGACAGTTTGTCATCTCAAAAATTGATGGAAAAAGCGCAGCTTTTGGTATTGTGAACTCATCACTTGAAGGAGCTATTGTTACTCCTGATTTTATGGTTTATAATATTGACACAACTAAAATAGTTCCAGAATATTTAGAATTGGTATTAACCAATGAAGCCATATTGAATCAGTTCTCTAACTCAAGCAGTGGAACAACTGGAAGAAGAAGATTATCTCAAAAGGTTTTTGAGAACACACTTATAGCTTTGCCATCAATGGACGAGCAACGCAAACTTATTGCAAAGATTCTAGAAATTAGAAAAATGCAGGCATCTTTAGAAGAACAGATGCAAAAAAATATTGAGTACTTCAACAATAAGATTTTCTCTTAATATATGAAGCTATTGACACTAAAAATCACTTCGGAATTTAGAAATCTTGAAAATTTAAATTTAAGTTTCGATCCAGCCAATGATACATATGTAATTATTGGTAATAATGGTACGGGCAAAACAAACATATTAGAAGCAATAAGCAGTATATTCTCTGTCTTATTAAACCATTCAACTGATTTTTTATTTAGTTTCGTGCTACGTTACGAAATTAACGATATTACATATCGGGTAAAGCATGATAAAATTGCAGGAGTTACAGAATATAAAAAAGGAGATATTCCTGTAAATGAAATGGATATGATCTATCCCAATAGAATAGTATGCAACTATAGCGGTGAAGATACTCGAATGTGGGATAATTACTATAAAAAGGCAAATGAAGAATATTTAAATAGTGTACGTTCTGCAGAATCTCCAAATATCTTATCAATGATATATATTGATAAAACTATGTGGAAATATATCCTATTATGTATGCTTGCGACACGAGATGTCAATATTGCTTTTGACAGGTTTCTCAAGGATAAATTGAATATAGATTCACACAATATAGATTCTATTGAACTAAATTTTAATACTGACCTATTAAACAGATGGCGAAGTGAGAATCAAATAACTTTATTCATTCGTCAACTTCGTGGTCTATTTGACGATAGTCCAACTATTTCTTCTAAAGAGATTTCTAAATTCAATCCAAATGATGATGATGCTCGCTTATTATTTAATAAATATATGGGAGCTAGTCAGGTCATAGACACCTTAAACATATTTTTCAATAATGGAATAGAGTCTGCATTTTTAAGTGAGGGAGAAAAAAAGATGATGGTTGTCCTATTCATCTTAGAAGCAATATCAGATGAACAAACATTAGTATTAATGGATGAGCCAGACAGTCATATACATATCTCAAGAAAGGGCGAATTGAGAGAAATGTTTGATCACATGAGTCATCGTAGCAATATAATAACTTCACATTCTCCAACCCTAACGGCATCATTTGAAGAGAAAACAAAAGGTGCTATAATTATGCTTGACAAAGAAGAAGATGGTAAGACTAAGGTTATTGATAAAGATATCGTTAACCTAGTTGAAAAATTAACCAGTGGCATTTGGACATCTCAGAAACAGAATCTTTTTCTGTCATCTCATGATGATATCCTAATTGTTGAAGGCCCCACTGATGAAACATTTATATCCGCTGCGCTCAAATATTTTAAAAATAAAGGAAGATATTTAGATTTATCATTTGAATTTATACCTTGTGGAGGAGCTTCTAATGTTAATGCTTTTGCACAGAAATTCACGCCCAAAGAAGGACAAACTGTTATCGCATTATTTGATGGAGATGACGCAGGTGTTAAAAGTATGAATCAAGTTGTGCCATGTACATTAGGAAAGAAACAAAAATGGAATATTAAAAATTTTGGTAAAGCTCGTAAAAATCGGCATACTTGGTTCTCCTTTTATCCACCATATGCTCACAGGAAAAATATCGAAAACTTTAATGTTGAAGACTATTTTACCTGTCAATTGTTTCGTAAGTACATCTTATCATTTACTTCTCTTGATACAATAAGAAGTAAAGAGGGGCTAAAAAGTAAATTAGATGAAGACTGTAGAAAAGAAAGAATTAACGGGAAATATTACGAAAAGTTTAGTACCTTATTTGATCATATATTGGCAATTAAGAATGCCGAGTCTCGAGGCGAAAAAGAATTTTAAACAGACTGTTAGATAAGTATAAATATAGCCCCCCCAAAAAAATCAATCCAAACTTTTTTGAGGGGGGGGTACATTTTGTTAATTATAGTTTCAAGAAACCCAATAGAAATGCATCAGGAAAGATAAATTTCTTTTCTCCTAGTGTAAATCTGACATAGATAAACTTCTCATTTTTATTGATTTTTACGACTATTCCTTTACCAAACTTCTTGTGAACTACAGTACTGTCAACCATTAACTTCTCAAGTTGTTTTTTGATATCACTATCCTCTTTTGTTGATTGCACAGATGGTGACTTCGCAGTAGTGAGCTCATTTACAGAGCGAGATTGTACAATTGGTACAGAATGAGGTTGTGAGGCCTTTGTTGTTCCTTGTTCAGTTTGTTTTTTATTGACTGTATTAGTACCTTTTGCATAGTAATCAGAATCTACCTGTGTCATTGAGGATTGTTGATTGTAGAAGAGTTTTTCATACTGTTCCTTACGGATGGTAGTATCCCAACCACCTACTTCGTCTGCTATATGCCTATTGATACCAGTATATGTCAGACTCGCATCTTCATAGCGTTTGAATTTGAAGATAGCGTCGTTCATTAGCGGTGCATTAAACACACCAAGTGAACAGAGCATATTAAAGTCCTCGACACTTAAACCTGTAACTTTCTTGAACAGTCCTGGCTCCAACTGTGTAATGACATCTTTCAGACATCTTTCACGGTAGTCAGTCAAATACATAAATACTGGAATACGAGTCGCAAACTTTATCAGTTTCTCTTGAATCTGTTTGCGTTTACTCTTCATTTCCTTTTCCTCGTCAGAAATTTCCTTTTTCTCCTTTGGGGTTGGATTGGGATTTTCTTTCTTTGCCTTTTTGACGGCCTCGGATTTATTGATGATGGTGGTAAGGTCATTGTTCAGGTTACGGAACCCTTCTATATTCATCAAGGCTTTCATGGCTTCAGGACTCGCAAGCAAACGTTTCAGTGTATCATTGTCTACATTTACAAGCAGGGCTGATTCCCACCGTTTTGCCAATAACGTAGCCGAAGTTCCTGCCAAAGCGATATCCAAGATGTCTTGTGCATCAACTTCTTTCATGCTGCTGCCATCATAAGCCAGCACAGGAAGAAATTTTATGAACTCACCGACTTTCGCCTCTGGATTGGATTCATTGATATCCAGTCTGCAACTGTAATCGGATATTTGCCGTAAGGCTCTGTCAAGGGCGAAGTCAAAAACATAGCATTCATTTTTCATTATGATACGATTTCCATCCTCATCCTTTACCTCCCATGGACTTTGAACTCTAAATGCTGCCTGAAAATATGTTTCCGGACTTTTCAAATTACGGAGCATGAATATCCCAGTCCAAGGCTTCACGGTAACACCTGTTGTCAGTTTACCACAAGTCAGTGTTATTGTCTTTGTTGTAAGAGGATTCCCCATATTTGCCTGAACCGGATACAAAGCATCCAGACCGATTCCGGCTGCAGTTCCAGCACATACTGTTACTTTGTAATCATGGTAAAATTTATTTTGCCGTTGAGCAAGCAAATTGGCCATAGCAAAACAAGATGCAACATTAGGTAAAAACCAAAGTGTATGAGAAAGCACATTGAGTAATCGAGTATCGCTGAATGGCATTGGAGGACGTTTATCCTGTCCTAACTTCATATCATCTATACTAGCCGGGAGGTATGAACCACGAATAAGATTCAGCCATTTCTGTACCTCGTTCTCATATTTGAATCTGGCATTTGTACCTTTGCCTTCTGCTGAGAAAAACACATTCAGGTCAAACTCATCAAACTCACCCTGCTTTGCTACTTCCTGTATTTCATCAGGCATACGGTAAGTAAGCATTACCATTCGTGGCAAGGCTATATACGGATTACCGTTACCTTTCCATTCCGTTTTAGCTCGCTGTTCATCAGAATAAGTCCAGTTAAAGATTTGCTCTTCTATAAATTCTCCGGTATTGATGGCTCTGAATGGTGTTCCTGAAAGAAACAGATAATATCGTGTTGAAATAGGAAGCCATGTTTCATTGATGGCATTGCTTGCTTCATCTTTCTGATATTTTTCCGCATCAAAATCTACCTCATTTTCTTCATCCTCCTTTTCAAACAATTCCTTCGCTCTCTCTTTCCAAGCTCCGAAGTGATATTCGTCAAATATTACCAAATCCCAATTTGTCGAATGGATAAACTCATTTTTGGTTTTTATTCCTCCACTTTCGTTTGTGCCAAGCAAATCCTGAAACGAACCAAAAACGACAATGGGCCTTGATTTATCCGCACGATTAAACTCCTGGTCAATATTCAGATTATTGTTGCGTGCATCTTTATTGGATATGTACTGCCACCCTTCAAAATCAATATGAGATATAAGGTCTTCTCTCCAGGCCGATTCTACAGCAGGTTTGAATGTGAGGATTAAAATCCGCGACAAACCCATTTTCTTTGCCAGCTGATAACTGGCAAATGTTTTCCCGAAACGCATTTTTGCATTCCACAAGAACTTCGGTGTGCGACCAGGTTCTTCTTTGAGTGCCTGATCAAAATATTTTTTAGTCTGTTCTACAGCACGAAACTGTTCAGGACGCATCGTGAAATTCTGTGTTCTGTTTTCAACATTGTCTGAACCTGTACGAAGGGATAATATAGCCGCTTCAACATCAGATACAGAACACTTGAACCATTCATCGGTTTTGTCAAGAGGATTCAGTCGATGACAACCTTTACTTTCAAGAATCTTGTGTATATTTTTATCAGTAAAGCATGATCCATCATTAGCCATTGCTGACTCCACTAATACAATCTCATACTTGATTTTACTTGTGTGCAACTGTTCCTCAATACGTTCTTTAGCTTTACGATCAGTATAACCGATTTTCAAATATCCTTTGTGGGAATCTACTCCAGGCAATCTGTAGGCATATATTGTAGGAGTAACGGCAGGTCGTTGGGGAAAGAAGTTATGTTCCATAGTGTTACTCCATTGGTTTAATCATTGTATCAATAAAAGTTATTTCTGTTGAATCTAAATTATACTTCATATAAAGTTGCCTATCAATTTCTTCTGTAGACAAATTCCAATCTATATCAGAATTGAAAGTAAAATCCTGCATAGGAATTAACTCGAATGATTCTCTGGATATATTAAGTGAATGTCTATTATAAAAGAGAAGAGCTCTAAAAAATTTAGATTTAATATAAGCTAAACAATTCTCTGCTTCTATTTTTGAATCAAAACCACCAATCATTAGAAATGTTTCAGTGCAGATTGTCTTAGGTAATCCTACAATAATTTCTGGTGGCACAGTTGATGTTGTCATATATGCCTTTGAGAAAAATAATTTATACTGATTTATGGATGCTGTATTTTTATTTACATTATTTTCTGCAATATATCCAAAAACTCTTTTGGCTCCACCTTTCTTACCTTTAACGCCATATATTTTTACCCTTGTCTTATCTGAAGCTTCATATACCGTTATATTCGAATATGATTCAGGCGTATTAAAGAAGTCTGCATTAAAACCAAAAGGATTTCTAACAGATACAATATTTTGAAATTTTTTCTTTTCAACTGATGCTTTCTGAATAATGGAGCTTTGTCTATAATCACGGATTATAGTTTCTGAAACATCACTTCTTAAAAATCTAAATGAATGATTTGTCGTTCCGTCCAATGATTTGAAATAATAGTTTACTTTCCCATTATAATCTTTATCCCAAAGAAAATAGCATACACCACCATCTATATGCAAACCAGAAAAACATTCTTTTGCATCTTCAAAATCATGAATGATTTTAATTCGCATATCATTCATCATAGTTTTTCTAAATTCGTTTAATCCTTTCCCCCCTTTCATCCATCTGGAAGGAACTATCATTGCTATAAATTGGGGAGATAATTTTTTTGCATTCTCAATAAAAATATGGTATAATGGCTTTGCACTATCTCCTGTTCCACCTCCATCACTCATTTGATATGGAGGATTGCCTATAATCACGTCAAATTTCATATCGAATACTTTATTTACATCTAAGTTGTGGATAAATTGATAAGCGTGAGTTTCAAGTTCTGTCCCACGATCATACTCATTTTGCGAAGCTCCACAATAGATACATTTGCCATCTTTCCAGGTATGTTTAATACGTTGGAAGATTATATTTCCTTGAGGTTTTTCTTCAGAAAATTGATATACAGAAAACTCTCCACTCGGATATTTACTACAATAAACACTCCGACGGGAAAGTAAACTTGTGAGTTCTGTAATGGCAATACCAAAGAGTTGCTTTGAAAATATGTGTTCTATACGCTTTTCAAGGTCTGGAATTTGCTGTTCAAGCCCTTTTATCAGCCTCTTTGCGATTTCCCGTAAAAAAACACCGCTTTTGCAACAAGGATCAAGGAATGTCGTATCGGGATTTTCAAACAACTCTTGTGGCAGCATATCAATAATCTTGTTAGCCAATTCCGGTGGTGTAAATACCTCATCATTGCTAAGATTTGCAATACAAGACAGCACATCAGGATTATATACATTTTGAAACAAACTATTCTCCATAATCCTGAACCTTTTTATAGTGAGTAATATATCTCCTTAAGAATATTCCGCCTTCCCGCTGTACATCAGCTAAGGAAAAAAGATTACTTTCTTTACCAAGAAGACTTGACATTGTGTAATCGGAACGCTGCATTTGAGTATTACCTATAAGGGTCCATTCAGAGAACACTATAGGAACAGATGTGTCATTGCCTTCATTATCAACACACATTAAAGTCAGAGCATTGCCGTTAATGATATTACGACTGATAATAAATTTTGCAGCCTGACGAGTGTCATCCGAAGCTTCTGTTTTGCAAAGGGCAGTATATTCTTCATTCCATATAGAAAAAAGACGTTTACGACATGCCAAAACATTGTCGTCCATTATGTCTATTCCATATAGACTTCCTATTGCCACTATTGCTTGTCTCTCATAATCACGGGGACTCTTCTTATATTTTCTTCTTAATTCTGCGAGTTTACGTCTGAGTATGGCAGAAAGGAAATTCCCGTCACCACAAGCTGGTTCCAGAAATCGGGAATCCGGTCTCAAACACTCATTTTTTACAAGGTCCAACATTGCGTTTACCTCACGCTCTGCTGTGAATACTTCACCTCGTTGTGCAACTCTTTCTTTAGACTTTATCTGACTCATATTCCATCTTGCTGAGTCTCTCTATGTAAGAGGTAGTATGACAGATGGAATATCCTGGTTATCAACTGTTGTTTAAGTCTCAAAAATCGAATCTGATAAACAATTCTATGTTTTTGAACATTGTAATGTGCTTTTATTGGCTCTTAAATAATAATAGTTGCTATATTTTGTGTAATTTCGCAACAAATTATGTCTCTCTTACATAGAATGGAGTAGTTTTACTAAACACTTTATACTCCCTACAAATCCCTTAATATCTGTGCGTTGGCTTTGTCCACTACGGAGTTATCCAATGAGGCCAGATAAATTTGTGTGGTCGCCTCGGAATCATGTCCCATTCCTTCACTGATAACTGAAATCGGAATGTTCTTGCCTTTGGCTGCGCTTGCCCATGAATGACGGGCACAGTACATACTCAGGGGAACGGATATATCGGCCAGTCTGGCTATTTCTTTCAGGTTTCGGTTTATTCCGGACATGACATTCCTGTAATGCTTGTGCGTATCCTTAAAAGGATATTTCAATACCGGCAAAAGATAAGGACTGAGACTGTCTTCCGGGTATTTGCCGACAATCTCCTGCATACATTTTTCCCACCTGATAACCAACTGCTGCCCGGTCTTTCGTCTGCGATACGATAAGAAGCCGTTCTGAAGATCTTTCTTTTTTAGGTGAGCCATATCTATGAACGACATGCCACGGGTATAGAAACTGAACAGGAACATGTCCCTTGCAAATTCCAGATTAGGCTGTAAGGACAGATCCAGATTCTTCATACGCTTGATGGCAGATAAAGGAACGGCACGTTTGACGGTTTTATCCACACCAGTATAAACGTGCCTGAAAGGATTGCGCTGTTCCATCAGTTCCTTTTCCAGGGCACGGTTATATACCGCCCGAAGGATACGCATGTAGAATGAACAGGTATTCCGTACGGCACCTTTCCCATGAAGGTAGGCTTCATAAAGCTGCATCAGATCCGAATCGATTTCGGACAGCAGAACATCCCTGTCCCCTCTGAACTGCATGAAACTTTTCAGGGTGCAGGAATAATTTTCAGCCGTGCGTATCTTGCCCATCTGTTTTAGACGGGCTATGATGCCTTGCATGAAGTTGAATAGTGACTGCTCCTCTGTATTGCTTTGAAAAAAAGCTATAATATCATCTGCCGTATATCCGGCTTTCCGGTTATCCAGTTGGCGGATAATCATGTCCAGCCGTTTCAGGTCCCACTCCATGCGTTCCTGTAAGGAAAGGAGCAGATTGCTTCGTTCCGAACTACCGACAATGATACAGCTTCCAGCTTCGTTCCATTCGTTCGTAAATATCCGGTAATCCGTCTTTAACTGACGGATTACACGGTTCTGGATAATCTGATAATAGACGGTACCTTCCTTTCCCTCTATGGTGGAAGGTCTGAATTTCACTTTGACACTGGCCATAGGCTTACTTTTTAGGTTCGTCCGTAATAGACTTGTCCTTGATGGACTTAGCCTTACTGTCCAGTTCTCTCGCGGCCTGTTCTTTCAGTCGTGCCTGTTCAGTCAGAGTAGCTTGTCTCTGTACCGCTTCCTCGTAGGTTTCCACGTCCTCACGCATTTGTTCTATCCGTTCGTTATCCCGGTTCGGTCCAAAGAGGTTCTCAAGTTCCACGAGTTGTTCAGGGGTAGCCTCTCCTTTCATCTTGACATAACGGTACTTCAGATCATTATCGGCCTGCACGTTATCTGTCCTCACCGAAAAATAGAGAGCCACGGATAGAATCACGATTATCACGAACATCACGAAAAAACTCCCAAGAGTGTATGGGGATTCTACACTCAGGCTGAAATGATGGTTGATGTTGCTTGTCTTAACGGCATTTTTTCTGATTGTGTCATTGGTCTCACAAAACAGGTTTTCCACTTTCTCCTGATTCTTACGCTGTTCATTATGTATTTCCGACAAGACCTGTCCAATTCTTTCCTGTGACGAGTTTTTCCTGTCCATGGAAACCATATCGTTCTTGATGGCGGCAAGACCTTCGTACACGCGAGCCAACAATTTGCGAAATGTCTCATGGCCATTCCGGACTTCATTCAGCACGGACTCATCCTGTGTATTATTAACTGTCGGGCTGTTGCCTTCCGGCGAGGGGACGGACAACCCGTTGATTTTGTCCTCGATTCTTTCCAGGCATCCGAAGATGCTCTCGATATATTCTTCCAATTTCATATTCCTGCAATTTAATGTTCATGAATAATTTGAATGGGAAAGGACGAGCTACAATCCGAAACCTTTCCTCTTTTGTCTCTTCTTCCTGCGTCTACGCACGAGTTCTTCCTGTGATAACGGCTCTTCAGGAGCGGTACCGTTTGTCGGACTGAACAGTCCCGGTCCCGTACTTTCGAAAAGATGGCCTCCGTCCGGTATCCTTTGTTGCACCTTATGTTCGGATTCCTGTTGGGATTCCGAAGTCTTCCAGCTCAACCGGGCATTCAGCCTGGCAAAGCTGAACTCCCGGCTGATTTGCGAAGCCTTGAAGGTTTGTCCGTCCTTGGTGAACCGGATTCCCTGTATGTCCTCCGGCCTTTTTATATCTCTGGTACGCTTTACAAATTCCAGCCTGATGCCCCGGCGAAGCAGGTAATCGTTGAACTCTTTCCATGTTTTGGAATGCTTCAAAGCTGCCTTGACGGCATTGAAGATTTCGTATTTCACACGCTCCGAAGCATGGAGTTTCTCCACATTAGTCTTGCCCTTGCCCTCGGCGTATGTCAGCCCGTACTTGTCCTTAAGCAGTTTTGTGGCGATTTCATTACGCTTGTAATCGCCTTGGGAAGAGATTACCTTGCCGTCATATCCGATGCGGTTATAGACCAGGTGGCAGTGCGGATTGTCCGTGTTATGGTGTCTTACCAGAATAAACTGAGTGTTTTTTATCCCCATCAGCTTCATGTATTCCCGGGCTATTTTAGCCATAAACTCATCCGTCAGCAATACCTTGTCTTCCGGCTTGAAGCTCAATGCGATGTGTCCGACAGGCTGTTTTATCTTCGGATTAAGCTCCCGCTGATAGTTGAAACTGTCCGTTATTTCCCGGATATTTCCCAGCAATACACCATCTGAGTCAATGATTTCCGCGTTGTCCTTGCCCATCACGTAGCGGATACAGCCGCCGAAGGATTTCCCTTTCTTGATCTTTCCAATCATGACGGCCTCCTTTCTCCGTGCCTGTACCGGATAATAATCTCCTTGAGCTTCTGCAGGAGTTCTGTCACCGTCTTTTGGGTACGGTGGAATCCGGCCTGATGGGACAGACGGGTTAGCTGGTTCAGGTTGTTCGCCATACCCGTAAGGCTGCGTATGAAGGCTGTCTCCTCGGCAGAGTGCCTGGCCGTTATCGTCGTCTCAAAGGCTGATGTGCGGAGAAATTCCGCCAGCGTGAGGTTAGCCTGTCTGCTGCGTCGGCATAGCCGCTCATAGTCTATCTTGGAGAATTTCACTG
>OERW01000137.1_pt1 | contig 26200 bp, 27 predicted proteins | sample 1540091 | NCBI WGS metagenome assembly OERW01 (sample SAMEA3891889, study PRJEB23780) | metagenome | biome: terrestrial biome; feature: animal house; material: Caecal content | place: Italy | collected 2015-05-05 | reverse complement strand
CTTAATTCTTTTCCGGTTAGATTCGGTAACTTCGATAAATCTTCCAAATTAAGGTATCTCCCTGATCGAATACATTGTCCGTGAGGAATATCATAGGCATCGCAAATGTATTGCAGCATATCTAAGGGCATGCAGCCATCGTAAACCAGTCGATTGGCATTCCCTATTTTTCTCTTTTTTACGCGCTTGCGTACCGCATCGACGATGTTCGCTACCTCTTTGGCTTCTATGGAAAAATCTGCATCGCGAGAGACTCTTATCGCATAGTGAGAATCGATAATAAATCCGGGAAATACGACGTCTAAATTTAAGGCGATCATATCGTCGATAAACATCAGATAATTTTTGCCATCGTGAGGTGTGAGATTTATGAAACGAGGTACTTTACTAAATGGTATCTTTATTTGGGCATAAAACGGTTGTCTATCGGGATCTCCTTTCTTGTACATTTTTATGGCCAAATAAAGTCGATTATCTCGTAAAAAAGAGACAATATCATTTTTTAGTATCAAGACCGGTTGTAGAAAGGGGAATACCTCTTCTTTAAAGAAATTACGGATCTCTTCTCGATGACAATTTTCTATTTGTTCGTTATGATACAATACCATTCCTTCTTTTTCAAGTTCAGGTATAATCTCGTTGAAAAAAAACTTATTGAAAATATCTACTTGCCGATTTACTTCTTGATTGATTGCACTCAGTGTATTTTCGGCCTGTCGTTTATCCTCGATGCTTTGCAGTGGATCAGATAGTATTTGGTGATATTCCGATACTCTCACTCTATAAAATTCTTCTTGGTTGGACTGATAGATAGACAAAAATTTTATTCGGTCAAATAACGGAACCGTATGATCCATAGCTTCCATTAATACTCTGTAATTAAAAGAAAGCCAACTTATATCGCGTTTAAAATATTTTCGAACATTTTCCATAGTGGTTTATGTTGATTAAGTAACGGTAAATATACAAATAATGTACGTTTGTACAAATTTTTGTGTAACTTTGGAATACCTTTGTTAGTGCCTTATACAAAGGACTTTGGGAGAATTACCCAATTTTGAGGTAATGACTTGGCAACTGTGCCATTTGCTGCGTTTTACTGTAATTTGCGCATCAAGTCACTCGAAACGCAAAGATAAGGCAAATATTTGAAAAGTATAGGAATCCAAGCGACATTTATTAACCACGGAGATATTTACACACCCAATCAAATCCATATGAAATCGTGATATAATTGGGTGTGTTATGATATTAGAATTCCAAGACCTTATCTATTTGCAAAATCCTGCAATTTTCCCCATCTACTAATTTATACTGAATTTGGCGCATTCCACCTGTTGGCTTGGCATTGCTGTCTCCGTCTTTATAAATTGGGAACCGCTGGCAAAATGTGCTTTCGATTATTGCCATTTCATCGTGTCCCATATAACCATTGTTTATCTTTGTGTTTTCTGAAATCTCCGGCAGATAAACCTGACTTGCAGATTTTCCGTTATTCACGGAATAACCTATCAGTTTTCCGTAACTTCCGCTTCCATCTGATGTCAAGTAAACAAACACCTCGGGATAACTATCAAGATTCAAGTCACCAATTTCTGCATTTGTCACCGTATAACCTGTAATGTCATGATAAAAAGCGTCATTTGAAACACTTAATCCTATAGGCTGGATTATAAGCTTCTTGTCTTGTACGCTTACATCGAACGAAATATCACTTCCTGGATATGTTAATTGGGCTGATTGAAATGGGGTTGTCTTTTCGCTTTTGGTTATGGCATCAGTTGTGTTTGCTGATGATTCATCGTTCCTTTGTTTGTTTGAGGAGCATGCCATAAACAAACAACAAAATAAAAGTAATGTTCCTGCTTTTCTCATTGTTATTTTCCTTGAATTCAAATCACAGAGAAGTGAATAGACAGTATTACCCGACAGAGCAACTACGACAAAGCAATGCCATCAAAAAAAATGACAGCACACACAAAGCATAGACTGATTGTCTTGCCCTAAAAGATTGATTGGAATTTATTCAGGACTGCCTATCACTTAGATAGAAGTCCAAGGTCTGCTGAAATACATAATTCAAAAATTGAAATTGCTTGACTGCAAATTTAGTAACTTTGCTTGACAAATTAACGAGAAAGAAGAGAAAATGAAAGCCGACCGCATAACATCACCTATACGCAAGCAGGGGGTTCGTGCTTCGTAAGACAGGAAAGTGGTAAATTTAAAGTTCAGTTCATCGTAGGTAGCTTAGTGGTAAAAATCCCTGCCTGCGTATAGCTGCAAACCGTTGTTAGCAATCCGCTGCGCTCCTTGCTAACAATGGCTCGGCGACTTACGTCGCTTGCCGTAAGCCGCCGCTTCGCGGACTGCTTACAACAAGCGACTTGGCTAAATAGCTCCGCTTTTGTATCTTCGATACAGCTTCGCTACTTCGCCAATTCGCCGAGCCATTGTTATGGGCCATTTTTGAATGACAATGCGAATAGATACAGACAAACAAATGAATTTACTTAGTGATAAGAACGTTGCAATAATTGGTGGTGGACCCGTTGGACTGACTATGGCAAAATTATTACAGCAAAACGGCATAGACGTTTCAGTTTACGAAAGAGACAACGACCGAGAGGCAAGAATTTTTGGTGGAACCCTTGACCTACACAAAGGTTCAGGTCAGGAAGCAATGAAAAAAGCGGGATTGTTACAAACTTATTATGACTTAGCCTTACCAATGGGTGTAAATATTGCTGATAAAAAAGGCAATATTTTATCCACAAAAAATGTAAAGCCCGAAAATCGATTTGACAATCCTGAAATAAACAGAAATGACTTAAGGGCTATCTTGTTGAATAGTTTAGAAAACGACACGGTTATTTGGGATAGAAAACTTGTTATGCTTGAACCTGGTAAGAAGAAGTGGACACTAACTTTTGAGAATAAACCGAGTGAAACAGCAGATTTGGTTATTCTTGCCAATGGCGGGATGTCCAAGGTAAGAAAATTTGTTACCGACACGGAAGTTGAAGAAACAGGTACTTTCAATATACAAGCCGATATTCATCAACCAGAGATAAACTGTCCTGGATTTTTTCAGCTATGCAATGGAAACCGGCTAATGGCATCTCACCAAGGTAATTTATTATTTGCTAACCCCAATAATAATGGTGCATTGCATTTTGGAATAAGTTTTAAAACACCTGATGAATGGAAAAACCAAACGCAGGTAGATTTTCAAAACAGAAATAGTGTCGTTGATTTTCTTCTGAAAGAATTTTCCGATTGGGACGAACGCTACAAAGAATTGATTCATACGACGTTGTCATTTGTAGGATTGGCTACACGGATATTTCCTTTAGAAAAGCCTTGGAAAAGCAAGCGCCCATTACCCATAACAATGATTGGGGATGCCGCACATTTGATGCCGCCTTTTGCAGGGCAGGGAGTAAATAGTGGGTTGGTGGATGCCTTGATATTGTCTGATAATCTAGCCGATGGAAAATTTAATAGCATTGAAGAGGCTGTTAAAAATTATGAACAGCAAATGTTTATCTATGGCAAAGAAGCACAAGAAGAATCAACTCAAAACGAAATTGAAATGTTTAAACCCGACTTTACGTTTCAGCAATTGTTAAATGTATAAAATGGAATAAAACGGCACATAACAAACAAATTGGCAATAGAGCCGGTGAAGTACTTCTATTGAACTTTTGTGCAATGTTGAAGATTAGTAATTCTATTCAACATTTGTGCTAAAAGTCGGCTCCATCGCCAATTTGCCAGCCGTTATGCGGCAGCTTAAAAAAAGACGACACCAAACCAAAAAAATCATCTTGACAACCACCCGACTTTGAACTACGAAGGATGAAATTTTTCAGGGACAACTTCCAGCATTTCCAAAAAACAGTTTAACCATTGACTTGGAGACAAACAAACAATTTGAGCATTAAGGTTTAAACCGAATTTTTCCGAAATTGACCTGACCTGACTTTTCCTGAAAATCGACTTTAAAGCTGTTTTTACAGATAAATCAGGTTTCTCTAACAGACAGGAAATAAATGCTAAGTATTTGGCTTTAAACTTAAAATCAAAAAATAAGTGTTTTCTTTTAATGTTTAACAGGGCTGATTTGACAGTTGGCGGTGGCAAGAAACTTTCAGGACCTACCTCATAGACAAGTTTCAAATCAAAAAAAGTATGATAGAAAACGGTATATGGATTGTAAAGCTTCCTCGAAAATAACTTTTGTGCAGGTTCTAATTGAAGGATAATGGAACCTCCCAGAAAATTTCCAAGACTCTCAAACATCAGGATTTTGAAAATATCGGAAGTAATGCCATAAGGAATATTTGACACCACTTTGAAAGGAAATTTCGGAACTGCAAAATTCCTAAAATCACAACCGACAACTTGAACATTTCGGGCATCAGAAAATAATTTTCGTAAATGTTCAACCAAAGCTGTGTCGTTTTCAATAGCAACAACATTGTTGGCGATTTTTAATAAATGAACAGTAAGAAACCCCTTGCCTGCCCCAATATCTAAAACCGTATCCTGATTACTTATATTTGCTTGTCTTATTGCATCTTTTATTAGCACTTTATCAATAGTAAAGTGCTGACCCGTAAAACGAACGGGCAATTTCTTTTTTGTCATCCTTAATTCCGCAACACTTTGATTTAACTTTATTTATAAGTACCTGAGCAACAAAAAGTTGCTCAGGATTTTGCTATGTCATATTTTTCACCTATCTTAGTGTTGCAAATCAAAATATGTATCAAACCCGACAGACATGGCAAAGGTAGCAATAAAATCTGAGAAACTCTCTCCTTTTGGAGGAATTTTTTCAATAATGGAGCAATTTGACTCCAATCTCTCATCTGTAATCGACTCAACCCTCGGTATGAGATGCAGGCTGTATGGTTATCAATACAGCGAAATCATCCGTTCGCTTATGAGCGTTTATTTCTGTGGCGGCTCATGCATAGAGGATGTCACCACTCATCTGATGTACCACCTCTCGCTTCATCCGACACTTCGCACATGCAGTGCCGACACGATTCTCAGAGCCATAAAGGAACTGACCCAGGATAACATTTCCTACACATCCGACACTGGCAAGACCTACGACTTCAACACGGCAGACAAGCTGAATACACTGCTCCTCAATTGCCTATTGTCCACAGGGCAGCTGAAAGAGGGCGAGGGGTATGACGTTGACTTCGACCACCAGTTCATAGAGGCTGAGAAGTATGATGCGAAGCCTACATACAAGAAGTTCCTTGGTTATCGCCCTGGCGTGGCAGTTATTGGCGACTTGATTGTCGGCATTGAGAACAGCGACGGCAACACAAATGTCCGTTTCCACCAGAAGGACACGCTGAAGAGGTTCTTTGAAAGGTTTGAACAGAACAAGCTTATTATCAACCGTTTCAGAGCTGATTGCGGCTCGTGTTCTGAAGAGATAGTGGAAGAGATTGCTAAACACTGCAAGACCTTCTATATCCGTGCCAACCGATGCAGTTCGCTCTACAATGACATCTTTGCCCTCAGAGGTTGGAAGAAAGTGAAATTGGGCGGTATTGAGTTTGAGCTGGCCTCCATTCTCATCGAGAAATGGAAAGGGAAGGCATACCGTCTTGTGATTCAAAGACAGAAGCGGATAGACGGCGAACTCGACCTGTGGGAAGGAGAATACACCTACCGCTGCATCCTTACAAATGACTACGAGTCTTCCGAGAAAGAGATTGTCGAATTCTATAACCTCCGTGGAGGGAAGGATTAGTTTCTGTTGTTTGTACCGGAGCAAGTTCTGCTACAAGTACCATGACATGTGTTGAAGCAACTGTTCATACAACGGTTGTTACATCCTGCGCATGACATTGCATTTGCAGTTTCTGACAAGATAGGACTTGACAGGAGAGCTGCACCAGCCAAAATAGGCAGAGCACCTTTAGCGGCTCTCTTAAAGAACTCACGACGAGACTGAAGTTCTTCATTCTTACCATTTTTCTTCATAAAATAAAAAATTTAAATTAAACAATATGCCTTTCGGCATTATTTGACAATCTCAATAAAATCAGTAGGAATATACGCAGTAGCGACAAGGCACAATCCCGAGATCTCAACAACAATTCTTTGTTGTCCTGCTATTCTGGCAACTTTTCCAACCACTCCCTTGAAGTCACCAGCTATTACTCGTACTTTATCTCCACTTTTATAGTGACACTGTTCCGCTGTAACAATGCGTACATGCTCACTATCAGTACTTGTTGCTTTGATAAAATTTATCATTGCATTGTATGGTATAATAAGCGGAGGATTTTTACCGTTTGCCTCTGGAGGAAGCGTCTTATCCAAATAATATTTTATAAAATTATCTTCGGGAGATAACCTTTTGAACAAAAGGCTGTAAGCGAGATTTTCAGCGATAGAGGTAACGAGATGGCAACCGTGCCTATTTCTGCGTTTTTCGCTGCATTTCCTCAAATAACTCACTGCAAATCTACGAAATCTTTCTCTAATTCCCTACATATATTTTTCCTTTTTTTATCTGATAAACACCTCTCTTATGGAAAGAATAAATAAGGCAATGCTTTGGAGGAATTTACTCTTTTTGTGAAGCAAAAAGGAAGAAATTCCTCCAAACCCGTAGGGCTTGGCATTGACGTTTTATTCTTGGAATATATCTTTGTGTGCAGATAAATAAAGGATTACCTTAATCCATTGAAAAATAAAAAATAAGATTTTCTATTGATACGGCATAGTTAAAACCGTCTATCGAATAAAAACCTAACTTTTCAGCAAATGCCCTGCTCTTCTCATTAACGGATTCGATACCAATATGTCTGAATCCATGTTTTAAGGCTGTTTCAGCTAAAAACCGGACGAAGTGAGAACCATGCCCTACACGTTCTTTTGAGAAGCTGAGCCGGGCGATAATCAGACAATCCGGCGGAAACAGACTTGCCACTCGTCGGATGCGTAAATACAGGTCTATCTGGCTAACTCTTCGGGTGGAAACAATATTGTCGGGTGTCAGATATACCAGAGATAAACGGTACTTAAACCGTTCCATCAGGTATATATCTATGGCTCTCCTTATTTCTTCGTATTCGTTCATGCTTATTATCTTCTAATTCCCCGTTTGGGTTTCTTCTTTTTCTTGGGTAGTTTTAGGGGCTGTTCTTCGTTGCCGTTGCCCGGTTCCGGGGTAAGGATACCCAAAACGGAGCCTAACCCTAAATCCGGTACGCTTACTGTCTGTTTCTTTTCTCTTTCACCGAAAGAGATATTTTGCTGATTGTCTTTCGTTTGCCTAATTGCTTGTTCTTGCATATTGAGTTGGTCGGAGATGCTGCCGTTCTTCATGGTATTGTAGTATTCAAAGGATTCGGTTAATTGCCTGTCATAGTTGAATAGCCTGTCAAATCCCTGTTCCGCCTGTTGAAACAGGTTCTTTCTATCGAAACCGCCCTTGACCGTCCCTTTCGTGGTATTCTTATGGTTGGTGAGTGGGGAGAGTTTCTTTTTGTTGCTCTGGTCTTTCCGGCTGACAATCAAATGGCAATGCATATTCAGTTCGTTGTCTGACCTGTCCCGGCTGAAATGTATCTTCCCGTAAAACTTTATGTCTTCTGCCGATAGCCCTCTGTTGAAATTCTTTGCATATTCGGGAATAACCACTTCACGGATATACCGTTTCATGGCTTCAGCTTGTTCCTGTTCGGTGCTGCCCATTGCTCGAAGTTCCTGTTCCGATGGGCTGACATGGATAGCGTAAAACTTGGCATCCGTTTTCATGAGTTGCCCGATATTAGTATCGATGTCTTTTATAACCTGTGATTTGTAGATATTATCATCTGTCAGATTGAAAAAACCTTCGGTATAGATTCCCTGTTCCATACGCTGCATATCTTCATGCTCCATGTAGTTGCAGAGCCTTCGGCTACTACCTGCATTATTGTACGTGCCTTTGGATGGTGGTGGGAAATCTATGTTCATGGGGTGCTATTCGCTTATCAGGTCGTTTATTTCAGCTTTTAGGTTCTCTTTCCGCTTGCCGTCCATTACTCCGCAGGTGGCAAGGTCAGAATACAGGGAAATTAGCTTTAGGAGTTTGCTATTATTCTGTTCCTGTTTCTGTAAGGATGAGTTTATGGTTTTCGAGAGGTCATTTATCTGCTTGGCTTGATTGTTAATCACCCCGGCATGTTGGTTGAATGTTTCGCTTATCTTTTTCAAAACATTGTCCTGCAATTCTCGTGAGATGTTTATCTCCGAAATTATTAACTCTTTCTGTTCTTTTACGGATGCATCGAACTTGACCGCTATTGAATGGCTTGTCCGTATCATCGGGTTTAGCTGGTCTTCCTCGTACTTCCGAATGAAGCGAATAATATCATCCTGCCGTCTGTTGATTTTGGCAAGTTCCGATTTTACCGATTCGGGAGCATCCGCAGGGTTGAGATGGGCTTTGTCCAGATAGAGGAAAGCCAGTTTTACAATTTCCCCTTTTTTCAGTGAATAGCGTTTACAAAGTTTTTCTATTAACTTATCCGTTTCCGCTTCTATCGCTATTGTCGTAAATATGATATTTCTATTCTGTTTAGCCATAGTTATAACTATTTTATAGCTATTTATACTTCTAACTTGCTTAAATAGAATTGTATATCAATTCTAGTTATAGCAAGTGTTATAACAGTGCTTTTACATAAAGCACTAAAGCCGAAGGCTTTGCCCCGCAGGGCAAGAGGGAAGAACAGGACTTGTCCGGTTCCCTCTTGCTTAATTCAGCCGAATTAACGATGCGGGGTAGCAGCGTTGTTTCGGATGAATGCGGAGCCATTAACAGGGGGCATAAATGAAAATAAAAGCCCCCGCATTTGCGCCATTCCGCGTTAAATTGAAAAAGCGGAATCATTGACAGGGAACAGACCTTTAGAGTGCGCTTTCGATGTATTTGAATGTCTGGAAATCCATATGTTGGCGCACAAACTCCCGCACATCATTCGTCCGGTAATAGGTTTTATGACCTATCATAAAGTAAGGGAGCTTCCCGCTTGTCCGGTAGCGTTGGAGTGTCCGGTAACTTACTTTCAGAAGAAAGGCTAAGTCTTGATTGTCGAGTAGTTTCTCGTCAGGCTCGAATACCTCTTTGGTGTTGATAAGCGATTTAAGGTCTGCCCCTATATCGTTCAACTTCTTGGATAGCTTTTGCATCCATTTCTCAAAATCTTCATTGTCTATATACATGATTTGCTTCGTTTTTAAGTTTTACAATCTTGTTTTTCAATGCATTGATGAAGCAAAGGACGGCAGAACGAAGAAGCAGAAAAAGGGGAGTAGCTAACTACTCCCCCGAATTTTTTTGATAACAAGCTATTAATTAGCCTATTGCAAAACGGTTATTTTTCATCTTGTTTATTTCCATCCTCTTTTTCTTTGCGGATTATGAGATTACGAAGGAAGTCAATGGCTTTTGTCCGATTAAATGGTTTACGGTCGAAGACCTTTTCCTGTTGGTCGTAGATACTGCCGAAACTGCAATTAAAGACCTTTTCAAAAGCATCTGCAATTTGAATCAAGTGTGCGGGCTTTCCGTTCCGTTGAAACACCTGCTTTGTCAAAAACAGAGCAATCACTATTTCTGCTAAAGCAATAATCCCCAAGCCTTTCGACTTGGGGATTATATGCAGGTCGGATTTGAATGTAGGTTCGCCTGCTTGTCGGAACTGTTCGGGATGCCGAATTTTAAGACATAGAAGCTCCTGTTCGGAGTTGATGAAAGCGATTGCCTTTTGAATATATGCTTTTTTCAAGGCATTTTTCCCCCTGCCCGTAAAGAGGTGCTGACCCTGACGAATCCAACTCGATGCGGGTAAGATTCAATCTCCGAATGGATTTTTCATAATCCGGTTCGGACTGACTGAGGGTTCCGACTTGCACTACAAAATCTACATAGGCATTCTGCATTTCTTCGTTTGCAACTACTGAAGTATCAGATAACAGACTGACAAACTTCGTTTTAAAAATTTCATTCATAAGCATAAAATTTAATTGTGATTATTGATTCAGACCGAAGTCCGGTTCTATGCTGTATGATGTTTTTTAGGAATTTACACGCAATGCCAATAGCTTAATAGATAAGGATTATTTTTCTTTTATAGGAATCCATATTTCACTATATGCAAAGTCTTTTTTTAACTCATCCATTTTTGTAAAAGAGAACGAGGGATTGTCAATCAGTTCGTAATTGGATGACAGAAGCCATTCTGAGTAAATTCTTGCCCAAGTCTGCTGCAAAGTTGAAGGAAATAAACCCTCGTTTGGGAATACTGCCCACAAACCTGCTTCAACGGGTAATTTTTCTAATTGCTTACTCATTTCCCCAGTAGACATCACGCCAATCATATGGGTTAAATCACCCTCTTCTTTCATAAACTTTGCATCGGCATCATAAGAAATATTCAATATTTCATATGGTGCAATATTCTGAAGCTCACGCATTTCCTTCTTCTGCTCTTCTGTAATACTTTGTATAAGTTTTACAACCTCTTTGTTAACTCCTTCAAATTGCATCGGTATTCGTTTACTTATCCCGAAAAAATTAAATGACGATTTGTTTTCGATTCTAAATTCCATGGTAATTCCTCCTGTAACAACTATTTTAAATGAAAATTTAGGGAACATTTTACTTCTCTTTTTCTTGATTACATCCGATGGCAAAAGCCCACTCCATTTCTTAAATGCGCGGGTAAATCCGTCTGTTGACTCATAACCATACTTGAAAGCCACATCAATAACCCGTTCCCCTGCCAGTAAATCTTTATTAGCTTCCGACAATCTTCTGTTTTTAATATATTCACTAATCGTCATTCCTGATAGGTAAAAGAATACTTTTCGGAAATGAAAATCAGAAACCCTTGCATAGTCAGCAACCGATTCAAGTGATATTTCATCGGTCAGATGCTCTTCTATATAATCAATCACTCGGTTTAATTCTCTTAACATATTTCTCTATTTTATTTTATTGCGACAAAGTTACGGTTACTTTTCTTCTCTCAACCGACTCTTTTTTACCAATTTAATCGGATTAACAAAAGAATGGGAAAGAAGTAACAAAAAAAAGAATTTGAGATAGATCGTTTTTTATATCCTTTCAGTAATCTGCTTTTCCAAAGATTCCAGTTTATGGGAAAGGATTTCCATATCTTGTGAGATTTTCTCTTTTGTTATTTGTAGGCTCGGCTGTCGGCGCCATGCCACCTTACGGTGGTAGGTTTCCGACAGCCTGCCTCCGAACCGTACGTACACGTCTCCATGTATACGGCTCTCCGCCCATAACGGCATTTTAGCTATTCTCCGCATGAATCATGTTATGACATTCTGCACAGACGATTAAAGATTTTCTATGCATTTTGAGCATTTTACGTTCCCATTCGGTTTTGCCTCTTAATTCTGAGAGTTTCCTGACGTGGTGTGACACAACATTTCCTTCTTTTCCGCACAACTCACACTTATTTGCAGTCAGTCTTTCGACCAGACTCATAGATGGAGTGTTGAACAGGTAGGGCAAGTTATCACATTTTTGAGTTCCCAAGTCGGTAATACGCTTGAAGCCCTCATTGTAAAACACCCTTGGTTTGCGTTCGCCTTTCTTGTCCGTATACCACACCACAAATTTATCATCTTCACGATACTTGTTTGTTATGGTTCTGACGGAACTGTTAAGTTTTTGCGCAAATGTCTTTAGCATACTGAACCTCATGATACATCCAAATGAACGTCCAAGTGCCGATGCATTGTTTGCAATGGAGTAGTAGTTGTAGAATCCTCTGATTTCTGTGTTGAAACGTGCTACTATATCTTGTGGTTCATTGTCTATCAGGTATGTTCTACCTTTAGAACTCCACACTTCTTTGCCATTTCGTGTTTTCACATTCATGGCTTCAAGACTCAGTAGCTTCTTCTTTATTACTTCTCGTGATACGTGTAGTATCACATTACCATTACGATGTCTACGAGTTTCTCCTCTTGCATTTTTCTGCGTTGTGTAATCTTTACGGACTGATATTTCATAGCCGAGAAATTTTGCACTGTCTTGTGCGTTGGTTATCAAGGTCTTTTCTTGCGACATCTCCAACTTTAGCTTTTCTTGCATAAATTGTGTAACATCCGCCTTGATTTTCTCGCACTCTGCTTTATTTCCAATGACCCCTATAAGGAAATCATCAGCGTAGCGTACATAATTCAATCTACGGAAATTCTCATCCATATCGTTACCGCTCGGCATAGTCAGTATTTGCTGTTGCTTATTACGAACTTCCTCTCGCATTGCTTCCAATTTATCAACGTCCGTCACCTCCTTCATTCTCTTCTTTAGATAGTGAACTCGATTGTTCAGTCTGCCGATATCCTTGTTGCGGTGTCTAACTTTACCCTTATGGAAATCTTGTGCATACTTCTTCATATACTTATCGAACTTGTCCAAGTAGATATTAGCCAGTATTGGACTGATAATTCCACCTTGAGGCGTACCCGAATAAGTTCTATTGAAGTGCCATTCTTCCAAATATCCAGCGTTGAGAAATTTACGTATTAACCGAAGGAAACGCTCGTCAGATATGCGTTCCCTCAGAATTTCTATCATCACGCCATGGTTGATATTGTCAAAGAAACCTTTTATGTCTCCCTCAATGAACCACTTTGTTCCGTTGAAATTATTCTGTAGACTCTTAAGTGCCGTGTGGCAGCTTTTGTGTGGTCTGAAACCATGTGAAGTCCGTTCAAAATATCCTTCGTATATGGCTTCGAGAACCATTCTCACTACCTCTTGCACTAATTTATCTGCAAACGTAGGGATACCGAGCGGACGTAACTTTCCGCTCTTCTTCGGTATGTAAACCCTCTTTGCCGGTTTAGGCCTATAGACTTCGCTTTTGAGACTGTCTATTAATGCGTGTATCTTGTCAATGCTCATGCCGTCCTCCGTCTGTCCATCAGTACCGGGTGTCATATTGCCTGGTTTTGCATGAATGCGCTGATATGCGACTAAGAACATCTGCTCATTGAACAGAATACGATAGAGTCGTTCGTATTTGTAACCTGACTCGTTGCTGTGTTCAGCTAAAATGTTTAATACTTGCTCGGGATTTCTCATACGTCTCTCACGTTTTCCTTTGTTTGTACTAAAGTTATGGACTGTTCCCCTTCGCCATGTACAAGCCGTTAACTTGCTCGGACTACTATGGGAACTCCGTTGCCATATCAGATATTCAGAGACCAGCTCTCATAGCCTTTGAGGCGTTCTGACTTAGGCAATCCCCAGTTAGTTTCACTTGATAACTATTAGCGTGACATATTGTCGGGTGCGACTTTCGTTCTTGTCCGCTTATTGCGGCTGTGTCATAGTCGGTTCTTAATGCTCTGCACTAACGCACAAAATAGCCAGAGTACTATGAAATAGCGTATATAAAAGCCTTCCGCTATTGCAAGATGTGGTACCACCGAACTATCGTTCAACCAATCAAGGCTTCATCCTTATATATGTCGTTTCGTCTTGCCCTTCAGTCGCTACTTGGCTATTAGTAGACTCAGGGCTTTAATCAGCATGCTACACTCCCCGTTAGGTTTCCCTGTCGGATAAGCTGATTGACGATAGGATTATATTGAACCCAATCCTAACTTCTTACTACAGAAGTATTTATCAAGCGACCAATCTGGGCGCACTGGCATATATCTGGGTGGTTTTTATATTGGTATGCCCTAACATTCGGCTGACGGTTTCTATCGGAACTCCCTGTGACAGAGTGACTGTGGTCGAGAAAGTGTGCCGACTTACGTGATATGTGAGCCGCTTGTTAATCCCGCATTGCTTGGCTATTTTCTTTAAGATAGCATTACAGCTACTATTGCTTGGAACGGGGAAAATCCGATTATCCCGGCTATACCCTTTGTACTTCTCTATAATCCGTTTAGGAACTTCCAACAGCCGGATGCTCGAATCGGTGTTTGTCTTCTGTCTGCGGGTGATTATCCACAAATGCCCGTCAAATGAGGTTTGCAGGTTACTTTTGGTCAAGTTCTTTACATCCGAATAACTCAACCCGCAAAAAGAGGAAAACACGAATAAATCCCTTACCAACTCATATTGAGCGTTTTTCATCTTGGCATTTATCAACAGTTGCAGTTCCTCTTTGGTGAGAAATCCCCTGTCTTTTTGCTCGGGACTTATCAGATAGCCTGCAAACGGATTGATTGCCAACTGCCCGGCGTTCCGGGCTATGGAAACGATATGCTTAACGCCTATCATATAATTCCATATCGTGTTAGTGGAGCAGTTCCGCTCTGTTCTTAGGTAATGTTCAAAGCCATTGATAAAGGCAAGATTCAGTTCTTTCAAATAAATATCTTCCCGATTATATTCCTGTTTTATATAGTTCGCAACGTGGTTACACAAAAGGCAATATCGTTTATACGTGCCTTTTGCCCTGTTATATCCTACTTTTTTGGAAAACTCTTGGTTATGCTTAGCGAACAGGGTTAGGAAAGTATCTTGCTTTACTCCTAATCCTAAATAGGCGTTCTTTACTTTATCGGCTGTAACAAAACCGTCTGTTTGCATTATTTCTTGATAGTGACGGTTTATATCCCCCCGGATTTTATCTAATGTAAGGTTGGTTTTTACCGCCAACGTGCTTTTCCCAGTAAGCCTTCCGGCTTTGGTGTCCCAAAGGTGGGGCAGAACCGTTAGCTTACAACTGAATTGGCTGATAGTGCCGTCAATCGTAATCCGGCACATTGCCGGAACTGTTCCGTCCGGCTTGGGGTTGTTCTTTTTGAGATAGAACAAAATCTTGAAAGTACTACGCATCTTACTCAAAGTTTACAGATTACAAAATTAGTTTACTTTGAGTTACAAGAGGTTACGAACAATAACGCAAGATGCAGACAGATAGCGACTTATAGACAATTTGCATTTCCCCCGTTGGTAATGATATGGAAACCGAACTTTGTCCTACCTTTGTCTATTGGTAGCTTTTGCCGTCCAAAAGAAAAGCCAAACAAAAGACTTTACCCGCACATTTACAGTCGGTTGTCCTCGTTTGGCTGAAACTTACTTTTTTATCAGACTTTTATTTTATAAAAGAGATTGGGGCATCAACTGTCTTTTTCACAAAACTGTCTGATTGTTCCCTTGTGGCGTATATAAAAAGAAAGTTGGGAAGAAGAGGCTGTTGTATTCGCTTCTTCTTCCCAGCAATCACTTTTAGTACATAGTGCATCGGCACGTATGTCTTAATATCATTCTTCTTTGCTTTCTCTACGGCTGCATTTACCCTGTTATAAGTAGCACGAAGAACAAACCAGTTGTAACCTTCCTGCTGGACATATTCCGAGGACACCCCTGTTTGTGAGCTTTGGGCTTCGGGGGAGACATTGGAGGCAAATCCAATGTGAGGAGGTGAATCGCAACCTCGTTTGGTATGCGCATTAAGCAATGCGTTCATATCGGCTTATATGTCGTTGCTCGTTAATAGCAATATAGACATAAAAAGAGCGTGGAAACGTCTGTTGTCTATTCCACAGTCTGAGGCTCTAGCAATTGCCTATCATAGTTGAACAGACAACGTCAGAGCCCACGCCGATATGAATAATCATTTCCATTAGGAGACCATAATAAACAATTGTTGTGCCCGAAAAGGTACAATCCGTGCTTACAGGTCTCCGCAGGAGCGATATTATCACACCCGGGACATCTACCGTTGGCTTTGCTCAAGACTATGATAACTGTTAATTTGCTAGATTACAGACTGTCTTAAACAGAGCGTTAGTAAACGCCTTCATTATGTCTGGACTATCTTTCCCACCCAATGCCCGCTTTGTACCGCTTTGTCATTATGACTCCGCCATACTCAGCACGGCGTAGGCTGCCTTGTATGCCATCACGAAAGAACACGTCTAACCTCAATGGCTATAAACATGGCGATAATAGTCCGCTGCAAAAGTACAAAGAAAATCTCAATACAACCTCATTTTGTTATGGAAAAGTATGTATAAACCTTAAATTTAACCATAATTAACTAAGTCTTGCTCAAATCTCGTATATTTTGTGTAAGGAAATGGCCTCTTATTGGCGTAAAAAGCAAAAGACAGATGCGAATGTCACATCTGTCATTATTGTTGTCGCACATGTCTTTCTTGAAAGAAAGCCTATGGCTGGTTTATTTCAGAATGATTTTCTCCTTTGCTGGATGACATAAGGAGAATGTACTTTTGCCGTCTTTGTTTGTATAGCAGAAGTCGCATGAATTTATAATATCCATGCCAATCACCACATCATAGTCTGAATTGTCGTTAAGCAGAGCCTGAACATTCAACTCTGCTGTTCCTGTTGGAAGGATAACATGAACAAGGTAAGTCCAGGATTCGACATCACCTCCTGCACTCGAAATAAGAGCCTTGTTCTTCGGTTGTAACCCTAAAGCATTTACAACTTCCTGTGAAATCAATGTATTGGTCGCTCCTGTGTCCCACAATACATTTTCAACTTGGCAATGAACAGGAACAGCCACGTTTGCCGACAAATCTACGGCTGGACAGATAATGACGTTTGTAAGAATAGCCTCTGGCTGGGATTCGTATTCTTTTGTATATACAGCCATTCCTACCTCAACTCAATTTTTCCCGTATATGAAGTTTGTTGAGGAACAGGCTCGTCAGTGATAAGGCGAACCAAACGGACATAACCTGTCCGTGCAGCTCTATTTCCGTTAATGACGGGAGCCTGAACTGCGGTTGCAAAATCTATTGTCTTGTTCTTTATAACTTTCATATACCTACAATTTAAAAAATGTCCCGCTGGGTACGCTGTTCTTATGGGAAGCGAGCGGGATTTGTCAATGCAAAGGTAGGCATTCAATTCCAAAAAACCAAAGGCAGAGTCAACAAGCAAGTGCAACATTACAACAAAAGATTGAAAAAACGATCTTTCGGAGTTGAGAAATTGAGTTTCTTCCTCGGTCTTCTGTTCAGCTTGAGTTGAACATCATGTATATAATCATCGGTAATATCCCTGAAATCAACACCTTTCGGGATATACTGGCGTATAAGTTTGTTAGTGTTCTCAATCGCCCCTTTCTGCCATGAGGCATATGAGTCCGCGAAGTATACGGTCGTGTTCAGGGCTTTCGCAATGCGGGCGTGATGTCTGAACTCCACACCGTTGTCGGTGGTTATTGTGTGCACATTCCTCCTGTACTGGAACAGCAGGTCAATGACCGCCTCCGCAACCCCTTCCGGCCTGCGGCCCTGCGGGAGCCTCCTCATGAGCATGTAGTTCGTGCTCCTTTCGCAAAGTGTCAGTATATACCCCTTCTGCTCTTTCCCAACTATCAGGTCCATCTCCCAGTCCCCGAACCTGCGCCCGTCCGCTTCAGAGGGCCGCTCATGGATGCTCACCCTGTCAGGGATGTTCCTGACATTTGTCTTCCGGCACACCTTCTTGCGCCTTCGGTATTTCATCCCATGGCGGCAGTGACGCTTGAGATCCCCGCTTTCATCCTCTCGTATATGGCGGTATATGGTCTCGTGCGATATCTGCTCCCCCTTGATCTTCAGATATCCGGATATCTGCCTGGGGGACCAGTCCTCCCTCCTCAGAAGCCCGAGGGCCTCCTTGAGCACGCCACTGCCCGTGGCCCTGTTCCCCGGAGTGCGCTCCCGCCTGTAGAGCGCACTCTCATGTGCGTCCTTCCAGATGTAGCGTCCCAGACGGTTGCTGTTCCGCCTTATCTCCCTGCTCACTGTCGATTTATTTACTTTTATCTGCCGAGCAATGGCACTTTGGCTTATGCCTTCTTGTATCCCCAGATAGATTGCGTATCTTTGCTCCCGGGTCAGTTGGGTGTACATTAGCAATACAAATTTAATTGACCTTGGGGGAACTTCGGTTCCCCTTTTTCTTTTTTGTATTGCTTGTGACTCTGCCCGGCCTGCCCGCCGCAAACACTGAGGTGGCAGCTGCCACCTCAGTGTTGCACTTCTATCTTGACACTATATCCAAAAAACCAAACAATTGGAAGAAAAACTAATCTAACTACCCTAAATTTAACATTTTATCAGGAAAACTACTAAACAATGAATACGTCTTTCAAACGCTATTCTATTGCCGCCGAATTATTAACCTGCATTGTCTATCAGCAATATATGCCGACTGAGATACAACTGAGGTACAAGACATCCATTTTCGCCCAATGTTGAAGCCACCAAGAAGGCTCTCTCATCCCTCTTTTTCTTTTTCGACCGTCTCACTCTTTATGGCTGATGAAAGTGGGACTTTTCATCAAAAATGCGCTCTTTGGATAGCAACCAGCCAAAATTGCCCAAAATATTTTCATAAATAATCTTAAAACTGCTTTTTGCCCCTGTCATAGTTTTTTCTCTTTGCCGAGTGCCTTGAACTATAGATTTCCCCTGTTCAAAATTTGTACCGTTTTGAATTTGTTGTTTTTAAGAGAGTGCTGTGGCTCAGCGTGTTAGGAAATACAAAAAGGCTTCCACATGAACAGCGTGGTGCGTCAGTTGTGGGAGCAGAACACCGACATCGTCATGGTCGATACGGGTAACTCGTATGAGGGACTCTGCGAGTATGTGGGCGGCAAGTACATCGCCTATACGGAGGACAAGCCCATCACCATGAACCCCTTCAACATCAGCAAGCGGGAGCTGAACATTGAGAAGATAGACTTCCTGAAGAACCTGATACTGCTGATATGGAAAGGCTCGGAGACGCAGATACCCGAACTGGAGTTCCGTGTCGTGGAGCAGTTGGTGACGGAGTATTACGATTTCTATTTCAACGGTGTGCAGCCCTATCCTTCCTCACAGAAGGAGACACTGAGAAAAAACCTCTCCACCATGGAGAAGCGGCGCGGCACGGAGCTGACGCAGATACACGACAAGGTGGAGAAACTCATCAAGGGACTGGAGGAACGGCGCATGGCATTGAGCGTGAAGACCCTCTCCTTCGACTCATTCTATGAGTTCGCCTGTGAGCGTCTCGACCAGATCTGCATCGAGAACAACATCACCACCATCGACTGCGACAACTTCGCCTATATGCTCCAAAACTTCTACCGTGGCGGCAAGTACGACAAGATTCTCAACGAGAACGTGGATAGCACCTTGTTCGACGAGACCTTCATCGTCTTCGAGGTGGATGCCATCAAGGAGAACAAGCAGCTCTTCCCCATCGTGACGCTCATCATCATGGACGTGTTCCTGCAGAAGATGCGCCTGAAGAAGAACCGCAAGTGCCTTGTCATCGAGGAGGCATGGAAAGCCATCGCCTCGCCGCTGATGGCCGAGTACATCAAGTACCTATACAAGACAGCCCGAAAGTTCTGGGCGAGCGTGGGCGTAGTGACACAGGAGATACAGGACATCATCGGCAGTCCCATCGTGAAGGAAGCCATCATCAACAACTCCGACGTGGTGATGCTGCTCGACCAAAGCAAATTTCGTGAGCGATTCGACGAGATCAAGGCGATATTAGGATTGACGGATGTGGATTGCAAGAAGATATTCACTGTCAACCGCTTGGATAACAAGGAGGGAAGAAGTTTCTTCCGTGAGGTGTTTATCCGACGTGGATCGACGAGCGGAGTGTATGGTGTGGAGGAGCCGCACGAGTGCTATATGACCTACACCACCGAGCGAGCTGAGAAGGAGGCATTGAAACTCTATAAGCATGAACTGAAGTGCAGACATCAGGAGGCTATCGAGCGGTATTGCAGAGATTGGGATGCCAGTGGCATCGGGAAGTCGTTGGCATTTGCGCAGAAGGTCAATGAGGCGGGGCATGTGCTCAATTTGACGGACGATGGAGCCACTCGCCGCTGACACGGCGAGCACGGGGGCTGATTGATGGAAACGGAAATCCCGGAATAGACGTAAAGCCCAGATGCCCGAAAGCAAAACTTTCGGGAACGGTGGCTGGGTAGTATTTACGATTAGTAGTAAATACGATTAGTAGTGAATACTACCAATAGTAAATACTACAAGTAGTAAAGTAGTGGAATAGTAGAAACTGAAAGTAGTAAAAACGTAAAGTAGTGAAGCAATGAGACGTTTATACCTTATTATAATATATATGTGTCTTACACTTGTCGTGGGAAGGGTTCATGCGCAGTATTACAGCGTGAACTACGACAAGCAGATCGTTGCCGCCATGGCTGCCGCATTCGGTGCTGGAGCTATGGCAGAGAGCTATTATAACGAGCAGGTGGGCGAAATCTTGAAGCACTACAATGCCGCAGAGGTTGCCACTGCCGGCATCTTCGCTGCCAAGTTCTTGGAGCGCAAGGCATTCACCGACCTCGGCATTTGGAGCAGTAGCACGGAGAACTACTATTACCGCCGCATCCACAATATGGTGGCGAACAAGATTATGCCCAAGATATGGACGGTGGCAGGAATGATGCTGAAAAGTCCGCAGACCGCCCTCTACTGGGGCAGTTACCTGATGAAGATATGCGCCGACACAAAGTCGCTGTGTATGCAGTTTGAGAGTGTCGTGACCAACAGTAGCTTGACCTTTGCCGACATTCAGTTCTTGGAAATCAACCAAGAGATAGCCGCCATCCTCAAACTCTCGGAGATAGGCAATGTAGATTGGCAGCAGCTGTTGGATGACATCGCCAGTGTGCCCGGCAACTTCACCGTGGAGAACCTCACCGCCGACATCGAGACGCTTTACAATATGGGAGCATCGTTGGCGACGGCAGGTATCAACGGGGCATCAGGCGCACTCTTGCAGCAGAGTGCCTTCAACGACCTTTTCAATGGCAAGGTGAGTAAAATCATCGACATCTATGACAACTACCATGACCTCTATGAACAGGCAGAGAACGGCATCGGCAGCACACTCCTTAGTCTGGTGGGTGGCGAGGACAACGTGGCAGCCCTCTTCGACCTCTCCAACTACAACATCACCTCGTGGATGACAGACTATCTGAGCGAGACGCAGGGCAACTACTATACACAGCGTTGGTACATTGCCCGACGAGACCAAGGCAGCGTAAGCCTCTGTGACTACTATCCGCCGACCGATGACAACAGTATTCTGAACGGTGACCATTGGTATCGTATCAACACCTCCGACCCCAACTTCTACCCTAACAGCACGCAGCGAGAGCAGATACTGGCCAACTCGGAGAACCATGCCGGATGGAGCCGCAGCCGTGTGCAGCAGCTCAACGCCCAGAGCGACGGCTTCACCTATACGATGAACTATTGGATGTCGTCGTACATCATCAGCCGTGGCGGCAAGCAGACCAAGAAGGCCTACGCCTACGAGATACACGTTACCAAGAGCTGGAACAACGTGGAAGAGGTGTATGAGGATGTCTTCGACTCCTACAGCATGGACTTGAATACCTTCAAGCGTCAGTTGCAGGCACGTCTCTCGGAGTATAACGACAACGAGGAGGGCTATGTCTATTACATCGGCAGTGACGCACGCCGTTACTATCAAGCCACCGATGCCGCCAAACTGAAGGGCGTGGAGAGCGTGACCATCAGCGTCACCTGTTCGGACGGTGTCACCCTCGGACAGGGCAGCACGCAGTACAAGTGCCGTGAGTGCGGCGGTTCGCTCAATGCCCACAGCAAGGAATGCGCCATGAGGACAAGCGTATCAGAAAATAATCTCGACCTATCGGAACTGGACGAGAAGGAACGTGAGGCGAATAGCAAGATAGCCCTGTTGGAGGCGCAGATAAGCCAGTTGGAGACAGAGAACAGGAACCTGCTCACGCAGATAGCCAATGCCTCTGTGGAGGAAGCCCCTGCCTTGCGGCAGCAACATAATGTCAACAAGACGAAGATAGACAACCTGAAGAAGGAATTGGCGACATGGCAGCAGCAGTTGGCAGACATACAGAATGCCAAGAGCGAGGCGGCTAACGACAATGCCACCTCCACCGATGACTACTACCGCATCCCTGCCATCATGCAGGATGTGAAGTCAGCCTACAATCTCACGTGGCAAGGTGCCGGTTCGTGGAACGGCTACACCTACGTCCGAACTGCCACCATGCCCAACATCAACGGCATTATCACCTTCAAGGCGACACTGTCCATTGCAAGGAAGCCCAAGTACTTCCTTGGCATCAAGATACACCGTGCGATACTGCAAATATCGTGGGAGCTGACCTCGGAATACACCGACACACAGGTGGTGGATGTGCTGACCCTTGACCCGAATGCCTCTGACGAGGAGAAGACGAGGCAGGTGAACAGCCGTATCTCGGAGATAGCCCAGGAGTTCCCGTCGTGCAGCATCACCACAGAATATGCCAAGAGCGAGGCAACCCAGACCGCCGACAATGACGATGTAATACACCTGCTCTGGTCGAGCGACCGTCTGGAGATAGCCCGTGAAGTAGATAGCCGTATCACCAAGATTTACGCCGACTTGGTATCATTAGAAAAAATGATGCACTACAAGCGCAGCATCATTGACGTGCTGAAGGACATTCTTCCTTCAATCGACGCAGACCAAGGTCGCAGAAGGACACTCATTGAAGAGTGCTACGAGCGATGGAGAGAGAATGCAGACCCTAACAGAGGGAATGGTGAAGATAACGAGAACGAAAACTGAGGGAGGAACGGAGAATGAGACATACCATCATCATAGCTCTCCTGCTGATTACCCTCTTCCCCAATACAGCCTTGGCGCAATGGGGATTCGATGCGGTATCGGTGGAAGCATACATCAACGACCACAAGAAGCAGCGCAGCCTCTTGCTGGCACGCAGCACTTTGGAGTACAGCAATCAACTGCTGCATGAATACAGCAGTGAAGAGGTGGGCAAATACAAGGAACTGAATGTGGATTTGGACAAATACACCCGGGCCTTCGACATCATCGATGTGATGTACCAGTCGTTGCGCACGGTGCTGAACGTGAAGAGCACCTACCAGACGGTGAGCGACCGCATCAGTGACTACAAGAACCTGTTGGAGGACTTCAATGATAAGGTCATCAAGCGGAAACACATCGAACTGGCTGACACGATGCTCATCAGCATCAACAAGAAAGCCATCGACAACATATACAACGAAGGAAGCCAACTCTACCATAGCGTCAACGACCTCGTGTTGTATGCCACAGGAGCGGCAGCCTGTTCAACTTCCGACCTGCTGATGGTGTTGGACAATATCAACAATTCGTTGGACCTGATAGAAAAACATCTGAACCAAGCCTACTTCCAGACATGGCGGTATGTGCAGCTGCGCATGGGCTATTGGAAGGAGAAGGTGTATCGGACGAGGACGAAGGAAGAGATACTGGAAGATGCCTTCAGCCGATGGAAAGTGGCAGGAAAACTTGACTATTGACGGATTGTAAACAAAAGAAGAACGGACATGAAGAAGACAATGATACTCATCATGGCGGTAGCAACCACCATCAAAGCCACAGCCCAGAGCGTGACCTACAACCACGACTCCTCCAAGCAGAACCAGATAACGGTGATGGAGACAGGTGGCGGTTCTCTCACCCCTGAGTTCTATTATTGGCTGTTACATAACAACTATAAGAAGACAGCGGCAGAGAAGAACAAGTTAGGTTTCCGCACTCTTGCCGGCATCAACCTCTACAACCAAGTAGATGATGCGGAGAAGATAGACTCTGCCCTCACCAAGCGTGCTGAGGTGGAAGCCTTGAACGTAGCCGACCGACAGATAGACCTCGCCTGGCTTGCCGAAAGCAGCAAGATCAACGGTCAGTTGGACAAGATGAAGGCGAACATAGACCATATCATCCCTACAGGAGGCACCATCAACGACAAGCGTCGGTGGGAGGAACTGTACAATATGTACCAGTGTGCCGTGAAAGCCACCAAGGATGCCTATATGCCCAATGCACAGAGAAAGCGGCAGTATCTTAGCATCTATGCCGACCTGACGACACAGAACGAGACACTACTGAAATACCTTGTGCAGCTCAACACCCAAAGCCAGACTACCGCCCTCTTGGCAGCCACCAACGACCGTGTAGTACATAAAGGCAGCATCATCAGCGATGCCAAGAGCCGTTGGCAGGAAAACATGAAGGGCGTGAGGAGCTCGACAGGCACTGACGGCGATGATGCCAACAGCGGTGAGGGTGAAGAAAGTGTGAACAGATAGAAATAAGGGAAGAGAAGAAATAATCACAAAACAGCATAGAGATATGAACGATATTCAGATTTTCAACAACGAGGAATTTGGAGCAGTCCGAACCACAGGAACACCAGAGCAACCCTTGTTCTGTTTGGCTGATGTGGCAAGAGTTCTTGGACTAAAAACCAGCAAGTTGGTACAACGACTTTCGGATGATGTACTTTCAAAGTACCCCATCTCGGATAGTCTTGGAAGAGAACAGGTTACAAACTTTATCAATGAAGACGGACTGTATGATGTCATCCTTGACAGTCGCAAACCCGAAGCCAAACGTTTCCGCAAGTGGGTGACATCGGAGGTGCTCCCCTCTATCCGCAAGCATGGTGCCTATATGACACAGCAGACCATCGAGAAGGCATTGGCAGAGCCAGACTTCCTGATACGGTTAGCAGTCAATCTGAAGGAAGAACGACAAAAGCGTCTGCTTGTCGAACAGGAGTGTGAACACCAAAGGACACGCATCGTTGAGTTGGGATCCAAGGTGGATGACCTGCAACAGGAGGTGACGGAGATGAAGGACAAGGTGAGTTACCTTGACATCATCCTTGCCACGAAGAGCAGTGTCCTGGTCACACAGATAGCACAGGACTATGGCGAGTCGTCCATCCGCTTCAACCGACGTCTGAAGGAGATGAACATCCAGTATCAGCGTGGCAAGCAGTGGATTCTGTATGCCGACTACAAGGACTGCGGTTATGTGACCAGCGAGACCTACCTCATTAAACACAAGGACGGTACGGAGGATGTGCGCATGAACACCAAATGGACACAGAAAGGTCGCCGCTTCCTCTATGAGAAACTGAAGAGCGTGGGAGTCATTCCTGTTATCGAAAGAACATAAAATAAAGAAATAGCTATGGAATCAATATCAAAAATACAGTTACGTCTCTATGCCGCCAAGAGGAAAAACGGCAAGTGGCAGTTGGAGATGTCAAGGATGCCGAAGCGAATCAGCGTTATCGGCAGGACACCCATCGTTGATGAGCATTATATGCCATCTGATTTAGAGGTAGTTTCAATGTCAAAGCTTCACAAATATGTCGGAAGTTACTACGGCAAGATTGTGAAGACCCTCAAAGAGGAAGGCATCATCACCAAGGAATATGGAATGTGGAAACTGCGTGAAGACCTTCAGGACAAGGGCATTGCGGTATATGTCACAGGCAGGATGCGCTGCTTCTACCACTTCTATCTGTCATGGACACCGAAAGGCATAGAGTTTATCAAAGAGATTATCAACAATAGAACCAGGCACTGATGGCAGACAACATACTCAGCGATTTCGGCATCAACATCCTCGAAGAGGAGATTGACGATGTGATATTCCAGACCAACGAGTTCCTGACCGATGCCACCTTCACAGGCTCACAAGGGCCGTTCTGGTGGATCCTCCAAATGTGTATGGCATTGGCGGCACTGTTCTCTATCATCGTGGCGGCAAGCATGGCCTACAAGATGATGGTGAAGAACGAACCGTTGGACGTGATGAAACTGTTCAAGCCCTTGGTGGTGAGCATCATCCTCTGTTGGTGGTACCCACCTGCTGACACAGGCATGACCAACAGCGGCAGCAGCTGGTGCGTATTGGATTTTCTATCCTATATTCCCAATTGCATCGGCAGTTACACCCACGACCTCTATGAGGCAGAGGCGACCCAAATTTCCGACAAGTTTGAGGAGGTGCAGCAGTTGGTATATGTCAGGGACTCGATGTACACTGACCTCCAGGCACAGGCAGACGTGGCGCATAAGGGCACATCAGACCCCAACCTGATAGAGGCGACGATGGAGCAGACGGGCGTGGACGAAGTGACCAACATGGAGAAGGATGCCAGCAAACTGTGGTTCACCTCACTGACGGCAGGGGCCGTGGTGGGCATCGACAAGATAGTGATGCTGATAGCCCTGATCGTGTTCCGCATCGGTTGGTGGGCGACTAACCAATTCCATTCTTTAACTATCTAATTATTAG
>OERW01000136.1_pt1 | contig 26462 bp, 33 predicted proteins | sample 1540091 | NCBI WGS metagenome assembly OERW01 (sample SAMEA3891889, study PRJEB23780) | metagenome | biome: terrestrial biome; feature: animal house; material: Caecal content | place: Italy | collected 2015-05-05 | reverse complement strand
GCTTGAGGGTGTTGTAGTCCGAGGCGGTCAGCTCGATATAGACCGCACAGTGGAGCAGCGGCTCACGGTTGCGGTGCATGGCGGCCACCAGGGTCGCCACATCCTGCAGGTTGCTCTCGGCGGTGACCGTCTGCTGCAGGTCGTTGGTGTTAGAGCTGTTCAGGCGGTTTTTGTTTGCGGCGTTCTGAATGATGCGCTTTTCCTCAGCCGGGGTGACCTGCCGGGTGTAGATCCGCAGGGTGACGCCGTCCTTTTCTCCCAGATGGCGGAGAATAGCCTGCTCATCCGTGCTGGTCGGATATTCCCTGAGTGCCCACACACATCGGAAAGTGTTGCCGCAGATGAAATGATCCGGCATGAAGCTGACCACAGAGGGGGCGATCATATCCAAAAAGGATTTGATGGACGCCTCCTCACGGCTCTGCGGAACCGGTTTTTTCGCTTTCTTTGCCAAAATGGATGCCTCCTATTCTCCGTGGAGGCATCCCGGCCATGGAGTGGAACACCTCCACGGCCTATGATGAATTGATTTACTCGCCCACGATGACCCAGCGGTCCCCGTCGTAGTCCTCGAACTTCTCGGTGGTCACATTTTGCTCGAAATAAACGCCCAGCATCCGCTTGAGATCCTGCTCGGTGGCACGGCGGGTGGTAAACCCATTGTCATTGATGCTCTGCTCAATGCGGCTGAGATACGGGAACACATCCGTTTCCTTTTCGCTTCGCAGCCGGATGATGATATAAAACTCCCGGCTGGATGCCATCAGCACCTGGATGCGATCCAAATGCTTGCTGTCCTGCTCCAGAAGCTGCCGGATGGCAGGAAGTTCCTCGCTGCCCATGCGCTCCTGATAGAAGTTTTTGTTTCGCTCAAAGGACTCCTTGGAGTTGAGGGCCAGCATCTCAATTTCCGCCTGCCCCTTGACCACATTCAGCAGGGCGTAGATCCTGGCGCTGATGCTGGAATCGGACAGGACGCTGATGTTGGTGGGCTTGATGATAAAAAAGACCAGATCGCCCATGCGGGTGGCGATGCAATAGTCCTTGATGCCGTCGATCCCCATGAGCTGCCGGGTGGATTGGGCGGCATTCTCTTTTTTCTTTCTGTTCATAGCTTCATTCCTCCTTGGGGAAAGCTGGGCGGGAAAAAGCCGGTACAGCGCATGGTGACACAGCAGGTCACCCGTCTGGGGTTCTGGCTGAACCAGTATTTTGCCCTGGCGTTCTTGGCGCTGTAGCAGAGGGACTTCTCGCACAGAAGGCCGCCCACATAGCTTTTCAGCAGGGCCCGCAGGCTGCGGAAGCCATAGTAATATCTGCCGTCCTGGCTGCGGCAGCTCCACTTGTTCTTGGCATCCTGCCAGAAGAAGGCGTTGCGGCACTCCCACCGCTTGCGCTTCCGGCTCCACCGGAGCGTCAGGGAGGCGGACAGATCCCGTTCCTCGATTTCCGGCAGGCCGAAGCTTTCCTCGTTGTCAAAGAGTGTGTCGGCGTGGAACATATCACATTCTCCATTCATAGAATTGCTGTTTGGTGATCAGGAAGGCAATCGCATAGCGAATGAAATCCAGAATGCTGGTGCCGTCAAAACGGATGCTGAGGAAGGCATAGACTGCCGTCAGCACCAGCGGAATAAAAATTTCGGTCTGTGTCAGCGCCAGGATAGAGACCAAAAGCCCTACGCCAATGACGCCTACATCTCTGAGCTCCCAAAGCCACATCATGGCCTTGGCAGTCAGGTTATCGGGATAGATGTACAGGGTATTTCACCTCCAAAAGAAAGCCGCTGGGGATGCTCTCCCCAGCGGTCGGTGCGGCATTTTATTCTTCAGACATCTCTGCGGGCTGGTTCTGCGCTTCATACGCATCCAGCGCCTGCTCGATGAGCCCGATGACGAATTCTTTCTGCGTGATTTTTCTGCCGCGCTTTTTTTCTGCGGCAATGAAGTTCTTCAGCCGCTGATCCAGCTCCTCGGTGATCTTGAATGCGAGAGTCTTGGTTTCTGCCATAGTGATTCCTCCTCCTTCGAAGTGTTCTTTGAGTATCAGCTCCACATACTCGCCCAGAGTCTTGAGGCCAAGCTGTTCCTTTTCTGCCACAGCTCTGGCGTGCAGTTCTTCCGGGATCATTCCGCAGAGATTCTTCTTTGCTTCCATGGGTTACTCCTTTCTCTGATTTTGTAAGCAAAGCATACTGCGCCCGGCGGCAAATAGCTATTCACAGAACCCAACGAAGAAGCAAGCTGCAAACGAAGCATAAGCAACAAGCCCGGCTCAGCCGGCGAGAAGCACCAGAGCAATGCCGAAAAGAACATAGTCCACGCATGGAATGGCCACGCTGTTGCCCAGCGCCTTATACCGGGAAGAGTCCGAGGCGTTGGGAATGTCAGTCCAACCATCCGGAAAACCTTGGAGCCTTTCACATTCCAGAGGCGTCAGCCTGCGGATGAGCCTTGGCTGATCTGTACCCTGCAGCACCAGATCCGTGGCATCCTTGTGCTGGCGTGCGCTTTGTGTGCTGGTTACCTCTCCATCCTTGAAAATGTCGACTCGCTGCCTGCTGAACACGGCATGGTGATCGGTGGCGGTCAGCGTATAGGCGAGGTCTGCTTGGTATCCGATCCCGTTGCCGCCGTTTTCAGGCTTTCGGTCGATGGCGTTTCCGGTGATGCAGAATACCTGCTCCTGCTCCACAAGCGGGACATTGTTTCCGCCTGTACCATACCGCGCGGACATGGTAGGCGCCACTTTATGGGGGCCGGTGTAGCGGGAATCAATGCCGTGGTTCTCGTAGACCAAGGGCTGATGCCCGTGTTCCTGGGCTCGAAGTGTCCCTGTGATGTCCAGGCTGCACTCCATCACGCTGCCGCCTTGGTCGTTCAGGCATAAGATGGATGGCATGCAGTTTCCGCTGGCACTGCCTTTCAAGGTGGGGGCAAGCTCCTCGCCGTAGCCGATGCTTCCGGCAGAGGCTCCGGCTCCGGCAGAGAAACCGGCGGTCAGGACACAGGGGTACCCCTGACCGGCCTGACCGCCGCCTGCACTCAGGGATGTGTGCCGTTCCGGCGTCAGGAAACAATCGCCGTTGCCTTTGGCAACGACACCCTCCGCGATGAAAGTCTGCTGCTTCATTCCCGGCTGGGCGCCCAACGCTCCGGCCACATCGTGCAGATCTCTGACCTCATCCCGCTGATTTGCGGCAAAGGCAATCGGCTGTATAAGGCCATTGCGGCCGGTGGACATCCCGCAGTTCACGCCCAGGGTAGCCGCGACTGAGCCGGTCAGATCACCGTTATAGCCATCGAACCCTTCGATTTCCGCATCGTCCGGCTGGGTAACAAAGGTCTGCATCTGCATATTGTTTGTCGCCATCAGGGCACCGGAAACTCCGTGCAGATCGATGCCTTCATCACGCTGGTTGATATGGTATGCCTCCAGCGGGGTGGATCTGCCATCCGGCGGAGCAACCCCAGACTGGATCTCCAGCGCACGATTGAGTTTTCGGGGCAGCTCTTTCCCGCGTTCAAAGGCTCTGCGCAGGATGCCCAGGCAGGCTTTCCTGGTCAAATAGTATTTGTCCGGCGGATCGTCCTGCAAAATCTGCGACAAGGAAGATTCTTTTTCTTCTCTGGGGGACACCCCAGTATTGAGCGTCAAGGCATCTCCACGCCAGGGAGAAATCAGCTCCCAATAGAATTCGCCCAGCAGGTTCCCAGCGCCCGGTGTCAGGTCGAGGGATTGAAACACCACTGACTTTAATTCGGACGATCTCCTCGAGGACGATCCGGAAATCCTCTCCTTTTGGGGTTCCGCTGGAGAAGGCTCCTGGAACATTCTCCCACACCATAAATCGAGGTCGTATATCGAGAGCTGCTCGGCCTCGTTGTCTATCTGCATCTCTCATCTCCTTTACGATTCGAACCTGTTCCATAAAAAGGCCGGAGCGTTCTCCGAAGATTCCGGCTCTCGCTCCGGCCACGGACAGATCCTGACAGGGAGAGCCGCCGCAGATGATATCCACCGGCGGCAGCTTTGCTCCGTCAAGCTTTGTAATGTCGCCCACATGTGCCATGTCGGGGAAACGAATCTTTGTCACCTCAATGGGAAAGGCTTCGATCTCGCTTGCCCACACAGGTACGATGCCGTTGTGAACCGCAGCCAGGGGAAAACCGCCAATCCCATCAAACAGGCTGCCCATTGTCAGAGTCTTCATTTGGCTACCGCCTGAACAACGGTCCTTGTGGTATTGACCGCAGCCTGGGCGGTATAGACTGCAGACATGATATTGGCTCTTGTGGTGGTATCCAGGCCAAAGGCGCCGGCAATACGGGGGATCTCGCCGGCGGACAGCATCAGGCCGAGGCCAAGAAGCGCATGGTCCTTGAATACCATGAGGCCGGCGATGAGAATGGTGGATTGCAGGAAAGCGGTCAGGCACAATCCGATGATCTGCTTGCACCATTGGATAAAGCCATCCGTATAACCGCGCGGGACGCTGAACATATAGAGACTGCCCACTGCGATTTGAATGAGCAGAATGCCGCCGCGCTTTAGGTTTGCGAAGAAGACCTTTATCACGGCGTAGGCCATAAGAATGATGCAGAATAAAAGCATGATTGGGCTGGTGATGGAAGCAAAGCCGAAGTATGAGCCGGTGGTCATTCCAGTCAGCGAATCAATGCCGCTGAGTGAATCCACAATCTCGGTTGCCGCCTCGCCGATGGAGGTGCCATACCCTGTGATCCCCGCGGTGAGGCTTGCCTGCAATGTGACGGAAAGCTCATAGAGCCGAATCGGCACAACCGTAAACAGGCTCACCGCCATAAAGCCCTTGATGGCACACAGAGCGGTTTCTTTGAGGTTCCCTCTGCCGGAGGAATACTCGATGCCGCACTCAAAACAGGCCACCACAAGACCGGTCACATAGAGCGCCCAGGCCAGATAAGAGAAAAACAGTACAATGCTCTGCACCCAGCTCAGTTCGAACAGCTCGACGCCCATGTTGCCCATCTCGGCGAAAAAGTTTCCGAGAAAGCCCATGACCTGACCGTAGATCCAATCCACGATCTGACCGAGGATGGTGTCGGCAACAAAATCCCAAATAAACAATGGTTCGTTCACCTCTTTTCGGGGTGAGGCCGCACCAACTGCTTGGGATAAAAGGCCAGGGGCCGTACAGCTGGTACGGCCCCTGGGTCAGTTCTTTACATGGTCTGCTGCCACTGAGGGTCAGCGGTCTGGCTCTGCTCCTGAAACACCTCCAGATAATCCGATACCGCATCCGTGAGCCGCTGGTAGTCCTGGCTGTTGGGATGGTAGACATACCAATCCGCTTTCCCGTAGTCATCCCAGATGTACGGATTGATCCCATTGCGGAAGTTCGGGTTGCCGGTTTGCTTTTTCCCGAGGATGTCGGAAAGATTCAGAAGCAGCACATCCACCTGGCCTTCGTTCCGATTCAGAATGGAAACGCGAAGGGCATGGTATTGATTTGCCACGATCCCCGTGACGAACTGGATCTTTGCCCGATTCAACTCATCGAGACGCACATAGCAGGCTCGTCCTACATAGGTGGCGTCCGGATACTTTGGGGCAACGATCTTGTAAAGCTCTTGCTCGAAAAAGTTCATATACCCTCCTTAGATGCCAATAATGCTCCAGAGATACATGGGTGCAGTGAGGGTAAACACGAGGCAGGCAAACAGGATGGCGGGAGCCGCCCACTCGAATTGGCCGGATTTTCTGTACTCGAAGTAGGCGGTGCCCAGCTTGGCGAAGAAGAATACGGCCAGAATCAGGTCGATGGCGGGAAACACCACATTGTCGACCACCGACTTGATCTGGGTGGATGCAGTGGACCAGGTGCTCTCGACGGCGCCAGCCACATCCCCGGTGCCTGCGGCAAAAGCTGTGGTCGCCATCAGGCAGGTCATTGCCAAGACCACGACCAGCATCACGATCAGGCGCTTATAGTTGAATTTACGCATAAATTCCCTCCGTTGTATGTTGTTAATTTGTGGGGGCGATATGCCAGTCCTCCCAAAGATCTCCGGAAATCCGGACGGAGTCCGTGAGGTTTAGCGACAGCATTCCCGCCGGTGTCCAGCAGTCCAGCAGCCAGGTGTACGGCGTATAGCTTCCATCGGGATACCATATCGGTGTGAAATGGGTCGGCCGGTTATAGGTGCTGTAGGGGTTGTCCTTGAAAGCAAAAGTGGAGCGTTTGCCGCTGATGCTTCGATCCAGGAGCCTCCAAAAGCCTTCGTAGTTGAACTCCGGGAAATAGGTCACCGCATTCTGAGCCGCAGTAACTGCGGCGCTCTGTGTGGTGCTGACGCTGGCCGTAACGCTCTGCTGGATGCCGTATCCGCTCTTGAGCGCAGAGGAAGATGCCGTGGGCGACAGGCTGTCCGGCGTGATGACCATGGTTGCCGTCAGGCTGGCTGTGTAGGCGTTATAGTCAAATTCCCACCAGCCCTGATCCTCCCACCAGCCGTTGTCCACCCAGTGGTACCAGCGGTCCGTGTGGGATTTGCCCTCGCTGTCCGTCCACCGATCCGTGTGCCAGCACTTCTCCCAGTTTTCAACCCACACCCAATTCTCCTGCCACCAGGGAGACCAGATGCCCCAGGAGGCGGAGGACACTTCTTCTTTCTCTGGGATATCCACGAGGGTGAAGGTGTCGTTTCGGTCATCGGCCACGGGATTGGGCGGGTCGTTGCCGTCCAGATCCACAATGTTGGCGGTGATGGTGCTTTGCGCCGTGCCTCCGCCCAGCACCCTGACCTGAATGGTGCAGACACAGGGTTCATCGGGGGTGTGCCACTTCACCCAGACCAGCTGGCTGTCGCCGTCCGGATAGTAGACATTGCTGACGGTATAGGTGCTGCCTTCGATCACAAACTGCACGGTGACCGGGTTGTCCGGGTCTGACTGCCCGCCGGACACCTCCACCGAGGTAATGACATCGGTGTCCACCCGGTATTCGTAGTCAAACTCATCCACCTCCGGTTCCTCCACCTCATCGTTGAAGCGGACGATGCCGATCCCCAGCGAGGAGATGATCTGCTCGTTGCTGACCTTGCTTGTAGTGCTGCCTGACCAGGCGGGATACCCGAGGTCGGCCTCCTCCAGGAAGATAGCGAGCGGGAGATTCTGATGGGTCAGCGATCCCATCCAATAGCGCAGGTCACCGCTGACCACCTGGTCGTACAAAGCAGCTTCGGTGGCGGTCATTGCAAACTGCTGTCCGTCATAATTTAGGTATGCAATCGGCTCGATGATGATTTTGTAGTCGCCATTGACCAATGTATCGAAGTCCATGCCGACATAACCTGCCAGAGAACGAATGACCTGTTCATCCGTGAAGTAGCTTCGGATGGCCTCAATACTGGCCGGAGATGACCCCGAGGAAATGATTCTGGGTAAACTCTGGGAGGGATTTCGATAGGAATAACCGCCCACAACCGGCGATAGTGACGCACCACCGTTATATGTGAGTTTGCAGACCTTCCCGAAGTGGATGATACCTGTAGAGGGCGTTTTGTTGGTGAGATCAACCGGCGTTGTCACAACAGCATGGCTTTCAGCGTTTATCACTGTAACTCTCACACCGTCCATGCCGGGATTCCAATAGCTTGAAGAATTGCCGCTACCCATGTTGCCGCCACCGCCATCGATATTTCCCTCGCCGGTGGCGGCAAACGCAGGCATAGCCGTTCCCAGAAGGAGAGCGAGGGATAAAAAGAGTGCGAGAATTTTTCTCATGCAGGACTCCTTTCGACAAAAAAAGGGCGCAGCCGCTTCCGACTGCGCCATGGGGATGTGGGGAGCTTACTCGCCACCCATAATCCCAATCTTATTCCCGTTTTCATACATATCATCCAGAGTGCCGCCCTGATTCTCACCGCTGTTTTCCACATAGCCGAAGCCGGGTACATAGACCTGACCGGAGCTGTTGGTGCTTCCCGCGGCAGGCTCCGTTTCGGTGGGAGTCACTGTGGGAGTCTCCTCATAGGTGGGCGGCACCTCATCCTCGGTCTTGCGCTCCTCCTCCGGCACATCCGTTCCGTCGTGGTCATCCGGCAGCGTGGTGGTGCCGGAGGGTGCTTCCGGTTTTTCGGGGGATTCAGGCTTTACAGGATCTGCCTGGATGGTCTGCTCCAGGCCGCTGGAGTCTGCACCCTGGGCGGGATCGGTTTCGGATGCGTCCGGCGTTTCCACCTGGACATCCAGATCAGTCTGGCCGTTATTGTCGATATCCACACTGGGATCACCGCTCTGGGTGGGATCATCGGAAACCACACCGGAAGAAATATCGGCATTGCCGCCGAACCGGACGGCGATCCCAACGGCCGCCGCAACGCAGAGCAGGCAGCAGACGGCGATGAGGACGATCCTCTTTGTCTTGTCTGTCATGGTGTATGCCTCCTTGGTGTATTTCTTGTTAATGGGACAATACCACATTTTTCTGTGGAAGTCTATTGAAAAGACCGGATGGATCAGAAGAGAGGCACATATTTGGCCTCCGTGTGCAAAGTCATGCTGGCGGCGGGCAAAAGATTCCCCAGAAACCGGACGGGCACCTCCAGATGGATCTCCACCAGTGCGGTATAGCCCTCGCTCTGGCCGGAACCGAGGCTGTTATTTTCCAGAACCACGGACAGGTCGGAGATGGTATATTCCACCTCACCGTCCGAAATTTTCTGATACCCGCCCGCTGTATTTTCCAGGCCGAGCGTTTCAGAGAGCTGGCCGTACACATCGCCGGTATCGATGCTCTCATCCCAGCGGCCTGTACCGTCCGGATACCAGCCCGCGGCGTATCCCTCACGGACGGCGTGGTACACATCGTCGTAGTTGTCATTGACGGTGGAAATGACCGCCTGCTGCGCGGCCTCCTTTACGCCTTGGGCAATGATCCACAGCCGGCTGAATTCGGCAATGGCGCAGAACAGCATCAGCAATACCAGCACAATGGCAAGGATCATGGGGGTGCCCTCGCCGGAGCGACGGCGAAAAATCGGTTTTCTCACTTCCAATACACCTCCGACTTGCCTGTAGCGGAAGCCGTCAGCGTGATCGGGAACGAGCCAAATCCTCCGAACAGGCCGATATCCGTTTCCAGCGTCAGGGTCACGGTGACCTCGTCATTGAGCTGGATGCGTCCGGTGGTGGACCACCGAATGTCGGGGTCAAGCCCGGTGCTGTCGGTAAGCGCCGCCGCCCGGCGGGTGGTCTCCGTGCCAACCCGGCCGGCGATCTCCGCCTCGCGCACCAGCTCCACCGCATAGGTGTCCAGCTGCTGTTTGGTGATGTAGACCGGAAGCACACGAACCACCAGCGCCAGCACCAGCATGGCGCACACCACCAGGACGCATACATCGATATAGCCTTCGCCGGAGCGCCGTTTCAGTATTTTTTTCATGGCGACCTCCTTTAGAACAGGCTTCCCAGAGAATTGACGATCTGGTACACGATGATGACGATGTAGGTCATCATGAAGCACATGAGCATGATGAAGCTGAACACCCGGATCTTGGGCGGGATCTTGGCGGCCTTGGCCTTGAGGCGCTGCAGTTCCAATGCCTTCAGATCGTGGGACAGCATCTGGAAGTACATTCGCCCGTCGTCACCCCGCAGTATGCCGATGAGGCCGCGGACGATGTCCGAAATGATGGCGGAGCCCATTCTGGCTTCAAAGCGGATGAGCGCCGCTTCATAGGAGGAGGAACGCATATCCGCCGTCAGCACATCCAGCTCACGACCAAAGTCAGGCCCGGCGTGTTTCTTGTAGTTTTCCAGAATCCGCAGCACATCCCGGCTGGCTGCCAGCTCCTGATGGATGGTGGCGACGAACCGGGGCAGCTCGCCCTCGATCAGCTCCATTCTGGCCTTGACCAGCTCGTCAGCCCGACGGCTCTCCTTGAACCAGGTCAGCACGGCCAGCACCACGATGAGGGGGCTCAGGATGGGCAGGATCAGCAGGCACGGGATGATGCCGAGCAGGATGAGGCAGGGCTTCAGGATCGAATAAGCCGTGTAGACCTGGGGCGTCATATCCAACCCTGCCGCCGTGAGCTTGCTCTCCAGCCGGCGGTATTTGTATTCGTCCATTCGGATCAGCGGCGCCAGCTTCAGCGCCCAGCCGAGGATCAGCGCCTCCAGAGCTTTAACCAGGCTCCGCTCCCTCCGTCCGGCAGAGATGAGCGCCCGTTCCGTGGCCAGTCTGGGAATCTTCAGAAGGTCGGCGAGGACGAAATACAGTCCGGCGGCCAGCGCGGTCCCGAACAGGAATAAAAGTACGCCCATTTCCTCACCTCCGATACTCAATAGGCTGGGTCAGCTTCACCACAAAGGCAAAGGACACGAATACGGCTGCGATGCAGACGGCGATGACCATCTGGCCGGGGATGGTGTCCACCAGGGTGTGGTACCAATCGGTGTTGATGAACCGCACCAGCGGGATATTGATCAGCACCAGGATTGCCATGGTGACGAACTCCTTGCGGGGGCCGAAGACCAGATTTTCCAGCTCTCCGTTGACCACTCGCATATCCGACAGCTTGCTGACGATGGGCGTCAGGGTGCTTTTCAGGCTGCGGTCTGTCTGGCACGCCATCACCGCTTCGCACCACTCCTGCCACACCTCATTGTCGATGGCGTATTTCAGGTCGTGAAGTGCGGCGTCCATGTCCGGGTCAATGTGCTTGATGCGGGTCAGAAACCGCTGGAACACCTCCTGCACCGGGTGGTGCAGGTATCGGACATTTTCCTCCACCGCCTGCTGGAAGTTTTCCGTGCGCAGATAGGCGGTGGTGATGACCGACAGCGCCGTTTCCAGCTCTGCGGCCACATCCTTTTTAAAGCCTCCGGCTGTCAGCTTGACATACCAGAACGGCGCCAGCATAAAGCCGACGGCCAGCACAGGGACAAGAAAAGCATTCCCGGCGAGAATGGCAATGCAGGCGCCCAGGGCAAACAGCACCAGGGATGCCATGCACACCATGGGGAACTTCCCCTCACGCCCGGATGCGGCCAGCACCGCCTGCGCCTCCGTGATCTCCCGGCGGAAGAAGCCGGCCTTTTTTCGCTTGGTCGTCTCGTTGATATCCGCCCGGATGCTGCCGGGAGCAGCAGTCAGCCGGGAGAAGATGCTGTCGCTCATTTCTGCGGGGGAGATCCCCAGCACCATAAAAAGCCCGGCGATCATGCCGATGCAGGCGATCAGTTGGATCATTGTCATGCAGTTTCCTCCTTTCTCTGGATGAACTGCTCCAGCTCACCGCGGGGCATACCGTTCTCGATAAAGCGGCGCTGCAGGCTCTCGGACATCTCCTCGCACTTCTGGTGGTGTCCCTCAATGATGAACCGGTCGCCCTCCAGACGGTTTTCGGTGATGTTGTACTCGTAGAGCTTGTGAAGCCGGCGGCTCCCATCCGGCAGGATCTCACATTCGGAGATGTTGGTGATGCGGCGCTCCTTGTTCTCCAGCTGGCGGCAGTAGACCACAATGGGATATGCCTCAGTGACATAGCCCATGAGCGTATCGTCGGGGGTGTCCACGGCCCGCTTGCACAGGGATACCATGCGGCGATAGGTGCCCTCGCTGGAGCTGGAGTGGATGGTGGTGAGAACGGCCACGCCCACGCGGGCGGCCTCCTGGGCGGCATTGGCCTCCGGGCCGCGCATCTCGCCCACGGCGATGATGTCGGGATTGAAGCGAAGGGCGATGTCCAGCAGCGCGATCTGGTCGATGCGCTGCCGCTCATTCTCACTGTCGCGGGTCTGGGTGTGGACGACGGAGTTGACCACCCTGCCGTTCTGCTCCCGGATGAGCTGAAGCTCACGGGAGCCGTCCTCGATGGTGAAGATCCGCTTGCGGTCAGGGATGGTGGACAGGAGCCAGCCCGCCACGGTGGTCTTGCCGGAGCTGGTGGCGCCTGCCACACAGATGGAGACGCCGTAGCGCAGGCAGGCGGACAGGAAATCCAGCATTTCCTCCGTGGCGGTGCCGCTGCCCACAAAGTCCTCCTTGGTCAGATTCTTGGGATTGACGATTCGGATGGAGGCCGCAACGCCGGCATCCTCGTCCAGCACCGGGGTCTTGATGACCGAGACACGGATGTTTTTGGCCAGACGGGAGGTAATGATGGGACTGGCGTTGTCCAGCACCTTGCCGGAGTTCTGGAGCATACGGCGGATGACATTGGCCGCATGGTCCGGGGAGTCGAAGTGTTCCTCCAGCTTGACGGTGCGGCCGTCGGAATACTGGATCTCGATGTCGCGCCAGGAATTGATGTCGATCTCCTCGATGCCGTCGGCGAAGATGTACTTGGTCAGAAACCCATACTCGGCCATCTCCGTATAAAGGGCGTCCACCAGTTCGCTCTGAGTCATGCCGTCCACGGCCATGCGGTTATCCTGCAAATAGCGGGCGATCCGGCGCTTCATCTGCTCCTTGGCCTCGTCGCCGTTCTCCGTGATCAGGGTGGCATAGGTACCGGAGAGGTAGGACTGTACCTGACTGAGAACCTCCGCGAAGGGCATCCCCTCGGCCTGGGGAGCGAAGAAGACATCGCTCGCCTTGGGGGCGACCTTGGTTTCCGCAAAAATAGCCCTTCCGGTATTTTCCTCGAAGGAGATGTCATGCACCCCGGCCTGCTCCTGCCTGGCCTCCGCCGGGGCGGCGGACGGGGCCGCGGCGAACAACGAATTGCTTCTTCTGTCGCCAAGCATCAGAACACCTCCTTGCAGATTTTCTCGATCTCCCGGCGGAACGCCTTGCTGTCTTTCATGGAGAGATCATTCAGAAGCGTGCCCTCCAGATACTGCTCCTCCAGCTCCTGGGAGTGCGGGAGCTGGAAAGCGACGCTCCCAAGTACCTGACCGATGCGGTCCGCCGCCTGGAGGGGCTTGATATTGGATGCCGCCTTATACTGCTTGTCCTCATCCCAGTGCAGTTCCCGAAGGAGCGGGAGCTGGCTGGACAGGTAGCCGATGGATTTCAGGTCGCAGTTGGCCAGCCGGAGGACGCTGTCGGCCTCCATGAGCGCCACGGCGGAGAGGATGTCATTGGCGATATAGCTGGAGCAGTCGATGACCACATAGGGGGCGATCTCACGCAGGCCGCGGATGAGCTCCTCTGCCTGCTGCTTGGTGCAGGCCGCATAGGTGTACTCGTTTTCCCCCTTGCGCAGCCCCAGCATGGTCAGGTAGGACAGCTTCTTGTGGGTGGTCAGGTTGTGCTTGATGAGATTCACGGAGATCCGCTGGGCGGCAAAGATACTGCCCAGGGATTTGTCGCACTCCAGCTCAGAAGGCGGGCAGATGCAGGGCATCATGGGGGCGGTCATATCGCAGAGCAGTAGCGCCACATTTTTCTTATGGGAGGCCAGATGCTTTGCGATCTTTACCGCAGTCACGGTTTTGCCGCAGCCGGGGCTTCCCCAGACGGCCAGGACTCCACCGCCGGATTCCTGGGTGATTTCCACCTCCTCCAGCTCCGTGCTGCGGTGAAAGAGGCTTCCTTTCATGAAGTTCATTCCGCAGCCGCCTCGCTCTCTGCGGCAGGATCGGCGCCCTCGCTTTCCCCGGTTTCGGTATTCTCAGTCGCCTCGGCAGTCTCCTCGGCTTCCGGCTCGGCGTACAGCTCCTCGATCAGAGCGTCCTGCGCCGCGATAAATTCATCGGCATTCTCAGGTGCGCCGCGGTAGACCAGGGCCAGATGCAGCTCGCTTTCCTGTTCCAGTCCGGCCAGCACCTTGGCCTGCTCGGTGGTCACCAGAAGCGTTACGGTAGAGGGAAGCTCTTTTTCATCCTCAACAGCCTCGCCGGTGTTGGCGTCGTAACCGGAGGAAGCGGTGACGGAGATGACCTCTACATACTGCAGCTCAGGCGGGATCACGGTTTCGCCCATACCCTTGTAGTCGGCCACAAGGACGGAGACGATGTCTCCGCTCTCCAGCTTGCCGGAAAGGCCGGTGGCAAAGCTCTTGATAGTGACCGAGATGGCCTGTTTGTTCCCGTCCAGACTGTACAGATAGGCGTTCTCAGCGGCGGGCTCATAGGAGAGCTTGCTGTCCAGAATGTAGTCGCCCATCTTCAGGTCGGCGGTGGCATACTTGCCGATGACCTCGTCTTTTTCTGTCATGATGCCGGACGGCAGGTTATAGGCGCCCACCTCCACGGTCTGTACCATCTCAGCGGTGATCTCGTCGCCCTCCTTGATGTCGGCGGTAACGCGGACGATCTCAGCCTTCTCGCTGGCGCTGCGGCTGAACAGAGGCGTCACCCCGAAGCAGATGACGAGCGCCAGGAGGATACACAGCACACCGATCACGGTGCGGTTACGGAAAATCTTCATATAAGCCTCCTTATAAGAAATATGCGGGGATAAATCCTGCGGCAATGAACGGGACCAGTGGGCAGGTGAACCGGGTGGGGCGGTGAGAGAGCTTCAGGACAAGACTTTTTCCCAGCACAAACAGGGCGTAGCAAAAGGCGAACAGCGTAAGCCCCGCGAGAGTGCGGGAAAGACCCAGCACAAACCCCGCTGACGCCGCAAGCACCGTATCCCCGGCGCCGTTTTTTCCAAAGCCTGCCCCCAGATAGAAGGGCAGCCCTCCCGCAAGCGCCCCCAAAAAGGAGGCGGGGCTGATGGTGATCAGCCCCGCCAGCACGAGAGCCACACACACCCGGTCATCCACCAGGCGGTGCCGGACATCATAGATTGAAGCGCCCATCAGGCAGCCGCAGAAGGCCAGCGCCTGCGCCCAGTGCATCAGCCGGCGTAGTCGAACATCTCCTGGATGCGCTGAGTCACGGTGGGCATAACCGTGTCGTTCAGCACAGCGTACAGACCGGCCAGCACCAGGGCACCCAGGACGACGGCAATCAGCACCTTGACGGCGGTATCGATATAGCCCTCGCCGGCGTTGCCGCAGACGGCGCGGCGGTGGAAGGCGGCGATGGAGGTCTGGCAGTTGATGGCGGCAGTCTTGGCAGTATTGGTGATATTCTTGAACAGCTTCTTCATAAGGTACATTCCTCCTGTAAGTAAAAATGATTTTTTAACAGTTTGTTGGCTGGAAAGAGATCATGGGATACGCTTGGGGAGGCCCCCGGCCTCGGCTGGGCAAAGGAAAATCCGGGCGGCTTATATCCTCCCGAACTACATGGTCATTTCGTGGCATTCGTTCTGCTCCTGACGCTGGTCGAACTGGATGGGACGGAATCCCACGCGGTCGCAGTAGAAGAACTCGCTGCCGGAATCATCGTACAGCTCCACCACATCGGACAGAGCCATCCGGTAGCCCTGATATCCGGGAGGCGGGCTGTCCCGGCAGATGGCGTAGATCTGCTCCAGATCATTGGTACCCAGATCGCCGTCAAAGACCTGCGTATAATTGTCTGCGTCCGGTTCTCCGAACCGCTTTATCAGATCCTCATATCCGATAAAGCGCATGGTGACATCCACGCCTTTCCGGAGCTGCCAGATGCGGCAGCCTTTTTGCGGCTGCCCCAGCTCCTCGCCGGGCGCCTCTCCGGCTGCAAGGCGGTCAAATACGCCTTCCTTCCACTGAGGCGTCAGATTCAGCCGGGCCAGGTAGCGGGACAGCTCATCCGTCTGGAACATCTCGTCCACAACAGCGGCGTCATCCTTCACATAGCCCACCGTGTTGCCATAGAAAACCAGACGATTGCGATTGTCTATTGTGAAGCGGACCAAAATCACATCACCTCCCTTCAGGGCGAGCGGCTCACATCTGCTGGCTCATGGCCTGGTCGGGAGCGTCGCCTTTCTGCTCCTGCTGCTCCTGGAGCTTCTGCTCGTAGGCGTCGTTGACGGCGTCCACCAGAGCGTTCCGGGCTTCGGCGGTGATGGCATGGAAGGTGTCGTTGTACTTGGTCTCACCGTTTTTCTTGTAGGAGTCCTGGGGCATGGAGATGAAACGGCCCTTGTCGGACTCGATGACCCGGATGCCGTGGACGGCAAAGGCGCCGCCGATAGTGGCGCTGGCAAAGGCTTTGGTCTTAAAATCTCCGTCCATCAGGCGGTCGATCCGTGCCTCTACCTGGGGCGTCGTGGCTTCCTGCTGTTTCTTCTTGGTTGTCGCCATGGTAATCAAGCTCCTTTCACTCACATGGATGGGGTTGTCATGCCGGCAGATTCGGCAGGATCTTCCCGCCGGATCTGTTCCAGGCTTTCTCTTGCCCAGTCGGGCAGATGTTCTTCCTTGAGAATGCCGATGAAATCGCTGCGGTTCCACCGGGTCTGTTCTCCATCGCCGAGGCAGGTGGCGTATACCGCTCTGCCCGCGGCGTTGGGGGCGCAGCCGAAGCCGCCGGTCGCCAGCCAGAGCTGATTCTCCGGCGCCCAATAGGACTCCTTCAGCGTGAACGGACTCATGACCAGCACCTTGCCCTCCAGCTCCTGCCCGGTCATATCGTCGCAGTGGGAGCCGTTGAACAGCTTTAGCTCTGCCTGTGCTTCCTGGAAGGCATTAACGAAGCCATCCAGCACAGCGGGGTGACTCTCCACGGTAAACTCGTAATTGCGGTCGCTGGGAGGAATGAAGGTGGATGCGGCCCATGTTTTGTTTTGGGGACTGAATCGTCCATCGTATTGCTTTTGCTGAAGCGTGGCGGCCAGCACCCATCCCACACGCTTGAAGCCAAAGTCCTCGATGACGCCCCTGGCGCAGTCGTGACTCAGATGCATCCCATCAAAGCCCCTGCGGATGGCCTCCTCGATGGCCTGCTTACAGGAGATGTTCTCCAAGTGGCTTGCCCGCCAGAGAGCCATCTCATTTTGTCTTTTGGCCTCAGAGATGGAACTGAGGTAGAGGTAGGCGTGATCCTTAGTCATTGGCTTTCTCGCTTTCAAGGATCGCCTTGGTCAGCGCCTCACTCCATGCGGTCTTGCGGTCATCGGATACCACCAGAACAGCGCCGTCCACGCTGACCACACGGAGGTTGTCGTGCAGGATGCCGGCATCCGCAAAGGCCTCTGCAGGGATGGGCAGCATATCCTCGTCGCAGCCAGAACAACCATCGCACGGGTCCGCATCGTCCTCCTGGTTCTCCCAGTCAGCCAGCATATCCGCCAACAGGCTGTTGGTCAGCCGCATCAGCGTCATCATAGCGGCGGCTTTCTCCACCGGCTCCATATCCGGTTTGAGCAGGACAATGGCTTTTTCCAGAATGTGCATCTCCAGCGTTTCTTCCTGCTCCAGACCGCTCAGGGTGAGGGCCGCCGGCTGGATGACGGCCTTGCCGTCATTGGTGTACTTGATAAAAGTCATGTTCATTCCTCCGTTTTCTGTTTGAGTTCTTTTGTTGGTTCATGGATCAGGGTGTATCTCCCTTCCTCCTCGTCCGCGGCAGACAGGTTGAAAAGATTGAGCTGCCAATGCCTTGTGGAATCGTGGCGGCGGGGGTCGTAGTTGGTAATGACGATCTCCTCATATTCGCTTCCAGCCGTCTGGGACATACTGTTGGGGCGTGTGGTGTAGAAGATGTAGAACTCCTTATACAGCTCCACAATGAAGGGGCAGTAGTTGTAAGACACCATGACATATCCCTTGCACTCCAGAAGAGCGTCGTGGAGACGCTGATGATCTTCCTTGGGAAACACCGCCGCATAACAGTCCTCGGCATCGTAATAGGGCGGATCAAAATAAAGGAATGCGTCTGGCCGGTCATACTGCTGGACAATCTCCCCGTAGTCCTTGTTTTCAATGACGACATTTGCCAGTCTGCGGGAGCATTCCCAAATCAGATAGAAGAAACGGCGAATATCGCAGGATTTTCCGGCAAAGGACTTGGCGCCGCCGCTGAAGCTGTATCGAATCAGCTTGAAAAAGTCGGCAGCGCGCCGCACATCTCCGCGGGGCGCCCGTTCCAGCATCATCCTTCGGATGGTTTCGGCATCCGGCGGTTCCAGATACCGCTGGGTCAGCTCCAGTTCCTCTTTCAGATAGTCATCGGTGAATTCCTCTTTGGAGAAGAACTTATACAGCACATTGAAATCGTCACGGGTGTTCAGCGGCAGAAAGCCCAGCTCCTGAAGCAGTGCCATAGTTCTGTTCTTGACACAACAGAACAGGTTGGTCAGGTCACTGTTGAAGTCGTTGTAGACCTCCATACATCCCGGTTGGATGGGACGGCTCAGGGTCACCGTTCCGCTGCCGCCGAACACATCGATAAATCGGGAATACCGCAAGGGAGACAGCTTTCGGATCAGCCACAGCAGCTTGCTTTTACCGCCCACCCAGGGGATGAAGCTTTTCAAGCGGTATCACCGCCCTCCAGTGGAAGGGATATCTGTCCGCTGTCGGTGAATTGTTCCAACGCTTTTGTGAGGCCGCGCTCCGCATGGGCAATCTTCTTGATTCTGCTTCGGAGCTGACGGATTGTCCTCCGCAGCTCCTCCTCGGTGTCGGCGTAATAATAGCCGGAATCAGAGCTGCAAATGGGGATGCCATCCCCGCGCAGGCTGTTGATCAACCGTCGCAGGTCGGGTCCGCGGATCTGAAAAGCGGCCTCCAGCTCACGGCTGGGGACGACTCTCAGCTCACCGCAGTGAAACTCCTTCAAGTGTTTGGCGATAGGGTTGTCCGTCGTCATGAAGACTCCTTTCCGGGACAGTTACCCGGAAAGAGCGCAAAAAAAGCAGGGGCCGTCAGTCCCTTTCGGGTAACGGCCCCTGTAACTTTCAGGCTATTTGATTTTTCTTCTTTCATCACCTCCGTTATGGCAGAGCCTGGTCTGTACGAAGGTTTTTCACATGGACATGGTCGGCTGCATCTCCGGCTGACTGTACTCAAAATTGAGTTCTGTGCCATTCCAGGATACAAACCCATGTTCTGCGGCGGACAAGCCCATGCGCTTCATTCTCTGATTGGCATAGCCCTCAGCGTCAAAGCAGGAGGCGAGCAGTTCGTCCTTGGGATAGATGCCATCCCGTTTTGCCAGCTCTTTTCCGTAATCGGCAAGATCCATGTCACGGGGCATGAAGTGGTAGCAGCGGAGGTTCTGCGCCAGATCCAAGGCGTAATCCAGGCGGCGGCAGTCCTCCAGTTCCATAACCGCCATAAATTTATCCACCCATCTGGGTTCTCCTTGGCCCTGTTCGCTCCAGATGTAACCAAAGTCGATGGCATGGCGAACAAGTTCCGATGCCGAGCCATACTGGGAGAGGATGTCCTCCAGCTGCGGGAGGCAGCAGTCCACATCCACGGCAATGCACTCAGTTAGGGACTCCGCTTCCAGCTCATCCAGCGCCAGAAGCAGCTCGTCCGGATGGGCGACATCCATGTGCTCGCCGGTGTCCGGAAAGCCCACCCACACGCCGTCCATGTTGGTTCGGCTGGCCAGTTTGACCCGGATTGCAAAATCGCCTTTGTCGGGGTTCATCGAAGGGTCGCTGTCCAGAAATGGATCGATCAGAGAGGTGACCTTGATGAAATGTCCATCACAGAAAGTGTTCCCGCCCTTCTGGCGATATGCTGCGCCCACTTTCTCCGGGTCAAGAAACTCCCGCGCTTGATCGGAGGGACGTTGGATCTGCTCCATGATGAATTTGCCCAGTTGAACATCGTCCCCGGCGCCATAGAACAGCTCGTAATGATCCAGCTGGCTCGCAATCAGCATCACATCGCAGGTCATCTGCGGGCACTCGATCTGCATCGCCCCACGGAACAGGAGGCTTTCTTTTACCGTCATGTTTTCAAACCGCCGTTCCAGCCAGTCGTGTTGGGATTTAGTCATTTCAAATCCGTCCAACAGGTCAAGAAGCTGTCTGGCTTGCGGACTCGCCATCACATCATCTCCATTCCGGCATTCTCTGCCTGTGTTTCTTCACTGCGGATCGGTTCGCCATCTCTGCGCTGGATCAGCCCGTAGGGGGTAAGCAGAGCGTTGTGTGCTGCCATGACATCCTGACCATAGTTGTAGAGGACGACGTGCTTCTGCAGAATGGACCGGGAATGCTCATCCACAATGAAGCGAAGTTCCTCTATGGCTACCTCCTCGGGGGTTCGCTGATCAGGCTCGAGCAGATAGTCATCCAGATTTTCCGCAATCTGGACAGCGGCAGCGATATCGTGACAATCCGCCGCAAGGATAACTGCCTTGAATTTGGAAAGTTCTCCTTGTGTGCTCAGCTCCTTGAAGCATTTAGCCAACTCGTTCAGTCCATGGATATCGTCGCAGTCCATGTTTTCCAGAAGCGCAGGCATCGCACTGTCCTCCACCCGGAAGACCATTTCCGACCAGGAGGCGCCTCCGCAAGCCTCCAGCACGGCATCCAGCCGTTCCTGCGTGGCGGGCAGATCCAGACACATCATGTTATCCGGCTGCTCATTGGAGTGGAAGGGATACCTGCCGACCGTCAGGCGGATGCCGTATTCCGGCGCTTCGGGAATCAAGGCCAGGCTGTCATATACCTGCTTCAGCTCGGTGTGCTGCGTGACATAACCGCCGCTTGCGAAAACGCCGCCCTCCTCAAACCTGGCTTTTCTTCCGAGCATCTCAAAGTCAAGATACTCGAAGATGGAATCCGGAACTTTTTCCAGGGCAGGGATGAAATCGTTCTCCGCATAGAACCTGCCGAGCTGCTCGTCCGTCGTGGCGTTGACCACATGGCAGCAGTCTGTGCTGTAGGCCAGGTCGATCATGGTGGCAACGCTGATGGGGCCGTATTTCTTGGACACCTCCATGTTGAACAGCCCTTCGAAGGCAGTTTTTTCTCTGCCGTTCATCTGTCCCAGGCAGGTTGCCAGCGCATTGAGCTGATACAGATCGCATTCATGGGTCAGATGGACATGGAGGAACTGAAAACCATGGTGTTCAAGGAATTCCCACCTCGGCTTGTCGCCCAATGTCATTTGGAGCTTGTCCAGTGCGTCCGAAAGGCCATAGTAGGTAGCCGGAAGCTCCAGCTCACACCACCGATCCGTTTTCTCTCCGAACAGCTCCACGCGGAACACTTCATTCAAGGGTCATCCCTCCCATCTGGGGCCTGTAGTCCTCCTCGTATTTGGCGGGATCAGCGCCGGGGACATCCCAGCCGCACATACTGCCCAACTCCATGGCCTGGCGCTGGATGGGGCTGACGCCAAGCTGTTCGTTCAGCTGATCAGCCAGCTCCACATTCTGTTCCTTGTCGCCGGTGTCCCAATCGGAGGGGTAATAGCCGGTCTCGCCCCGGCGGATACAGATGAGGTCACCGGTGGACTTGAGAGTGGAGAAGCACATCTCCGGTAACCCCTCCACCACTTTGGGTGCGAAGCGTTCCGCCTCGGTCTGGATGTCCCAATCGTCCTCCACGCTCCACAGATGGACATACAGCTCGTCATCGCCGGCGCAGATATCCCGCTGTTCAAAGCCTTCGCCCCAGCCATCTGACGCCTGTCCGGAGATATACTCTTTCAGGGTGGTCAGTTCCTCCGGGGTGAGGGTGCCAACCACGCGGCACTCGGCAACGCCCCAGAGCTGGCCGTTCCGATCCTCGACGGTGAACACGGCGGATTTGACCTTCTGGTTGACGCTGTCATCCTCGCCATACCAGTGCATGATGCCGCTCTCGGCTTCTTCCGGCATCCGGTTGTTGATCAGAGCTCTGAGGATCTCGCCCTCATAGCACCGCAGCATTCTTCCGTCCAACAGTGTGCAGTCATCTTCCATCTCTCCATACTCGTTGCGGGTGTAGAGATCCGCTGTCAGGGGCATATATAGCTTCAGCGTAGTGGGTTCCGGCGGGATCACAGAGAAACTGTCCTCACCAATAATCAGGGCAAGGCCACTGCCGTTGTCCCACTTCATATGGAACTGACCGATGTCATCGATGTAGTCCAGCGTACCCACACTGCCCGATTCCAGTGGGGCGTAGGGATCTTTCATCTCTCTGAGTTTGATTCGGGTTCCTGCAGGGAATTGCTCTCGCAGGAAATTCAGCCATTCCTTTGGAACTGACACTTACATTCCTCCCATCTGAAAAGTTTGTTCTTCTTGGTGTGTTTCTCCCATCATCAGTACCTCCAGGCTTATCGTGCCGTGGTAGGCCACATACCCTCGGTCGGTAAATGTACCAGTCTCTTGATTCATGTGCTGAAGGCCGTACTTCTCGTAGTCATAGAACTCGTCCAGATTGGGGTCATACTCAAAGTGGCCGGACTGCTGGATCATGAATGTTCCGTACTCTGCAGGGGTATGGGCGCCGGGGGCAAATTCAAACAAGTCTAGATTTTTTGCCAGGCAGCGGATCTGGCTGGCATTTTCCGGCTCAGCCAAGGCTACCACAGCCCCAAGTTTCTGAAGGTCATCCTGGTCAAGCATGGACACAGCCCACGCCAGGTCGTTGAGGTCGAAGATGCTTTCCTGTTCAAAATCCAGTGCCATATCCACCTCCATGGGAAATTCGCTGTTTCCTACTTGAAAGCACATATCCTCCGGGTCTTGGATGCCAGAGCGCAGCATTCCACGTTCTAGCTGTTTTCTTGTGGCAGGGAGGTAAAGCCAGGTGGTATCCTTGGGATTCTCCAGCTTCTCCCTGGGGGTCAGACCCAGGGACAGCACAGCATCGTCGTAGATGTAACAGGGAAGGTGCTTGCCGTCATAGATCTGCTTCAACTGCATCCCATTATCGTAGACCACACCGTAGGGGGTGACCACGCCTTGATTTCCCTCGATCAGAAGGAGGGCAGATTCCACACCATCTACATTCTCCAGTTCTTCCAGGCTGGCACAGCCGCCGTTGAGGTTCATATAGTGGCTGCGGCCCACGGATTCCAAATCAGAGAAGTCCGTGATGACGGTGGCCTGCTGACAGCAGAAGGATAGGTTGATCAAGTCTTTCAGGCTAGTGAGGCCCAGTTTCTCAGCCATGGCCTGGAACTGGGCCACCTCGTCATCACCGAAGCCATCCAGCCGCTTAGCCAGATAGTCCAGCTCGTCCAGATTTACCTGAGTGCCCTCCAGACGATCCAGCACTGGCCATGGGCTGTGAAGCTCGTCCAAATGGCAGTCCCGGTTGGAGGCAACCCCAATTTCCAGCGACTCCAGCAACTCTACACAGCTGTCATACTGCTCTTTGGGAATGGGAAGGGGGATGCTAACAACACCAAATTCCGGGTGGCTGATGTTGCTCAGTACTGCTTTTATCATTTCTTCTTATCACCTGTCTTTCGGTTTTTTGTTGGGTTGGTGGTTATCATGCTGTAAATCAGCACCACAGCGGTACAAATGCTCAGCCCTAGTGCGAATATCTGCAAGTGTTTTTCCGTGTGAATGGCAGGTTGGGAGACCTCCGCCTGTTCCTGCTGCACATCGGGTGTGGTTGTGGTAGTTGGCTGGATGGGGGCCTCGTCCTCCACCCGCTGGCAGTACACCAGATACCGATGGGTGCCCACAATATAGGGGTGGCAGGTGAGCAAGGTCACCATGTCTTGGCTCGGCTGAATGGCCACAGCCTCCACTTCGTCGGGCCAGATGATGGAGATTCCCGTCACCTGATAGGTCAGGGTTTCCCATAGGTTTGTGAGGTACACCAAGTCCCCCTCCTGAAGCAGCTCCACATCCCGGAACATGGCCTTGCCATTCCAGCCCCGGTGGGCGGCAATGACGCAGTTGGTGGAGATGCCTCCAATGGGCATACTGGTCTGACCCAGCACCGTCGCTCCATCGTTCATGTGCGCTCTGGAGGCTCCCAGATAGAGGGGTAAGGTGACATCCATAGCGGGGATTTCTACATAGCCTACGGCATCATCTGCCCCCAGGCCGTAGTCCTCCAAGTTCAGCCCCGGCGCTTCATAGCTGTCCACACTGTCCAAGCCGGACTGATCCTGGGACAGCTGGAGGTTGTACGCCTCCATGGCTTCTCTCAGGTCTTGGTGAATACCTGGCTTTTTCTGTTCCTGCTCCACCACGGCAACTTCCTCTTTCACCGTCTGCTCATACACAATGGGGGCAGTGATGGGCTGGCACAGAATTACCATCAGTGCCAAATCCACCGCCAGAGCCAGCCCCAGCAGCCATCTAGCCATGCCTGACACCTCGCTTGTTCCGCCAAATTACCACTGGAACAGCTACCGCCAGCATGGCAAGATAGATACCAAACCCGATGCACAGAGCTGTGCGGTATTCCCTCCACCAACTGCTTTCGTGGTTTTGGCTCTGGGCGGTTGCAACCACGGTGTCCTCTGCTGTCCACTCCGTCCGGGTGCCACGCACCAGCAGACGGTGAGAGTTCACGCCGTAAGGAGTGCAGGTGAGCAAGGTTACATGGTCTCCTTGTGGATCAATCCCAATCTGGCTCACATCATCGGGGAGAACCACAGAGATTTGGGCCACTTCATAGGCCAGAGTTTCATCCAGCACCCGCAGGAAGAACACATCACCTTGTGTGAGCTGATCCAGATCGGAGAGGAGCCGGGATGAGGCCAGGCCGCTGTGGCCTGCCAGAACTGCATGGCTTCCTGTACCTCCCACCGGCAGGGAACTGCCCTCCACCACCCCCACACCGGCGGTGAGGGTGGTGGACTGAGTTCCGTAGTACACGGGGAGAATCACGTCGATGGCGGGAATCTCCAGGGTAGCCAGCATGCCGCCTCCAGTGGGGTCCAGGGCGGTGAGAATGTTATTGTCTGGGGTTGGGGCACCGGAGACAGAGAATCCGGCAATGGAACAGCTCTGCTCCAGAAGATCCCGGTTGTAGGCTTGGGCCAGCTCTAGGGCTTGTTGGGTAGCCTGGTTGTCCAGCACCTCCACCGCCGTCTCATATTCTGTAATGACCTGGGAGCGTGTTTGCCCGAAAGCCAGTTGCTGGCCATGGGGTAGAGCATCATCCCCACAGCCAGCACACAGCCCAGCCCCAACAAAAGAGGCGCTTTACTTCTTTTCATCCAGCTCACCCTTTCGCTTCCAGTAGCGAAGGGCGATACACCCGGTGAGCATCCCGCTGGCCAGCACGATGCCCACCACAGTGGTCACCATGGTGCCTTTGCCGCCAGTCTCGGGCAGATCAAAGCCACGGGTGTTGAGGACAGTCAGGGGAACCAGGGCATTGCCGCTGTCCCCCATGGCCTCCATGGTGGCGGAATAGCCGTCCACGGTGGCGGTGGCGGTGAGGGAGCCAACCTGCACACCGGGGGTGTACTTGGTGTCGATGTCCACGGTGATCACATCCTCCAGCAGGGTGTAGCCAGCATCGGTCTGGGTCTCAGTAAGCTGGTAAGTGTCCTCCTCCACACCATACAGATACAGGTGGCCGGTCTCATCAGGGGTCATGCGGGTGGCCTCGTCCACATTGGTGGTGGTGCCGGTGGCATAGTACACACCCTTGGCAGGGTTGGCCTCTGCCACCACATAGTAGTTGCCGGTGACGTTGGTCACGTTCTGGGCAATGAACTGGACGGCGTCAAAGTTGGTGCCTCCGGCGGAGAACTTCTTGGTGAGGTGGATGCCATTGTGATCACACCGCCCTTTGGCTATCGGAAAGATCGCAACACCAATACGATCGAACTCCACCCGGAGGCGTCGGAAACCGTGCGGATGGTCTATTCTCTCTACTTACAGGGGCATGGGCAAAAAGAAATCGCCCGCAGGCTCAATGCGCTGGGGCGAAAGACGCCGGCGCAGCTCCGGGCGGAGCAATGCGACAGAGAAGTCTGTGCGGCAAGCAAAACCAAGGATGGGCGCTATGTATGGACATATGCCAGCGTAAAAAATATCCTGGTGGAGGAGGCCTATACCGGGGTGCTGATCAACCACCGGTCTGAAACCAACAGTGGCAAGGAGAAGCGATTGGAGCAGGCGGAGTGGTATCGTCACGCAAACTTCTTTCCTGTCATAATTGAGCGTGACATCTGGGAGAAGGTTCAGCAAAAACTGAAAGCGCAGGCTCGCCCGGCCAATGGAAACAAGGCGAAACACCGCTACGCCGGACTGATTCTCTGCAAAGAGTGCGGCAGCCCCTTTGTGCCGATGATCCGGTACTGGAACGACAAGCGGCGAGTGGAGTATGTCTGTAAGGGCTACCATCGGAATGGGAAAAGCTATTGCAGTTCTCACCGCATCCATGAGGAGGTACTGGATGCAGCGGTGCAGGAGTTTGCCCAGACCATGCGGATCAAGATGGCTGAGGAGCAGAAGGAACTAAAGCAGAAGCAAAAAATGTGGGCGTTGAGGAAACCAATCCTCGACGCCCACATTTTTGCGTTAGAAAATAAGATTCAGAAAACAGAAGCGGAAATAGATACGATTATGATGCAGAAACTTTCAACATTATAGTTTGGACAGCACATTAGAGAGCTAACGCTGTTGAAGGTCTAACCGGTTTACCAGTCGGATTATACCGATCTTCTTTAAGATAAGTGATAGAATAGTAGTAATCATCTAAAGCGATGAATTTTCCGTTTTGCTCCGCATACTCTTTTAAATATCTATTGCAAGAGTTTTTC
>OERW01000132.1_pt1 | contig 27732 bp, 27 predicted proteins | sample 1540091 | NCBI WGS metagenome assembly OERW01 (sample SAMEA3891889, study PRJEB23780) | metagenome | biome: terrestrial biome; feature: animal house; material: Caecal content | place: Italy | collected 2015-05-05 | reverse complement strand
GCATCTGCGGCGACCTGTTCAAGGTTGTTCCGATGATGATCGACGCCATCAAGGCAGCGCAGGCTTCCAAGTAAGTCTGAGTTCATATCGATAAAGAAAGAACCTGTCCAAACGGACAGGTTCTTTTTTGCTTGTGAGCAAAGGATAATAAAGCAAAACGCCTGAAAGCGGCAAAACCGCTCTCAGGCGTTATTGTCTTTCCGGGAAACCGGATTGTTTGGTATTTCGCGTTTATGCTAAAACTTAGCCCTGCGAAATAGCGCCTACCGGGCAGGAACCCGCGCAGCTGCCGCAATCGATGCAAGCGTCTGCGTTGATCTCGTACTTGCCGTCGCCCTCAGAGATAGCGCCGACCGGGCACTCGCCCGCGCAGGAGCCGCAGCTGATGCATGCGCCAGAAATTACATATGCCATTGGTATTGCACCTCCAATTATGATTTACACATTAATTGTAACACAAGAACGTAAAAAAGCAACAAAAAGGAACGGTTAGCGATGGGTAACTTTTGGATGCAAAAAAAGAAAGCCAAAAGCTTAAAAAATAAAGAAAAAGAGAGATTGAATGAGCATGAGAGAGATTATAAAAGATTTAGAAATCAATACACTGATATTTGGTCAGAAATGGTCAGAAAAATCTCTTGCATTTGCGCCGGACAGCCGCTATAATAAAGTCAAAGGTCAGGAAAGGTCAGAGAAAAGACCGGAGACCAAAGGAGGTGACAGCATGAAGATGTCGGATGTCATAGCCGATTTCATCGGCGAGATGTTATCATCGGGCGGCGGCGTGGCCGAAGTGCAGCGCAAAAGTCTGGCAGACCGCTTTTCGTGCGTACCAAGTCAGATCAACTACGTGATTGAAACGCGGTTCACACCGGAGCATGGCTATCTGGTCGAGAGCCAGCGCGGCGGCGGCGGTTATATCCGCATCGTACGGCTGATGGATGACAAACAGCGTACGCTGCTGGAAGCTGCCCGCGGCATTGGCGGGCGATTGACCCAGAACGACGCGGCGCGGCTGACACGCGCATTGCTTTCAGCTGAACTGCTGACAGCGCGAGAGGCACAGCTGCTGCTGAGCGCTTGCTCGGACGGCGCACTTGCCGAGGTCGACAAAGCAGACCGAGACCGGCTGCGCGCGGCGATTTTCCGCTGTGCGGTCATGGGAATCGCGACAACATGAGACGACTTTAACAATCCGTGCTTTGCGCGGCATGCAATGGAGGGCGGCCACGCCGCCCGACAAAAAACCGGGAGCATGTATCACGGTTTTTTAACAAACAGGCGGCGATGCGAAAAATTGTATTTTGCGCATTGCTGGATGCAATAGGCATTCCCAGCCGTAGGCTGGCGATGCCGTCCATCGATTGAAACTGTACGTTTCAATCGAATTTATCGAAAGGAGTTTTGACTTATGAAATGCGAGAAATGCGGCAAGAATGAAGCGACGATGTATTATAAGGAAACCATCAACGGCGTGACGCGCGAAATGCACCTATGTGCGGACTGCGCGAAACAGGAAAACCTCGGCAGCGCGTTTGAAAACGCATTTCAGTCGATGGATCACTTCTGGAGCGATCCGTTCCATTCGTTCCTCGGCGGCGGCTTCGGCAGCCTGTGGAACGATATGCTGGGTGCGCCGACAGCAACCTTGCTCGGTACTGAGCGCAAGTGCCCGACCTGCGGCATGACCGAAAGCCAATTACGGCAGTCCGGCCGCGTTGGCTGCCCGGATTGTTACAGCACCTTCGCGGATATTTTGAACCCCTACGTCGAAAAGCTGCACGGTGCAACGCGCCACATCGGCACGGCGCCCGCCGCACCCGAGCAGCCCAAGCAAGATCCGGTCGAAGCACTGCGTGCACAGCTGAAAACCGCGGTCGAAAACGAGGAATACGAACAGGCCGCGCGTCTGCGCGACGAGATCCGCAGAATGGAGGGCGAGCAGAAATGAGCATGTTCACGATTAATGGCGGCTTTACCGGCCTCGCAGCCTCCAGCCGCGTGCGTCTGGCACGAAACATCAAAGGCTATCCCTTCCGCCTGACAGAGGCGCAACACAAGGAAATCGCAGATAAGGTTTTCGCCGTGCTGCAGGAAAACCCGACCGTCGGGCCGGAATTTGAAAAGAAACAGATTATCCCACGCGCGACCGAGACCGCGCAGCTGGTCGAGGAGCATCTGATCTCGCCTGAGCTTGCCCAGAACGGCGGCTGGCTGATCGTTTCCAAGGATGGCGGCGTGTCCATCATGGTCGGCGAGGAAGACCACCTGCGCTTGCAGGTAATCGGCACCGGGCTGTGCCCGAAGGAGTGCCTGGATACAGCAAACCGCATCGCGGCGCTGATCGAAGGCGCGCTGCCGTTCGCCTATGATGAGCGGCTCGGCTATCTGACCGCTTGTCCGACCAACGTCGGTACCGGCCTGCGCGCGTCCATTATGCTGCACCTGCCTGTGCTGACAGCGACAGGTGCGATCGGCCGCATGACCGGCTATGTCGGCAGCCGTGGCTGCGCAGTACGCGGCGCATACGGCGAAGGCTCCAAGGCCGTCGGCGGGTTCTATCAGATCTCCAATCAGGTCACACTGGGCACATCTGCCGCCGAGTTGACCGACAAGCTGGTCGAGACCGCGACCGCGATCATCGACGCGGAAAAGAAAGCGCGCGAACAGGTGCGCAGTCAGGACGAGGACGGCCTGCGCGACCGCGTATGGCGTGCGGCAGGCACGCTGCGTTCTGCTTACCGTATCGACACCAGCGAAGCCGTGCAGTGCATCTCGGATGTGCTGGTCGGCTTGCAGATGGGGCTGCTCAGCGGCGCTCAGCCGCAGAAGCTGTATGAGCTAGAGCAGCGCATCCGTCCGGCAATGCTGACCGGCGCGCCGCAGGAGCGCGACAAGAAGCGCGCAGAATTGCTGCGTGCGGCAACGAAAGACTTGATTTTGCAATAATCCAATCATTAAATTTGAACTGTTCCACTCAGAAAGGAGTGTTGACCTATGTTTTATCAGAACCGTTTCACCGAGCGTGCACAGCAGGCACTGACCAAGGCGCAGGAAGCTGCGGGTTCGTTCGGACACAGTTATATTGGCTCGGAGCACCTGCTGCTCGGCTTGCTGCGTGAAGGCGGCGGCCCGGCAGCCAAGGCGCTGACCGCCTGTGGCGTGACCGAGGATGCGCTTGTTCAGCAGATTGAGCAGCTTTCCGGCCGTGGCACGCCGGATGCCTCTGCGCCGCAGGGCATGACCCCGCGCACCAAGCGCATCATCGAGCTGGCCGTGCAGACGGCGGCGCAGATGGGCGCAAGCTACGTCGGCACCGAGCATCTGCTGCTCGGCATCCTGCGTGAAGGGCAGAACGTCGGTCTCACCGCGCTGGCAAACCTGAAAGTCACCCCGCAGATGGCGGCGGAAAAGCTGAGCGAAGTGCTCGGCGGCGTCCAGCCGGGCGATATGGAGGGCGCAGGTGCACCCGGCGCTTCCGGCAAGGGCGCGGAAGGCGCGCTCGGCCAGTTTGGCCGCGATCTGACCGCTGCAGCCCGCGAGGGCAAGCTCGACCCGGTTATCGGTCGTGAAAAGGAAATCCAGCGCGTGATCCAGATCCTGTCTCGCCGCACCAAGAACAACCCTGCGCTGATCGGCGACCCCGGCGTTGGCAAGACGGCCGTGGTCGAGGGCCTGGCGCAGAAGATTGTCGCGGGCGACGTACCGGAGACCTTGAAGGACAAGCGCGTCGTGTCGCTTGACCTGACCGGCATGATTGCGGGCACCAAGTACCGTGGCGAGTTCGAGGAGCGCATTAAGAAGGTCATCGAAGAGCTGACCGCGAACAAGGATACCATCCTGTTTGTCGATGAGATGCACATGCTGATGGGCGCGGGCGCTGCCGAGGGCGCGGCCGACGCTGCGAACATTTTGAAGCCTGCTCTGTCCCGCGGCGAGGTGCAGGTCATCGGCGCGACCACGCTCGACGAATACCGCAAGAACATCGAGAAGGACGCCGCGCTTGAGCGCCGCTTCCAGCCCGTGCAGATCGAGGAGCCGAGCCCGGAGGACGCAGTCGAGATCCTCAAGGGTCTGCGTGACCGCTACGAGGCGCACCACCGCATCAAGATTCCGGACGAGGCCATCGAAGCCGCCGTCAAGCTGTCCGTGCGCTATGTGACCGGCCGTTTCCTGCCGGATAAGGCGATCGACGTGATCGACGAGGCGTGCTCGCGTGTCCGTCTGTCCACGCTGACCGCGCCTCCGGACCTGAAGCAGATGGAGGACGAGATCGCCGCCATCGCTGCGCGCAAGGAGGAGGCCGTCAAGGGGCAGGACTACGAGAACGCCGCCAAGCTGCGCGACGAGGAAAAGGCAAAGCGCGACGCGCTCGAAGCGCGCAAGAAGGAATGGTCGGATGAGCAGACCAAGACCCACGGCGCGGTGTCGCCTGACGACATCGCGGCAGTGATCGCGGGCTGGACGGGCATCCCGGTCGCCCAGATGACCGAGGACGAGGGCCAGCGTCTGCTGCACCTCGAGGACACGCTGCACCAGCGTGTGATCGGCCAGAGTGCCGCGGTGACCGCGGTCGCCAAGGCAATCCGCCGCGGCCGTGTCGGCCTGCGCGACCCCAAGCGCCCGATCGGTTCGTTCCTGTTCCTCGGCCCGACCGGTGTTGGCAAGACCGAGCTTTCCAAGGCACTGGCTGAAGCCATGTTCGGCGACGAAAGCGCAATGATCCGCATCGATATGTCCGAATACATGGAAAAGCATGCCGTATCCCGCATGATCGGCTCGCCTCCGGGCTATGTCGGCTATGATGAGGGCGGTCAGCTGTCCGAAAAGGTGCGCCGTCACCCGTATTCGGTCGTGCTGTTCGATGAGATCGAGAAGGCACACCCGGATGTGTTCAACATCCTGCTGCAAATCCTTGAGGATGGCGTGCTGACCGATGGTCAGGGCCGTCACGTGGACTTCCGCAATACCATTATCATTATGACCTCCAACATCGGCGCGCAGAAGATCACGGGCAACGCCCGTAAGTCGCTCGGCTTCACGGCTGAGGGCGGCGAGAGCGCTGCGCGTACCTTCGAGCAGATCAAGGAGGACGTGCTGGCAGAACTCAAGACCGCAGTACGTCCGGAGTTCCTCAACCGTATCGACGATATTATCGTCTTTGACCGTCTGAATGAGGACGAGATTGCCCAGATCGCGGACGGCATGCTGCGCAAGGTAGCCGACCGTATGCAGGAAATGGGTATCACCATGGACTGGACGGACGCGGCGAAGAAGCATCTTGCCAAGGCGGGCTTCGACCCGATCTACGGCGCGCGTCCGCTGCGCCGCGCGGTGACGAACGAGGTCGAGGATCTCGTGGCCGAGCAGTCGCTGGAAGGCAAGGTCAAGGCCGGCGACAAGGTAACACTGGACGCGGAAGGCGACAAGCTGACGCTGCGTCCGGCAGGCGCTGCTGCATCCGCTGAAGACAGCGCGTCCGAAACGGGCAGCGCGGAGTAATCCACAGACCACATCTTCCCATGTCATCCGCCCCCGGTGCGTCAAAGCACCGGGGGCGCTTTTGCGCGTATAGGGCGGGGGAAAGGGACGTGTCCTGCAAGGGATTACCACACATGGCAGGGGCTGTTAAAAATGTGTAAAGAAATGTGAGGAAATTCGTGCTAAATCACAAAAGGTTTCCCCAAAAGGGAACCAAATACCGGGGAATTGAACATTGAAAAACCGCGAAAACGGGGAGTATAATAGGTCGGTAAAAAATATGGAAATGCGCAGGCCCTGCGGGGCAGCTGCGCGGGAAAGGGGTAAAGAATAATGAACACCATGCAAATCCTTTCCGTCGTGGTCTTTCTGGTCGTCATGGCGGCGATCGTCTCGGAGAAGATCCACCGTACGGTGGCGGCGGTCGCGGGCGGGGTCGTGCTGGTCTGCCTGCATGTGCTGACGGTGGACGATGCGGTCGGATACATCGACTTCAACACGATCGGCGTACTGATCGGTATGATGCTGTTCGTCGCGGTTGTGCGTAACTCGGGCCTGTTCGAGTACGTCGCAATCAAGGCGGCCAAGATCGCGAAAGGTAACCCGTGGAAGATCATGCTGCTGTTCACCATCCTGACCGCGGTGCTCTCGGCGTTCCTGGATAACGTGACGACCGTGCTGCTGGTGGGCCCGATGGCGATCGCGATCACCGGCATTCTGGGCATTGACCCGGTGCCCTTCCTGCTGGCGCAGATCCTCGCCTCCAACATCGGCGGTACGGCGACTCTGATCGGCGACCCGCCGAATATCATGATCGGTTCGCAGGCGGGCCTGAGCTTCATGGACTTCGTGGGCAATACCGGCATCGCAGTGGTGTTTATCATGGCAGCGCTGTGCGTGTGCTTCTATTTCATGTTCGGCAAAAAGCTCATCGTCGAGCCGGACAAGATGGCCGCTGTCATGCAGCTGGATGAAAACAAGTCGATCAAGGACCACGCGCTGCTGGTCAAGAGCGTTGTGATGATCGTTGTGGTCGTGTTCGGCTTTGTGTTCCACAGCTCGCTCGGCGTGGATTCTTGCATTATCGCGCTGGGCAGTGCTACAATAATGTTGCTGATCGGCAAGCAGGACACCGAGGAAATCGTGCTGGGCGTTGAGTGGTCGACTATCCTGTTCTTCACCGGCCTGTTCGTCGTGGTCGGCGGCATGCAGCAGACCGGCATCATCACCATGCTGGGCAACGCTCTGGTCGAGGTGACCGGCGGGAACGCCATGCTGCTCATGCTGCTCATCCTGTGGGGCTCGGCGATGTTCTCGTCCGTACTCGACAACATCCCGTTTGTCGCCACCATGATCCCGCTGATCCTTGCGATGCAGGCGGACGGCATGGATGTCACCGCGCTGTGGTGGGCGCTGTCCCTGGGCGCGTGCCTGGGCGGCAACGGCACGCTGATCGGCGCATCGGCCAACGTCGTGCTGTCCGGCATTTCGGCAAAGCATGGGCATCCGATCACCTTTGCGCGCTACCTGCGCGTGGGCTTCCCGATGATGGTGCTGTCGGTCGCGATTTCGACTGTTTACCTGCTGATTCGGTTCCACTGATGCCTGACTGAGCGAGAAAGAAGGAAATCAAATGTTAACGAGCAGTTTTTCCGGCGATATCATCAATGTATCGCTGCGCCAGATCGGCGCGACCTCGATCAAGGAGGTGCGCAACGGCATCTTGTACATTGCCAAGTTTGACCTGGCGGACGACCTGTGTGTCACCTACGTGTTCAATGTGACCAAGCGGGATAAATATTATTTGCAGCGCGTCGCGCCGTACCCGATCTCTTACGGCGATTTTGAGGGCGCGAGCGAGGTGGTCGAATTCATCCGCCGCGATATCCGCAAGTTCCGCAACGCGATGCAGTCGCACAACTTCCCGAAGTTCCTCGAGACTGCAAACGATATGGGTCGTCTGTCGCACGCAGTCGAGCTGCTGTTCCTCGAGCGCAACGTATCCGCCGAGGATATGGACGCGCTGCGCCGCAGCTTGGCGGACAGCGTCGAGACAATCCGCGCAATCCGTGAGCGTTCCCCCAAAGTAGAGCAATGACGCGGTTTGGCCGCCCTGTGTATCATCTGACACAGGGCGGCTTTTGTTATGCGTCTTGGGGAGAAAACGCATATTTTCGCAGAAAAATGCTCATTATTCAATACAATGTGGGCATAGTAGACAAATACAAGGACGGTTTTTTATATAAAACAACAGAGCGTTTTTTGAGGTTCGGGGTAGCCGAATTAGAAAAACGATGTATAATGGTAGATGTTCAATTATTACGATGAGAGGAGTGGTGTCGCCGTGTCCTACGATTTCCTGCTCACGATCGCGATCATCATGCTGTTTACCAAGATTTTTGGCCTGACCTCGGAACGTGTCCATATGCCGCAGGTCGTCGGCGCGCTGGTTGCCGGCGTGCTGGTCGGCCCGAGCGTGCTGGGTTGGGTCGGCGAGACGGATTTTCTGGTCAAGACCGCCGAGATCGGCGTTATCATCCTGATGTTCAACGCCGGCCTGGACACCGACCTGAAGGAACTGAAAAGCACGGGATTTGCCTCGTTCGTCATCGCGGTGATCGGCGTGGTCGTGCCGCTGCTGGGCGGCATCGGATGCTATCTCGCCTTTGAAAACCGTCCGGCTGACCCGATGAATATGCTCAAAGCCGCGTTTATCGGCGTGGTGCTGACCGCGACCTCGGTTTCGATCACGGTTGAGACGCTGCGCGAGATGGGCAAGCTGAAAAGCAAGGTGGGCACGGCGATTCTGGGCGCTGCCGTCATCGACGACATCCTCGGTATTGTGGTGCTGACCGTGCTGACCGCGTTCACCGACCCGACGGTGCAGCCGTTCTGGGTGTTCGTGCGGATCGTGGGCTTCTTTGTGTTTGTGCTCGTGGTGGGCTACGTGATGTACAAAGCCTTCGTCAAAATGGATCAGATGTGGCACAAGCACCGCCGTATCGCCATTTATGCGCTGGTGTTCGCGTTTTTGATGAGCTATATCGCGGAGAAGCTGTTCGGCATCGCGGATATCACGGGCGCGTATTTTGCGGGCATCGTGCTGTGCAACCTGTCCTCGACGCGCGACTATGTTGCCAGCAAGACCAATGTGCTTGGTTATATGTTGTTCTCCCCGCTGTTTTTCGCATCGATCGGTATTAAGACCAATCTGGAGGGCCTGAGCGGTACGCTCGTACTGTTCGCGGTTGTGTTGACAATCGTGGCGATTTTGACCAAGATCATTGGCTGCGGTCTGGGGGCGCGGCTGATGGGCTTCCCGACCTATGACGCGATATCGATCGGACTGGGTATGGTATCACGCGGTGAGGTCGCGCTGATCGTTGCACAGAAGGGTGAGCAGGCCGGACTAATCGATCCGGCGATGTTCCCGGCGATCGTACTCGTGGTTATCGTCACAACGCTGGTCACGCCGATTTTGCTCAAATTCGGCATGAAGCGCGAAACCCCTGCAAATACAGAGTTTTCTGCGCTGGAGGCTGCCCAGATGCCCAATGCCAGCCGGCATTGAGCGGGCGTCCCAATGAAAAAAACGGCTGCGTGCGGCAAATGCCGGGCGCAGCCGTTTTTTATGCCTGTGCTTGAAGCGGGGCGTGGTATGTGTTATACTGTTTCCGTATGGAAATCCGGTCTGGAGGGAAAAATATGAACCGAAACAAGCTTTTGCCGGTGCTGGCAGTCGCGCTTTGTGTGCCCGGCGTGGTTGTGCGCGCGCTGCACCTGTTAAATGGCTTTGATCTGGATACCGGCCTGCCCGCCGTGGGCGATGCGTGGGTCTGGTATTTTACGGCGTTCCTTGTGGTCGTGGCAGTCGTATATGCGGTGCTGGCAGCGCCGCTGCGCGCGCGGCGGGAGGAGACCTTCGAGCAGCTGCTCGGCACGCAGAGCCCGTTGTTCCGCATGGGTGCGGTCATCAGCGGGCTGCTGCTGGCTGCGGGCGGCATGGGCTATCTGTACCTGACGATGACAACGGTCGGGCAGGATGCGGTTGGCTGGGCAAAGGTGCTGGAGATGGTATACGCGGTCGTAACGCTTCTGTGCGGCGTGTGCGTGATCGGTCTTGCCAAGGCGCAGGGCGATGAGATGAACGAAGCCACGGCGAAGCTGACGCTCATACCACTGATCTGGAGCTGCCTGCACCTGCTGGTTAACTACCGCATGACCTGCGTTGACCCCAAGCTGGCCTCGTTTGCATTCGGGCTGGTGGCGGATGTGATGCTGGTGCTCGCGTGCTATCACCTGTCGCGCCTGCTGTATGGTAAGCCGGGCCCGGCAAAGCTGGGCTTTTGCTGCGCCACGGCGATCACGATGTCGGTTTCCGATTTGGGCGGCTACGCGCTCGCCAGCCTGATGGGCAGCGCAGCCATGCCGGTGTGGTCGGCCAAGATGGTGCTGCGCGGCGGACTGTCGGTCGCGGCGTGTATCCTGCTCGCGGCGGAGCTGTTCGTGCTGTGCGGCAGCAAGGAAAACGAAACGGTGTGACGAAAGGGGCATGAACATGCTGTTTATTTGCTATCCCAAGTGTTCGACCTGCCAGAAGGCGAAAAAGTGGCTGGAAGGGCAGGGCATTGCGTTCGATGAACGCGATATCAAGCTGGAAAACCCGTCCGAGGATGAGCTGCGCGCGTGGTTCACCCGCAGCGGCCTGCCGCTTAAGCGCTTTTTCAACACCAGCGGCCTGCAGTATAAATCGCTCGGCCTGAAGGATAAGCTGCCCGGCATGACCGAGGATGAGCAGCTTGCCCTGCTTGCGACCGATGGCATGCTGGTCAAACGGCCGCTGCTGGTGGACGACGGTTTTGTGCTGGTCGGCTTTAAGCAGACCGAATGGGAAGAAAAACTGAAAAAGGATTGACAAAGGGCGGTGGCGGTGGTATAATATCCATTGCTTATCGGGCAAGATACGGAGCGGTATCGAAGTGGTCATAACGAGGCGGTCTTGAAAACCGTTTGTCCGAAAGGGCGCGTGGGTTCGAATCCCACCCGCTCCGCCAAAGCTTTCTTGGCGAAGCCATTCACCTGATATGGAGACGTACCCAAGCTGGTGAAGGGGCTCCCCTGCTAAGGGAGTAGGTCGGGAAACCGGCGCGAGGGTTCAAATCCCTCCGTCTCCGCCAACTAAGGTTGCTGAAAAAGATGCAACCCCTGAAACCCTTGCTGCGGCAAGGGTTTCAGCCGTTTCAGAGGACAAAATCGAGCACCAGACGAGATGGAGATGCAAAAGGCCATTTTCGTGATGTGGGGTGATTCGAACCTCTGAGCAAAGAGAAAACAGCGAGAGAAGCCCCCGCTGGTAGTTCAAATCGAACTGCCAACGGGGGCTTCTCTCTTTTTATTACATAGCTGTTTCAGTTGGTGGTATTGCTTGCTTTGTCCTTGGTTCCTTGGTGGTCTTGGTAATAGCTTTCTGACATGGTTTTGGATATACTTGCGTTGCAAAACGAGGAAAGGAGAGCAGACCATGGCAGACAAGAAAAACCTATGCGCTCAAATCGACATCGCCCTGCACAACCGGGTAACAGAAGAAAAAGACCGCCTGGAGATGACCACCAGCCAGTACATCGCAGCACTGCTCACTGAATACTACAAGATGAAAGATGAGAATGGAGGAATCAACATGACAGGCAGCAGAACGATGGCATTCCAGATTCCCGAGGAACTCTTCCAGCGCATCAAGACCCACCTGGCCAGAGAAACGGCTCGGACCGGCGTAAAGCTCACCCAGCGGGACTTCGTCCTGGGCCTGATCGAGCAGGCGCTGGCAGAAGCCGAAGCCAGCCTGGCCCCACAGGAGGCCCCTGAGAGCACCGAGGAAGCCCCGGAGGACAGCGGAGCCGCCGGTACCACCCCAGACGCCAGCGAGGCCAGCACGGAGGCGGAGAGAGACACAGCGGACATCGAACAATAACACAAGGAGTCAAAGCAAGGGGCCGGAGGACACATCTCAAGCAGATGCGTCCTCCGGCCCCTTTTTTGTTTTTCCTAGAAGGGGGGTGAACATGATACAAACGCCAGAAAAAACTCGTTTTACAGAGGCTGAAATGGCCACTGTCCGAGACACGGACCTTCCAGATCTGCTGATCTCCCTGGGCTACCAGGTGAAGCGGATCGGCAGGTACTACACCACGCAGGAGATGGACAGCATCCGGATCAAGGACAGACGTACCTGGTTCCGCTACTCAGAGGGCATCGGCGGAGATGCCATCACATTCCTCCAGCGGTTCTATAACAAAAGTTTCCCGGAGGCCGTAGAGTACCTGCTGACCTGGCATGGCCGCGCCCGTGACTCTCCCCCGGTGAGCACTCCGCGGCAGACCAAGGAAAAGGAGGAAAAGGTCCCCTTTACCCTCCCCCCTGCCAACGTGGATCACCGCAGGGTGTTTGCCTATCTCCGCAAGCGTGGGATCGCACCCCAAGTGATCCGGGGCTTTGTGGAGGCTGGATTGCTGTACGAGGACGCCCAACATCACAACTGTGTCTTTGTTGGCCGGGACCAATCAGGAGCGCCGGTATTTGCCAATCAACGAGGAACCTATGATTGGAACGGCAGCAGCTTTAAGGGGGATGTCCCAGGCAGCAATAAGGACATCGCATTTCGACTTTACTGCAGCAAGAAGCATGATGCAGTTCTTGTCTTTGAGGCCCCAATCGACCTGATGAGCTTCTGCACCCTGCACCGGAAAGTAACCTCCAACGCGGTGGCACTGTGTGGGCTGTACGAAGGAGGACTGCGGACCTATCTGCGAGACAACCCACACATACGCCGGATTATTCTGTGCCTGGATAACGATGAACATGGTCGGCAGGCAACCCAAAAGCTCCGAGAAATGTTCTCCGCAGAGGACTATGAGGTGTCTCAACAACTTCCTCCACAGGGAAAGGATTGGAATGAGTATCTGCTGCAACGAAATGTGCTCCGGGAAAGGGGGTGACAATTTCCAAAAGAAGAAATAACAATATGATTTCCGGCAAATCAAAAGAAAAATTGTTGTAGGAGGAATCCAGTATGAAACGCATTTTGACCACGATGTGCGCCCTGACCCTGCTCCTGGCGGCATCTGTCCCTGCTCTGGCCGTTGAACCGGAGCAGAGTGCCAGTTACTACCCCACATCGGTGGAGGAGTATATGGAGGGCGACAGCCCCAGGATCAAGAAAGTGTACCAGCTGTCCCTGGCAGATGACCCATCCCAGATTCCCACCGAGGATTTTGAGCGGGATGGCCGCCTCTATTATCTGCTGGATATGACGCGGAAGGACGAGGTTGGGGTGGACATCCAGACCATCACCCAGACCAAAACTCTGGCCAGTGAGACCAACAATATGGAGAAGATCCTCCAGAGTCTGGAACCGCAGATGGAGGTAACCACAGAGGACGGTTATACCGGCACTCTGACACTGGATCATACCACTGTTAAGGTAGCGGCAGACGGTTATGCTACCCGGACAAAGGATCTCTCCGCCACCCGCACCTATCCCAATCTCTCGGAAGCGGATCTATCTTTGATTCCAAAGAGCATTGAGGACAATGGAAAAAGCCTGACTCTGGCAGACGTCCAGTGGGCCGAGACCAGTGAAGCCGGGGCGGATGGGGCCGTCACCCGATATACTGCCACCGCCAAATATACCGGCACTACCAGCAGCACCTATGCTACCGGCTACACTGTTACGGCAGACTATACCGGCCAAGTTTCCAAAACCAACTGCTCTGTGTTGACCTATACCGCCATTTTCGGCAGCATGGAGGTCCCCGAGGCGCAGACAGACCCAGCCCCCACAAATACCCCTTCCAGCGAAAACTCAAATGGGGCCACGGCAGAAATTGACATCAAACAGCCCCTCCTGATTGGCGGTGCGGTTCTCCTACTGACTGCAGGTGGGGTTTTCCTGTTCAAGCGGTACAAAGGAAGGAGCTGATTCAACTGAAGCTGAGAGCACTTCTGCTGGCCACCATGCTATGCGCCCTATGTGTGGGCCAGGCCAGCGCCCTGGAATATACCATGGAGGCCCCGGACGATTACCTGTTCGGCAGACCTACCAGCGATGACACCATCTACGAATGGGAAGATCCCAATGTAGACCGGAGTAAGAACACCGCCCTGATCCCGCCTGGATTTGGCACACCTACCAGTTACCTCCCCGGCAGCGGCGACCCTCTGACGCCCAATCTTATCCCCGGCGCTCTGGATGGCGGCGGGCTGGTGTCCCAGACAGGGAGCGTCAACTATCCTGTGATCGACACAGGAAATGGGGGCAGTTCTGGCCAGGACGTCGGCTATACTGCCGTCACCAGCGATCTCTACTACTCCGGCGGACATCTGGGGACGCTCAAGATCCCGGCTATCGGCCTATCTACCAAGGTCTACGAAGGGACAGACAGCAGCACTCTGGCAAAAGGGGCCGGTCATTTCCCTGGCACTAGTATCTGGGACGGCAACTGCTGCATTGCGGGTCACAACCGCGGGGTCCGGGATGATTTTGGAGACCTGCATACCCTGGAGCCAGGCGATACCATTACCTGGACCACCAAGCTGGGCACACGCACCTATCAGGTGGTCAGTGTAGAAAAGGTATTGGAGACAGATACCAGCGGCACCGCCACTACCAGTGACAACCGTATCACGTTGTTTACCTGTGTGCGGGATCAGCGGGCATACCGCTGGTGTGTCCAGGCTGTGGAATGCTAAACGCAGTGCATCTCCCAAATTGGGAAATGCACTGCGTTTTTTTCGCTTAGTTTCTGCGAAACCCTGACTGAATTACTTCCAGAAAGAGGTGATGAACAGATTGTTGTTCATGCCTCTTTCTGTCTATTTTAAGGAGGGCTTATGAAAAAACTGCTTTCAATGTTTTTGGCCTGCGTTTTGCTGCTTGGAATTCTTCCGACCTCCGCTTGGGCCGCGGATAGTGTAGAAGCGGCGCTGGGCGAAGTGGACATTTATAACGGCGGATATGAGCTGGGTTATCTGTCCATCAACGGCGCTGTCAAGAAGCAAGACTACACCTATTTCATGTATAAGAGCAATGATGGGACAACCAAAGAAGTTCCGGCATATTGTGTAAATCCGTATCTCAAAGGTGTTCCCCAAAAGGTAGAACCCGGCGAAAGCATTAAATATCTTGCGGAGGAACGCTCCAGCGATCCCAAGGTGGTGGGCATTATCTCCAACGGTTACCCCCACCGCAGTCTGGGTGAACTGAATTTGGATAACAAGTATCAGGCGTATTACGCCACAAAGATGGCCCTCTGGTGTTATTTGCTTTCCACCTGGGACATCAACAATTTAAAGGTGGCCCCCGGCCTTTCCGGTTCTGAACTGGACATTGGCAACCGCATCCTGGCCGCCGCCAAGGACATCTACAAGCGCGGCACCACCTACAACTATATGCTCACGCCCAAAATGACAGCCACCCCGGATCATTCCGTGGCCTATCCCGTCAGTGTTGAGGGTAAGGACTACTATCAGCAGGTGTTTACAGTTTGGAGTGAGACATGGGTCTACGATTACAACATTTCTGTTGCCTTCCAGGACCCCTCCGCCGTTCCCAATGGCACCCGGATTGTCAACATGGATAATCAGGATGTGACCTCTGTTGCTGCGGAAGGAACTGGAGACGGCTATTCCGCTCAATTCAAGGTGCTGTACCCCGCGGAATCCATCCAGAACCAGAGTGGCAGCGTCCAGCTTGCACTGTCTGCCTCTGTGGCACAATATGCCGCTATGTATGCCGTCTGCCAGGAGAAGGATAAGTACGGCGACCTGCAAAATTATATCTGCGACCTGGATAACAATGTACGACTGGATGTGGCCGCTATTAGCAACTACTACGATGGTCAGGACCCCGACCCGGACGAGACCGCGCTGAAAATCGTAAAGCTGGAGGAGGGCACAAAAATCCCACTGGAGGGCGCGGTGTTCTCTGTGTACGATCCAGAGGGACGCAAGGTTGGCTCTTTCTCTACTGGCCCGGACGGGACCGTGGTAATCCCTCTGACCCTTGAGGGCCACTATACGGTAACCGAGGAGATCCCGCCCCGGTATCATCTTTTGCCGGATGAGCGCACCCAGCACGCGGATGTGGAGTACAACAAGATTGCAACCCTGACTTTCTGGAACGCCCCCTACGGCTCACTTCGGGTGGAGAAAAAGAGTGACACTGGAGATCTGCTTTCCGGTGTAACCATCCAGATCAAGCACTTGGAGAGCGGCCAGACCCGGAGCGGTCAGACCACCACCGGAGGTTCCATCACCTTCGACCAGCTTGAACCCGGCGCATGGGAAGTGCGTGAGCTGGCAGGAATCGAGGGCTGGAAAGCTGTGACCGATACCGTTCAGACGGTCAATGTGGTGTCAGGCGAGGAATCCACCGCTACCATTATCAATGAAGAACTTCCTGGTCTGCGGATCATCAAGTATGACCGAAAGACGATGGAGCTTATGCCGGATGTGGCGTTTGAGATCTTCCGGGATAATGTTTCTCTGGGCATCTTCCGTACCAATGAACAGGGCGAAATTCTCCTGGTCAACCAGCCCGAGGGCAGTTATCGGATCGAGGAACGAAACCCCGGAGACGATGAGCATATTATAGATACCACCCCCCAATATGCGGAGTTGACCACGGGCATGGGCATTGTGGAACGGGTGTTTTATAATGACCAGCTGCCCGGCATCCATCTTATCAAGGTAGACAGTGCGGATCTCAGTAAGCCGATTGCCAATGTCAAATTCCGCATTGAGGCGGTGGACGGCTCCTGGGGACCGGAGGAATATACGACTTCGGAGGATGGGACCATCGACCTCTCCAAGCTCCCCGTGGGCGCTTATGTGGTGACTGAACTGGAGTGTCCGGGATATGTGATTGACGAGGCACAGAGGATCATCCACCTGGATGGAAATGAGACGGCCCAGTTTGTCTTTACCAACAGCAAGCTGCCTTCCCTCCGCCTCACAAAAATCAGTTCGGATGGCTCCGCCCTGGCCGGAGTGACATACAGCCTGACCCGGATTGAGGATGGCAGCCGGTATATGGATCAGACCACTTCCAGCACAGGTACGATCATTTGGGAGGGCTTACAGCCTGGAGTATATTCCCTAAAGGAAACCGACACAGTATCAGACCACATTTTGGATGAAAAGGAATATCATGTAGAATTATTCCCCGGTAAGGACAGCACCATCGTTTTGGAGAACGATAAGAGGCCAAACCTCACCATTTGGAAGCGTGACGCAGACAGCGGCGCTCCCGTGGAGGGCGCAGTTTTCCTTGTAAAGACAGCAGACGGCCACAGTGTGGCCGAGGTGACCACTGGCCCGGATGGTTCCGCCAAGGTCCCCAACCTCCTGCCTATGGTCTATGAGGTAATCGAGAAGTCTGTGCCGTCGCCTTACCTGCCGGACGCTCCCAGCCAGCTTGTCACTCTCTATCCCAATCGGGACAGAGAGGTATATTTTGAAAACCACAAAAAGCCGTCTGTCACCATCCAGAAGGAAAACTCCGTCACTCATGACCCCATTGAATCCGCCGAGTTTCACATCACATGGTCCAGCAATAAGACGGAAACTGGGGAACAGCGGGATCTGGGAACCTTCCAGACAGATGAGGCGGGTCAGATCATCCTGGAGGCCATTGAGGATGGCTGGCTGAAAATTGAGGAGACCAAACCTGCGCCTGGCTTCCAGGCTCCCGACAATCCTGTTACGGAGGTCTATGTCAAGGGCGGCGAAAACAAGACCATCACCATTTCCAACATCCCCCTGTCAGCGTTGGTGGTCTACAAGCAGGACAGCGTGACCGGGGCTGGAATCTCCGGCTGCCGCTTCCAACTGAAATATCTGGGTGGTGAGGTCAGCGGCAGCGGTGGCACCGTGATCGGCACTTACACGACTTCGGCCAACGGCTCCTTCACTGTCACTGGGCTCAAAAAGGGCTACTACATCTGCGAGGAGTTGGAGAGCGACAGCAGCCACGTGATTGACGCCGCGCCCCAGTCCTTCTATATTTCCGGCGAGGATCAGGACATCGTGACCCTCTACTTCTCCAACGCCCCCAAGGGAGGCGTCCTGGTCAAGAAGGTATCGGCAGCAGACAATTCCCCGCTCTCCGATGTGGAGTTCCTGGTGACAAAATCGGACGGCTCCGTGGTGGGTGATGCCAACGGCAAGTTCGTGACGGATTCCACCGGCAGTTTTCTGGTGGAAGGGGTAGAACCTGGAACTACACTGGTCATCAAGGAAACCCGTGCCAAGCCCGGCTTCCTGCTGGATGATGCACCTCAGACCGTTCAGGTCAAAGAGGGCCAGACCGTCACCGTAGAATTTCGGAACCAGCCTTTGGGCAATCTGGTAATTGAGAAGTGGGGACGGAACGGCTCTACGGAAGTCCCTCTGGAGGGCGTCAAATTTGAGATTAAGTACGCCAATGGGCAGTATGTGGATGCCGCAGGAGGCACGTTGTCCAGCAATGGTATCTATTATTCCGACTCCACAGGTAAGGTCATCCTGTCCGGGATCACTGGCACGGTGGTAGTGACTGAACTTGAGAGCGTGCCTGGGTACACTATCGACCCGGATAGCCAGAGCCAGACTGTCACCATTAACCCCAATGACACACAGACGATCCGATTTTATAACAATGCTGTGGGCGGCGTGGAGTTGATTAAAGTCTCCGAAGCGGACAAGACGGAGCGCATCCCCAATACCACCTTTGAAATCCGGCGGGTGTCGGATGATGCCCTGGTGGACACCGTGACCACCGGGGAGAGCGGCAGCGTCTTTGTAACACTGGAGGATAACAATTATTATGCCGTGGAGATCGAGAGTGCCGAGGGGTTCAAGCTGGACAGCACGCCCCATTATTTCACCATAAAGAATGGGCAGACCACGAAACTGACCGTAACCAATGCGCCCATGTCCGGCATCCTGCTTCACAAAATTTCTACTGCTGATGGTAAGGGCATCCCTGGTGTGTCGTTCATCCTGTATGACAGCGGCCACAACCCCATCGACCAGCAGACCACCGACGACCGAGGCTATGCCTGGTTTGAGGACTTGACCGAGAGCGGCCGGTACTATCTGCGCGAACTGGAGAATGAGGGGTATATCCCAGACACCCAACTCCGTACAGTCTATGTCAAAGCTGGGGAAACCACATTGGTAGAGTGGGAAAATACCCCCATCACAGGACAAATCCAAATCGTCAAGAAGTCCGCCGACTACAACCCCACCAACGGACTGCCTGCTGGAACACTGCTGGAGGGGGCCGTGTTTGAGATCTATGATAAAGCGGGTAACCTGGTAGACACCATCCGCTCTGATAGCCGAGGGCTGGCCGTGTCCAAACCTTTGCCTCTCTCCCGCTATACCATACGGGAGGTCAAGGCTCCGGCCAATTACGGCGTAAATGAAACGGAACTCACTGCCTATCTTGAACATGAGGGACAGATCGTCAAATTTGAGGTGACCAACAAGAGCCTAACTACCGGCGTATCCATCACCAAAACCGGCCCCAAGGAGATCATGGCAGGCCAGCCGGTACGCTATACCTTCTCCGGCATCGCCAATAGCTCCAATGTCCGGCTGGACAACTTTTATTGGCGCGATACCCTCACCGCAGAGGTACGGCTGGACACGGTGGTCACCGGAACCTATAACTTCCCCGGCACCTATAAGATCACCTATCGTGTGAACGGCGGCGAGTATCGAACCCTGGCAGACAACCTGTCCACCAGCAAGAACTACACCCTGGCTGCCTCGGCCACCGCACTGGGCCTTGCCAGCAATGAACGGGTCACAGAGGTCATGTTCGTCTTTGGACAGGCCCCTGCTGGCTTTGCCCAGGTAGAAAAGCCGTACCTCCACTGCACCGCCGTGGCCAACCTGGCCTCCACCTCCTTTGTCAATGTGGCCGACGTGGGCGGCGTCTACAACGGCCAGTGGGTGCAGGCCGTCAGCCGTTGGGTAACTACGGTGTACGGCAAACCTGTCATTCCCACCCTGCCCCGGACGGGGTATTAAGCCCTTGGGGGACTCACAGAATCTGTGAGTCCCCCTCTTTCTTATAACCAACTATTCTAACAGAAAAAGGAGAAATGAACGATGTTGAAGATCACTGCCACTGGAAATCTGACCAATGATGTGGAGCTGAAGATGAACGAAACCACGGGCAAGCCCTATGCCATCCTGCGCATTGCCTCGGACCGCCGCTATCGAGATCAGGAGGGCAACCGGCTCACCGACTTCATCTCCATCAAGGTGCGCGGTCCCCTGGCCGAGTTCTGCGCCGCCTATGCCTGGAAGGGCTGCAAGTTGGCCGCCTCCGGCGACTTCGAGACCATCACTTTTTCTGACGATCCCACCCGCCAGCCCGGCTTCCTGATCAAGGCTACGGAGGTGGAGCTCCTCTCCCCCCGTCGGGCAGAGGATGCAACCGCTGCCGGGCAGAACCAGGGCGAGTGTGAGGCAGCCTGATGAAGAATACTGGGATCATTTACAGCAGCACGGAGCGCACCCCTGTTGTGCTGCCTGAGATGGCCGAGCTGCTCCCGCCTTTGAGCGAGGAGCAGCTCGGTGCTTTGGAGACGGACCTCCTGAAAAATGGGTGCTATACCTCCATCATCGTCAATGAGGATCTGGTCGTTATTGACGGGCATAACCGAAAATCCCTGTGCGACAAGCACGGCCTGCCCTATCAGATGCTGGTGTTCGCCTTTGACGATCTGCTGGAGGCCAAGCAGTGGGCGCTGGACACCCAGAAGGGCCGCCGCAACCTGGACAAGTGGGAGCTGGGCAAGATCGCCCTGAAGCTCAAGCCGGAACTCGAAGCCAGGGCCAAGTCAAATCAATCCGCTGCAGGCGGTGATAAAACAGACAAGGGAGCGCTTTTGGTGAATTCACCAAAAGCGCTCCCCCCTGTGAACACGCGTAAAGAGATGGCACAGGCAGTCGGCATCGGAGATCAGACCATGGGGCGTATTATGCAGATCAACGAGCACGCCCCCGCAGCGGTCAAGGAGGCGCTGGACAAGAAGGAACTGTCCATCAACCAGGGCTACCAGATCACCAAGCAGATGGAGGATCTGCCGGAGGAGCAGCGGGAGCAGGCCGCCCAGGAGGCGTTGGACATCCTGAGAGCAAAAAAGGAAATCCAGGAAAAGGACGCGGAGATCGACCGTGAGGGGAAGATCGCCGGAGTCTTCTGCAAAGCATACGAAAAGGCGGTCCTGCTGGACCCCACAGAAGAAAATGTCCGGATTTGGGCTAAATGCACCCGCATGACCAGGGACGAGATGGAAGATACGGTGAAAGAATCCCGTGAATTGGCGGAGGTGTTTCGGACCATTGCCGACCTCATGGAGCGCCTCCTGCCGGAGAGGGGGACGCTATGACGGAAATGAGTGTCCGCCAGTGGCAGGAGCGGTTCCGTGCCGGGGATTTTTCCTTGAAAGATCGTGCCGTTCAGTGTGAGGCCGGGTGGTATGACTGGTTCTGTCAGGATGACGCGCTGACCGGACGGCTCCAGAAGTTGAGCAAGGTAGTCATGGGGATCACCGACCCCTATATCCTGGACCACTACTATGTCTGGTTCAAGAACAACTGCCCGCTGTCCGGCCCGCTCTATGATGACGTGCGGTTTGAACCGCTGCATGGTGACCGCAACGGGAGATATTTTGTGGTCATCCGGGACAGTCCCCATGAGACCCATAAGTGGACCATCTACACGGAGCGCCATGGATTTGAACAGCCGGAATTCACCTGTGCAAATGTGCGGGATATGCTCCGCCATATCAACACCATGGCCCCGGAAACCTGGCGCGGTGATCCGCAGCCTGCAAAAACACCGCGTTCCCCTCAAAAAAAGCGAAAGGGGGCAGAACGATGAACCGGGAAAACGCGGGTGCCAAGCCGACTGCTCCGCCCAGAATGCCGCCAGAGGCGGAGCAGGAGATCCTGGAGGCGTTGTTCGAGGGAATGGAGATCCACTCCAGCGAGATCGCCGCGATCCTGAAAAAGCATGGCGTGTGCGGGGATGTGGAGGCCCTCCAGGACAGCTACCGCAAACGCCTGGGCCAGCGTCTTATGGCCAGCCTCCGGGATGATACTGGGCGGCGTGAGGTGCTGGCCAACGGAAAAGGCAGCTATGTAGTGCTGGAGGGCTGCGGCGACAGGCGGCAGCTCAAGCAGATCCACCGCCGTATCCAAAACCAGATGAATGGGCTGGATCTCTCGGTGCGGAAAGTGTCCGGCAGACTGACTGTTTTGGAACGGCTGGCCCAGAAGTGGAGAAGGGCTGGTTGAAATGGACGCAAAGACATTCTATGAGCAGCTCGCCCCAGAACTGGACCCAGGGGGCTTCAAGCTGTACTTCACGGCCCAAAGGCTGACAGGCTTTGAGCTATATAAGCAGTTCCCTTATGAGGACTCCCGCGGAATGTTTGAAATGATGAACGGTCATCAGCTCATGCGCTATCTGCTGGCGGATCAGTTCCATGCCATCCGCTGGGAGATCGTGCCCGGAACTGGCTATGAACACGCAATCCTCCAACCCATTGATACTACCACACCAGCCTACCAACAGTTTGAACGCAGATTATATGAAACGCTGATGCAAAATTGCCATCTGAATCCACTGGAGCATGAGCAGGCAGCGCGGGTTACACAGAAGCAACGCCATCGGAACGGGCGCGGCTCCAGATGAACGGGGCTATTGCCACAGGATGCCCGGCAGATAAAAAAGAGGTGATCATTACGGCAGAGCAAGACCATGTTACTAAAATTACAGAGGACAATCCGGATGCTTTTTGGGATTTGATTCATCAGGCAAAAACCGCTTGCGGCCAGGACATAAAAGCCATGGAGCACTTTCTTATGGATCGTCTGATTTCCATGGGTCCCGAGTCCGCAATGGTTTTTCATAAATGCGTGTATATATATTCGAGATTGGCAGATCAATATGGACTTTGGGACGCAGCTGGCATTGTCAAGGAGCGCGGTTGTTCTGACGAAGGATTTATGGATTTTCGGCCATGGCTGATCGCTCAGGGCAAGGAGACGTATATGGCAGTCTTAAAAGATCCGGATACACTGGCTGACGTGGAGATATACGGAGACTGTTCTTTTAGCGGCCTCTCCTATGCCGCCTACAGTGCTTATGAACAGCTTACAGGGCAAAGTATATATCAAGATGTGGAGGCAATTAAAAACACAAAAGAATTGTACAAATCTTTGAAAAGAGAGATTGTGTACAAAGATGGCATCCAGTTTCCCAGAGAAATGAAAGACCTGCCGAATTTTTTGCCAAGATTGTGCGAGAAATACGGCGGGACAGACAGAAGCCAGATACACCCGTATGTATGGAATTTGGAGATGTCTGATGTAAATGCGCTGCTAATTGAGGGAAAGACATTTGACAAACAGCAGCGCGCCAAAAAAACGAAGTCCCGCAAAAAAGGAGGGAATCCAAGATGAGTGGTTCAATCATTATTGGCATTGATCATGGCTACGCAGCCATGAAAACTGTACATTTTTCGTTTCCCACCGGATTGGTGGAATATGAACATGAGCCGTACACTCAGAAAGATGTGCTGGAATACGGCGGCAGATACTATGTAGTGGGCAGCGGTCGCCAGCCCCTCCAGAGAGACAAGACCCAAACAGAGGACTACTATCTGCTTACCCTGGCAGCCATCGCCAAGGAACTGGAGCACCGGGGTGCGGAACACACCGCCAACATCCACCTGGCGGTGGGCCTGCCCCTGACCAGCTTTGGCAGGGACAAGAAGTCCTTCCGTTCGTATCTGTACCGGGATGGGAGCGCCATTCCTTTCCGCTATGAGGGGCAGGACTATACCATCACCATCCAAGAGGTGTCCCTGTTTCCACAGGGCTATGCTGCCGTCCTGACCCAGACGGAGCTGCTGGACGAGCCGTCCGTCATTGTGGCAGACATAGGCGGCTGGACGGTGGATCTGATGCGTCTGGACAACCGCATCCCCAACGCTGCCTCCTGCCGGAGTCTGGAACTGGGCATGATCCGCTGTATCGATGAAATCAGCGAACAGGTGCGCCGGTTGTTTGGGCTGTCCATGACTACCGCTCAGATCGAGAGTGCCCTGCGGGGTAGCTCCGGCGGGATGGATGAGCGAATCAGGGCGGTTATCCACGCCCAGGCAGGCAAGTATGCCCGAAACCTGCTCTCGGCAGTCACAGAAAGCGGCCTGGACATCCGAGCTATGCCCACCATCTTCCTGGGTGGTGGAGCGGCGCTCTTAAAGCGCCACCTTTCGGCCACAGATGGCCTGTGCCGCCCGCTTATCCTGGATGACGTATCCCTGAACGCCAAAGGATATGAGCGCCTTGTAGGGCAGATGTCGCGGGGTGTCGGCAATGGCGGGTAAGCGGCGGCTCAACCTTTCTTTTTCTCTGGCATCAACCCAACAGCGTGAGGCGTGGCACATTCTCAGTTCCATCCCTGCCGGACAGCGGACAGACGCTGTGTGTCGGATGGTGTGTAAAGCCCATGAACAGGATGCCCTTCTATCTGCCATCCGGGGGCTGATCCGGGAAGAACTGCGCCATTTAGATCTGACAACAGAAAAAAGCCAGCAGGCACAGGCCGGGGACATGGATGAGAATGTCCTCGGCTTTCTTCTTGCCCTGCAGCAGGAAGGAGATGAGATCACCTGATACGCTATTTTGATATGTTTGCCGGGATCGGCGGATTCCGGGCGGGGCTGGAACGGGCAGGAGGTTTCCAGTGCGTGGGTCACTGTGAGATCGACAAATACGCTGACGCCAGCTACCGTGCCATCCATGATATCCGAGAGGAGGAGCGATACTATCCAGACGCCAGAAAAATCGACCCAAACGACCTGCCCGACTTCGACCTCCTGTGTGGGGGATTCCCCTGCCAGGCATTTTCAAATGCTGGTCGAAGAAAGGGATTTGAAGATGCCAGAGGAACTCTCTTCTTTGAGATTGCCCGCCTGGCTCAAGCCAGACGACCTGCGTATCTTTTGCTTGAGAACGTTCCAGGACTGCTTACGCATAACCAGGGCCGGACGTTTTCTGCCATCCTCGCCACGCTTAATGACCTGGGGTACCGCGTGGAATGGATGGTGCTTAACAGCGCGGATTTCCATGTCCCCCAAGTGCGAAAGCGGGTGTTCATTGTCGGATATCTTGATCCCCAATGCGCCGGAAAAATATTTCCTGTCTTCGGAACAGACGGAAAAACTCTTGTACAAATCCTCGGAGGTTCGCAAGGATACAGAGTCTATGACCCCAGAGGAACCGCCTGCACACAGACTGCCGGAGGCGGAGGAAAAGGAGTAAAGACCGGGTTGTATCTAATAGACCCTGCCACAGCACAAACCTGTTTTGTGGATCTGTGTATCGGCAATCCGACACCGACCGAAAACGCCAGGTGCCTGACTGCCAGATATAGTCAAACAACGCTCTGCAACCATCGCGGAGAACGTTCTGGTATTCTTCTGATTCAGGAAGCAACCAAACGTGGTTATCAAGAAGCGGAGGTTGGAACTTCGGTTGACTTGGCTTATCCTGGCAGTAAAACCCGTGCCGGACGAGTTAACAGCAAAGCGCATGATGTTGCCTCTGTCCAAGGCATCGTGGAACGAGGCGGGCGAATCCGCCGCCTGATGCCCCGTGAAAGCCTTCGGCTCCAGGGATTTGCGGAAGAACAGATCGACAAGATCCTGGCTATCACCTCAGATGCCCAAGCCTACAAGCAGGCCGGAAACAGCGTCACCGTTACTGTGATCGAGGCCATTGGCCGCCGCATCCGAGCAGTGGATGAAGAACTGAAGGAGGCGGCGGCATGAGCGAAGTAAGGCTGAAAGACCAGTGCTTTGGTGTGGAAGTGGAGCTGACCGGCATCACCCGAGAGCAGGCCACCCAAGCCTTAGCGGATTATTTTGGCACAGTGCCTCGCCGTGGTGATGACTACTACGACAGCTGGTATGTGCGGGATGGGGAGGGAAAAGAATGGCGGCTTATGAGCGATAGTAGTATCCGTGGAGAACAAAAAGTGGGTGCCAGATACACCTCCACCTCAGATCCGAGGTATCGTGTGGAAATGGTCACACCCAAACTGACCTATGCGGAATTGCCCAAATTTCAGGAATGCGTCCGCCGCGTCCGCACCGCAGGGGGAAAAGTCAATTCCTCCTGCGGTATCCATGTCCATGTGGATGCCGCAAACCATAACCGCCAGAGCCTGAAAAACCTGCTGGGCATTATGTATTCCAAAGAAGATATTCTGTTCAAGGCGCTGCAGGTTAACTCCCATCGCATAGCGAACTATTGCCAGAAAGTACGGGAACCCATGCTGCAAAAGGCACGCAAGCTTTCATCCGAAGAAACGAAAAATCTGACACAGCTGGAAACCATCTGGTATGAGGGGGATAACGGCAGCACGGAGCACTACAACTGGACACGGTACTATGCGCTCAATCTCCATTCCGTGTTTTTCCGGGGGACTGTGGAATTCCGCTGTTTTAATTCCACCCTCCACGCAGGCCGCGCTGCCGCCTATGTGAATTTGTGCCTTGCCATGTCGGCCCAGGCTATCGCCCAGCGCAGCACCGTCATGCGCAAGACGCAAAGCGATAATGAGCTGTTCACCTTTCGGGTATGGCTGGTACGCCTTGGGTTGAATGGACCCGAGTTCAAACACACGCGGGATCATCTTCTGGCCAACTTGGACGGGGATCGGGCATGGCGCTATGACAAGGACAGTTACGATGTCAATAAGAAAAAGAAAAACCGAAGCAGTGAGGTGGCACGATGAAAATACGCATTGAAGATACCGTGTACGAGGGTACCGGGACAGAAATCATGGACCAGCTTCGGAAAGCTGCCTTTGACCCCACGGAGTTTCCGGACACAGAGAGCTATATCTGGCAGCTTCGCAGCAATTTCATCCGCATGACAGATCAGGACTGTCCCCTGCCGGATCGTGGCGTAGAGGCGCAGGCGCAGACCATGATCATGGCGCTGGCGAAGATCGGCGCACTGGAGGTGTTGGACCATAGCTGAAGATAAATTGTATTTCGCCTACGGCAGCAACATTAACCTGGATCAGATGGCCTACCGCTGTCCCGCGGCCCAGGTGGTGGGGCCTGTCGTGCTGGAGGGATATGAACTGCTGTTTCGCGGCAACGCAAGCGGAAATGGCGTTGCCACCATCAAGCCCAAGGAAAGGCAGCAGGTACATGGCCTACTTTGGCGGATCACACCGGGCTGTGAGCGGTCTCTCGATCTCTATGAGGGATATCCCCACCTATACGAAAAAGAGTCTGTTGCTGTGCGGGATCATGCGGGGCGGCAGTTGACCGTCATGGCCTACGTGATGACGGATGGGGATCGGTGGCGCTCTCCCGCCCTGCCCTCGGAATATTATTACCAGGGCATTCGGGATGGCTACCGCCAGAACGGACTGCCACTGTCCAAATTAAAACAGGCGTGGCAGCATTGTGCCAAAGAACTGGATCTGGAGACAGTCAAACGCAATCGTGGCTATATAGAACAGACCAAATCCTCCAAAAAGCAGCACGGAAAAGAGAGATAAGATGCCGGATAAAAAGTTTTCTATCTATGATGCATCAAACGGGGACCTCAATCCACTGTTTACAACAAAATTGCAGGAGACAGCTTGCGTAGGTTGCCTGCGAGGCGTGTTCACAGGGCGAGAGATTGGTGACGGTGTCACGGTGACCTGGATGCGGCAAAACCGTGATCTGGAGTCTCCAGGTTTTCTTGCAGAGTTAAATGAACTGCTGGATGAACTGCGAAACAATGGTACTTTGAACAGTTTTCCCGCCATGGAAACGTATTGCAAAGCGCATCCAGAGGCACGAATGTCTGATCGACAGACCTTCTACGCATTCCGCATGGACAGCAGCCAATATCGATACCACCTTCGGCTTTTCCCACAAGTGCAGAAATTCTACATTTTCTGTTATCGAACGGACCGGATACGGGCAGACCGCCCCAGACCGGATTTCAATGCGCTATATGGCAGCAAAAAGAAAAAAAGGAATCGGGGGAATGATCGCACATGAAAGTATTAGTGGTAGAACCGCAAAAGCCCTGCCGTGTGCAGGAGATTGAAAGCCTCGCGGATATGCAGCAGCTCGTAGGAGGAGATATTGAAGCTGTGTATCCGTTCCAAGA
>OERW01000129.1_pt1 | contig 28667 bp, 27 predicted proteins | sample 1540091 | NCBI WGS metagenome assembly OERW01 (sample SAMEA3891889, study PRJEB23780) | metagenome | biome: terrestrial biome; feature: animal house; material: Caecal content | place: Italy | collected 2015-05-05 | reverse complement strand
GAGCGCCACCTTGCCAAGGTGGAGGTAGCGAGTTCGAGCCTCGTCAGCCGCTCCATTCTTTATGGTACCATAGCCAAGCGGTAAGGCGTGGGACTGCAACTCCCTGATCCCCAGTTCGATTCTGGGTGGTACCTCCAAAAGAACAAAAAGAGACGCCAAATGGCGTCTCTTTTTGTTTTCCTGCGTGAAAATGTAAAGAAAATCTTAAGAAGTTCATGAATAAATTCAACAGAAACATCTGATATCATAGGAGCATAGAGGAGGGGGACACCATGGATAAACTAACGGTGCTTGTGGTGGACGACGATAAGGAGATCGTGGACAGCATTGCGATTTTTCTGCAGGCGGATGGTTACGCGGTCGAAAAGGCTTACAATGGCCTTGAAGCGCTTGACGTGGTTATGACGCGGCCGGTGCACCTGCTGCTGCTCGATATTATGATGCCTGAGATGGACGGCATCAAAACATTGCTTAAGGTGCGCGAGAGCAAGAACATCCCGATCATTCTGCTTTCGGCAAAGAGCGAGGATGCGGACAAGATCCTTGGCCTGACGGCAGGCGCGGATGATTATATCACCAAGCCTTTCAATCCGTCCGAACTGATTGCGCGCGTTAAGAGCCAGCTGCGGCGCTATACGCAGCTGGGCGCGATGCAGGTGACGGAAAAGCAGATTGCGATCCGTGGGCTGGTGCTCGACACCGAGAGTAAGTCGGTGACAGTGGATGGCGAGGCCGTACGCCTGACGCCGCTCGAATACAAGATTCTCGAGTTGCTGTGCCGCCACCCGGGCAAGGTGTTCTCCACCGAGGAGATTTACCGGCAGGTATGGAATGAGGAGGCGGTGTCGGACAATGCGATCGCAGTACATGTGCGGCATATCCGTGAGAAGATTGAGATCAACCCCAAGGAGCCGCGCTACCTGAAAGTTGTGTGGGGCGTGGGATATAAGATAGAGAGGAGCGAAGGAACATGAAAAAGGTGATGCGGTCGCCCATTTTGAAGGGCGCGGCGTTTATTGTATGTCTGGTTTGCGTGGCGGTGGCTGGGCTGACATTAGGCAATGCAGCACAATGGTTTTATGTGGAGAGCCAAACCCCCGGGGCTACGCTATATCAGTTCGAGTCAAACTTTCAGAACTCGCGGGCACTGCAACGTGAATTTGGTATAGCGGTTGACATTCTGACCAATTTACAGCTTGATTCGTCCGTGCAGCAAGATGTTTCCGGGCAAATGGAAACCTATTTCTGCGGCGATTATTATGCTAAGATCGGCGGACGGATAGTGAAGAACGCTGACCTTAGTGAAGATACGATTCAGAATTCCCCATATTATTTTGTGATCCGCCCGGGACAGATGTATGGCAATATCGATATGGATGATTATCAATATACCCTGTCCAACTGGGTCAGTGATTATGATTATTATTGGGATGATCAAACCACAGCCGAAAAGCAGGAGATACGGAAAAATCTGCAGGCGGATGATGGTATCCTGCTGCGGCTTACAGAGGAGCAGGCCGGTGCGCTGCAAGCTGAGTGGGAGCAGGGACGCAACATTTTCAACGGCGCGCTGACGAAAAGCATTGCTGTTTTCTTTATCGCGTTGGTTGCGTTTATTTATCTGTTGTTCGTTACCGGCCGCCGGGCGGAGGATGAGGAAGTGCATCTGGTGCTGATTGACCGGATGTTTGTCGAGCTGAATGTACTTTTGCTTGTTGGCACGGTGATCGGAACCACGGTCCTGGTGCTGCTAGGACTTGATTTGGCGCTCTTCCGTGATAGCCAGACGTTGGCATTGATGACCAAGTTGCTGACCGCGCTTCTGGTCTTAGCGTTTGCACTGGGGATGGAGCTGATCCTTTCGCTTGTGCGTAACATGAAAAACCGTACGTTTGTCGAAAGGTCTTTCATCCTGCGCACTGTCCGCTGGTGCTGGCGCACGGTAAAGCGTATCTGCCACTGGATTGCTGCCCGCTGCAAGGATATTTGGCACAGCTTCGGCGACGGTAAGGATAGTTTGTGGCAAGTGGTTTTCAGCAATTATAAAACGCGAAACGTGGTTCTGGTGTTGCTGACTTATTCGGCCGTACTGGCGATTTTCGGAATTATGTTTGGTGTGATGATTGATTACGGCTGGGGACTTCCGTTTATGCTGGGGATCGGGTGGTTTGTTACAGCGGCGTGGTTTTTGGTGCGCCGTATCGACAGTTTTGAGCGTGTGGTGGAGGCGCTGCGGCGTTTACGCGGCGGCGACCTGAGCTACAAGCTGACCGATATGCCTGCGGGTGTATTTGCCTCGATGGCGGATGACATCAACTCGCTGGGCGACGGCATGCAGCTTGCCCTGCAAAACGAGGTGCGCGCTGAACGCATGAAATCCGAGCTGATCACCAATGTCAGCCATGATCTTAAAACCCCGTTGACCTCTATTCTTAATTATTCCGACTTGCTCTGTCAGGAGCACCTGACGCCGGAGGAGGCCAACGATTATGCCAAAATCATTCATCAGAAGGGGCTGCGGCTCAAGAACCTGACCAGTGACCTGTTTGACATCTCCAAGGTGCAGTCGGGTGCGGAGCAGATGTTCTGCGAGCGGCTGGATGCCTGCACGCTGGTACGGCAGGCGCTGGGCGAGCAGGATCAGTCGATCGGGGACGGTAAGCTGGCGCTCAAAGTCGATCTGCCTGACCACGAGGTGCCTGTCTGGGCGGACGGCAAGAAGATGTCCCGCGTGATGGAAAATCTGATTGGCAACTGCATCAAGTATGCAATGCCCGGCACGCGCGTGTTTGTTTCGGTGCTCGAGCGGGACGGGAACGCAGTAATCGAGCTGAAAAACATCGCCAACTATGCGATGGACTTTGACGCAAGCGAGATCACCGAGCGGTTTGTCCGCGGCGACGCGGCGCGTTCGACCGAGGGCAGCGGCCTTGGCCTTGCAATCGCCAAGAGCTATGTCGAGGCATGCGGCGGCAGCTTCACGGTCTCGGTGGACGGCGACCTGTTCAAGGTGCAGATCACCTTTACGATTCAGCCGTAAACGGGCGGAAAACAGAACATGTGGGGATAAAGCCGACCCGGCGCAATGCCGGGCCGGCTTTTTGTATGCGGGAAAAGTTTTTTGTTATATGGGGTTGACAGAACGTCTATATTGTATATAATGAGTATATACGATATGGAAGGGGAGGATGCAATGGACATCATCCTGTCGAATACAGACGGCACACCGATTTATGAGCAGATCACGCGCCAGATCAAGGCTAAAATTGTCGGCGGCGAGCTGCAGCCGGGCGAAGCGCTGCCATCCATGCGGCTGCTGGCCAAGGACCTGCGCATCAGCGTTATTACGACCAAGCGGGCTTACGAGGAACTGGAACGCGCGGGCTTTATCACGACCCAGACCGGCCGCGGCAGCTTTGTCGCGCCGGTGGGCGTCGAACTGCTCCGCGAGGAGCAGCTGCGCCGCGTTGAGGAGCATTTGGCAGAGGCAGCGCGCGCCGCGCACTTGGGCGGCCTGTCAAAGGAGGAGTTTGCCGCAATCGCGGCGGAGACGTATGAGGAGGGGATCTGACATGGAGAACGCATTGGAAATTCGCGGCTTGTGCAAGCGATATGAACGTTTTGCGCTGGAGGATGTTTCATTTACACTGCCGCGCGGCTGCGTGATGGGGCTGATTGGGGAAAATGGCGCAGGCAAGACCACGACGATCAAGGCGGTGCTCAACCTGATTCGCCGCGACGCGGGCGAGATCCGTGTTTTGGGGCAGGATAATATCGCGGACGAGCGCGCGGTCAAGGAGCGCATGGGTGTGGTTCTGGAGGATGGTTGCTTCCTGAATACGATGAACGCCCGGCAGGTAGATACGCTGATGAGAAAAGCATACCGGAATTGGGATTCTGAGCAGTTTTTCGGCTTTCTCAGTCGTTTAGGCATCGACCGGGATAAAAAGATCAAGGACTATTCCAAGGGTATGCGCATGAAGATCAACATTGCGGCGGCTATGTCGCACGGCGCGGAGCTGCTCATCATGGACGAACCGACGAGCGGGCTTGACCCGATCGTGCGTGACGAGGTGCTCGACCTGTTCTATGATTTTATGCAGGACGAGGGGCATGCGATTTTGCTGTCCAGCCACATCACGAGCGATCTGGACAAGATCGCGGATTACATCACGTTTATCCATGCTGGGCGTGTGGCGCTCAGCGAACCGCGCGACGAACTGCTTGACACCTACGGCGTGCTGCGCTGCACAGCCGACCAGCTGTCGGCGCTCGACCCGTCGGTGGTGCGTGGCAAGCGCATGGGTGCGTTCGGCTGCGAGGCGCTGGTGCGCCGGGACGGCGTGCCGCAGGGTTGGCCGGTCGAACCGGTCAACATCGAACAGGTGATGCTGTTCCTGACGAGAGGGGAGGAAGCAAGATGAAAGCGATGCTGTATGCCGACTGGTTGAATTTCCGTCAGTCGCTCCGGTCGATGCTGCTTATTCTGGTGGTGTTTGCGTTCGCGGCCTTTGCATGGAGTGGGCCGATGTTTTTCATTATGATCGTTGTTATGCTCAGCATCATGCTGCCCGCGACATTGTGCGCGTCTGATCAGGCTTATGGCTGGGATAAGCTCAGCCTGTCGCTGCCTATTCTGCGGCGCGAGGTGGTCGGCAGCAAGTATTTGATAGGTTTATTAGCCAATCTGGCGCTGTGTGCGCTGGCTGCGGCGATGACGGTGATTTATTCGGCGGTCGATGCGTCGGTTCCGCTGACGGAAAACCTGCTCGGCTTGTTCTGCGGCGAGATCATCTCGCTGCTGCTCATGGGGCTGATGCTCGCGATCACGTTTAAGTTCGGTGTAGAAAAGTCGCGGTATATCCTGATCGGAGTGGTGTGGATTCCGATTCTGGTCATGGCGGCGATCGTCAAACTGGATATTATCCCCGGTATGGTAGAAGCGTTCGACCAGGGCTTTAATCAGCTGGTGGCTGCGCCGACCTGCCTGCCGTTGGCAGCTTCGCTGCTGGCCTGCCTTGTGCTCTATGTGGCGTTCTACGCTGTCAGTGTACACACCTATCAGCAAAAGGAGCTGTAATTATGAAATTCTGCGAATACTGCGGCAAGGCATATGACGATGATCACGATACCTGTCCGGTCTGCGGTGCGAAATTGCGCCCGTTGCAGGACGGCGAAACAGAGGAAAACGCGCTGACAATCACCGAGATGATGGCGCTTGGCCTGTTATGAGGCAAAAACGCATAAACCCTTTTCGCGCGGCATAAGCTGACCGCAAAGGGAGGGATTTGATGCTGCCGGTTTGGATCGTTGGGATTGGATTGCCGCTTGCGGTCGGCGGCGTGGCTGCATGGTTGACAATGGGGAGCATGGAAGTATATGGCGCGCTGATGCAGCCGCCATTATCCCCGCCTGGATGGGTATTTCCGGTGGTATGGAGCATCCTATATATACTCATGGGGATCGCCAGCGTACTGGTTTGGAAATCCGATGCGCCCGAGGAAGAAAAACAGCACGCGCTGCGGCTGTACGGCGTGCAGTTGGTATTCAATTTTATCTGGCCGCTGCTGTTTTTCCGCGCGGGATGGTACGGGACGGCATTTGTTTGGCTGCTGCTGCTCATTCTGCTTGTGCTGGCAACAATGGCCGCGTTTCGGGATATCCGGCCGCTGGCGGGCTATTTGCTTGTCCCCTATGTGCTGTGGCTGCTGTTTGCGGCGTACCTGAATGCAGGGGTCTGGCTTCTCAACTGAAGGTGAATGACAAAAGAGCGGGGCGACCCCGCTCTTTTGTTCCTTTCAGCACTGCTGACACAGCCAGCGGAATAGCGGCAGATGGTCGGTTTCCGCCACGTCTGTACAAATACCGGGGACAAGCCGTTCAGGATGCCATTGTACGCCGAGTATGGGTGCTGTGGGATGGACAAGCGCTTCGATGGTGCCATCCGGCGCGCACGCGGCGACAGAAAGCCTCTCTGCAACACGGTCGACGGTCTGGTGATGAAAGCTGTTGACCGTCTGCGACGTGCCGAGCATGGCTTGGAGCAGGCCGGAGCATCGCACACTGTGGCAGCAGTCCATGTGGCCCTCTGTGTGCTGGTGCAGTGTACCGCCCAGAAAGACATTGATCGCCTGCATGCCACGGCATACGCCGAGTATCGGTTTGCCGCGCGTAAAGAATGCGTTAAAAAGTGCCTGTTCTTCCGCGTCGCGCACCTCGTCGATTGACAAAATTACGTTGGTGCAGAGCGATTGTCCGTAGCGGGCAGGGTGCAGATCACCGCCTCCTGCGAGCAGAAGTCCGTCACAACGGGCGGCAAGAATATCAGCCATATCGCCGCAATACAGCACTCCTGCGGCATTTACCGCGGCCAAACAGGCAGCATACAGCTCGGATTGGCGGCGCTGCATAGACAATGTGTCCACAAATCGACCGCTGGAGATTAGTATAACGGGTTGTTTCATAGAAAACCCCTTTCGAAAGTTTTTTCCCGTTGACAGTGTATACCCAGAGACAGTATACTGAGAAATGTATGGGGCACGTAAAAGATATGTAAGAGATGGAACGGAGGCAACCCATGGAATTCAATATGCTGTCTGTCGTGCAGCTGATCGGCGGCCTTGCGCTGTTCATTTACGGCATGACGACAATGGGAAAAGGCTTGGAGCGAGCAGCAGGCTCCAAATTGGAAAAAACCTTGGAGAAGATGACCGGCAATGTGTTCAAGGCGCTGCTGATGGGCATGGTGGTCACCATGGTCATCCAGTCATCGTCTGCAACGACGGTTATGGTTGTCGGCTTTGTTAATGCGGGCATTATGTCGCTGCGTCAGTCGGTCGGCGTGATTTTGGGCGCCAACATCGGCACGACGATTACCGCGCAGATCCTGCGTTTGGATAGCGGTGGTGCAATCGGAGAAAATCTGCTGATGCAGATGCTCAAGCCCAAGAACCTTGCGTACGTGATCGTTCTGGTAGGCGTCATCATTATGATGCTGGCCAAAAAGCGCCGCACCCGTGATATCGCGGATATTTTCTCCGGCTTTGGTATTTTGTTCATTGGTATGTCGGTGATGGAGAGCGCGGTCGCGCCGCTGGCCGACTGGCCGCAGTTTGCGCAGCTCTTCTCTACGATTGCCAACCCGGTGCTGGGCGTGCTGGTCGGCGCGGGCGTTACGGCGATCATCCAGTCCTCCTCGGCGTCGGTCGGTATCCTGCAGGCGCTTTCTACGACGGGTGCGATCACCTATGCCGCGGCAATTCCGATCATTCTCGGCCAGAATATCGGTACCTGTATCACGGCGTTCCTGTCCTCGCTAGGCGGCTCGAAAAACGCGCGCCGCAGCGCGATGGTTCACTTTTATTTTAATCTGATTGGCTCGATTGTGTTCCTTGTTGTAGTATATGCCATTCAATATACGGTGGGTTTCCCGTTCTGGGAAAGTGCCATCGACAAGGGCGGTATCGCAAACTTCCACACACTGTTTAACGTCACCTGCACGATCCTGTTCCTGCCGTTCACTGGCTTGCTGGTTAAGCTGGCAACGTGGAGTGTACCTTCCGGCGAGACGCAGGAGGACCCACTGGCCAAGCTCGAGCCGCGCTTTTTGACCACGCCTTCTTTGGCGCTCGAACAGGCGCAGCGCTGCATCGCTGATATGGGCGACGCTGCCAAGCAGAATTTCCATCTGGCTGTCGGTCCGCTTTTTGGAGAAGGCGAGCCGAAGGAAGACGTGTTCCGTGAGCATGAGAGCTTCCTTGACCGTGCGGAGGTTGAAATCGGCCGCTATCTGACCAATATCCACAATATCCGTTCGGTCGATCAGCGCCGCCAGCTGGCTGAGATGATGCACTCGCTGTCTGACTTTGAGAAGATCGGCGACTATGCGCAGAATATTTTCGGCCGGGTGGACGAGTTCCGGCAGTCTGACCTGTGTTTCTCGCCCGCTGCTATGCAGGAGCTGCACGCGATGTGCAGCGCGGTTGGCGAGGCACTGGACCTGACGGTTGAGGGCTATGTGACCCGTTCGGTTTCGATCGCACGCACGGTTGAGCCGATTGAAGAGGTTGTTGATACGCTCAAGGAGCGGCTGAAGAGCCGTCATATCGAGCGCTTGAGCCGGAGCGAGTGTACGATGCAGACCGGTATCCACTTCCTCGATATCGTGCATGACCTTGAGAAGATCAGCGATCACTGTTCGAATATTGCGATCTATACAATCCAGCTTGGCGAGGGCGCGGAGGAATTCGATACCCATGAGTACGCCAAGAAGGAGTACAAGTCTACTCCGCAGTTCACAGAAAAGCTGCGGTATTATCAGCAGAAGTACCTGACGCAGATCGACCAGATCCCGGAAAACGCATAAAGGGCAATAAAAACGCCGTGTTCCCATGAGGAACACGGCGTTTATTTTATGCTGTTTCTTCAGCGAAAACACCATACACTGCGGAAAACAGCTTTTTGAAAATGTTGGCCACGCGGGCAAATACACCTTCGTCAGCATCGTCTTGCTCAGCGACGGTATCATCCTGCAAGGCTTCGGTTGAAATCTCCTGCGTGCGCAGGATAAACTGCACGCTCGAAGGCGTCGGGTTCTGATCGGAGGTGACCGACCGCAGGGCGGCCTGTGCATCCAGATTGAGCATATTGGTATCCTGCTCTAAATCCTTTTCTGCGTCGTCGATTGCGCCATGGATGGAATTGTTCGCGTCTTTCAGGCTAGAGGAACTGCTGGACGAAGAAGCTTTGTCCAGCGCGCTGATCAGGCCGTCCAGCGCAGCTTGTGTGCCTGCGTCTGTCTGTGTGCGTACATCGCGCAGCGTGTCAGTGGCGGACTGCAGATAGCTGCTTGCAGCAGTCAGTGCCTTTCCGAGCGCTCCAAGCAGGTCGACGCACCGGTCGGCAGCTTCTGTTCCGTCTTTGGACAGCTGGTCAAGCGACGAAGACAGTGCGGGGATATCGGCAATCAGCTGGTGCATGCGTTCGAGTGTACGGTCTGCCAGCACGGTCAGCTGCTTGCCTTCGCCGATCAGATCTTGCGGTACGCCATCGTAATCGTCCAGCACGCGAGAGATCTCTTGCAGATCGCTTAGCATACTGTCCGAGGTGCCCAGCAGGCTGTTGATTTTGCCGGTCATATCAGATAGGGTTCGGATCGCCTTTTTTACAGTTGAAGCGGTCTGCGCGGCATTGCCAAGCAGCGTGGATAGCTGTGTGCGTATCGGCTCAGGCAGATCGCTGTTCTCTGCCAGCGTTTGCAGGGCAGTGATGTGCTGAGCAAGGTCACCGGCCTTTTCACTCAGGTTACCGAGCTGATCCTGCAGGGTTTTTACATCCTGCCGGATTCGTTCAACCGTGTTTTGGATTTGCTCGAGATGCAGCAGTTCGTCGCCCGAGGCATCCTGCAGATCGTCAACCAGGCTGTCCAAGTCATCCAGCGAATCGGCAGCTTGCTTGAGCAGATCCTGATAGGCGGTCAGGTCGTCAGAGGCGGTTTGCACCGTCCCCAAGATGCTCTGTAAGGAGGCGTTGAGTGAGGTCAATGTGGTTTTCGTATTGTTGATCGTTGGGATCAGTGCGTCGGTTTGACCAGCAAGCGCACTGAGCGCACTGAGTGCTTCATCTGCCTGCGGGTCGAGCGTACCGCGGCTGGCTGTCAGCTGGCGGCGCACCGCGTCAATACTGGATAGGCCGCTCGACATTGTGTCCAGACTGCCCTGCATGGATTGCATGGTATCCAGCATATCCTGCAGGCCTTCGTACAGGCTGTCGCCTGCGCCGCCCAACCGGTCTTTTACGTCGCGCAGGTCGGACAGGATATCCAGCGAGGACAGCGTTGCAGGCGCCATGAACAGCAGCAGACCCATGCTTTCAAAGTTGTTTGAGCCGATGCGTACAGTGAAGGTGTTTTCTTCACCCGGCATGCCCATGAATAGTACGAGCTTGTAGGTGCCCATTGACTGCACCTGTGCGCCGGGCGCATCGATCGAGAGCATTTTGCTCATGTCGATGCCGGTCGCACAGACCAGCATCATATTGTTTTTGTAGTAGGAATCGGCGGCATCGTTGGGGGTGGCGTGAATCGTCATTTCGATCAGTCCGCTCGCGCCCGCGCATTGTTCAGCCGTGACCGGCACGCCGTTAAGCTGATAGGATACATCAAAGTCCCACGGCAGTGTGACAGCGGTGCTGACATCCGGCACACATTCAAAATAGAAGCGCTGCAGGCTGTTGTCGGGCAGCGACCACGTGACCGAGCCGTCATTCAGCTCCGGCTGGTCAAGCGTAGACATGTTATATACATTGGTATAGTCGCCGTAATCGGTAAATTCCGTGTGTCCGTTCAAGCTGACGCCTTTGACAATGCGGGTTTGCTGCGGCTGGCCGTAATAGTCCAGATTGATGTATACCGCCTCGTCTGTCTGCACAGTGGGTGCGGCGGCTTGCGCTGCAGGCGTCACAAGGCAGAGTAAGGCCAGCACGGCAGCGGCAGCACGGCGCGCTTTAGTGCGTTTCATCGTGTGGTTCCTCCTTTTCGGTATCCGGCGGCGGGGTAGGTTTGTGCCGGTTTGACAGTTTGTGCAGTGCGTTCAGCAGTTTATCACGCATAGCGCGGTGCCGTGCACGGCGGTTTTCACGAATCTGTGCCTGTAGGCGCAGCCGCTGTCGGTGCAGCTCGCTCAGTGCAGGCAATACGAGTTTCTTGGCGCGGATGCTGTTCATCTTGGCGTGCTTCTTGTGTGCGTAGTCCGGCTTGACAATCCAGCGGTCGAACAGCATCAGACATTCGGGAAGCAGGAACAGCACAAGGATCATGGAGATCAGCGCGCCGCGCCCGATCAGCTGCCCAAGTCCGGAAACTGCTTCGACCGAAGTCAGGAAGTACAGGCCATAGGCTACGGTCATCAAAATCATGCCTGAGGTCAGCACGGACTCAGCGCTGACAGAGACCGCGCGGATCGCGGCTTCTTTTTTGTCGCCCTGCGCACGCGCGTCCAGATAGTTGCCGGTCAGCAGGATCGAGTAGTCGATCGTTGCGCCGAGCTGGATACAGCTGACGATGATAAAGCCAAGGAACATCGTGCGCTGGCCGTAGATATACGGCATGGCGGTGTTGATGATTACGGCGCACTCAATCGGGATCAGTACGACAACCGGCAGCAGGATGGACTTATAGGTAATCGCGACAACCAGCGCGACACCAAGCAGTGACACCAGATTAACCAGCTGGTTATCCGGCACAATGATTTCCTTGATATCCTGTGTCGACGGGGTCACGCCGACCAGATAGGTTTGTTCATCTGGGTAATGCCGGTCAATGATCGCACGGATCTCATCGGCATAGCGAAATGCTGCGTCGCTTTCGCCCGCAGAGCGGACATTAATAATAACACGTGCCCATTGCTCGCCGTGCATCAGGTCCGTGATGCTTTCGGGGAGGAAATCCTCCGGGATGCCGTCCGGCAGCACGGAGGCAAGGCCGAGCGCATATTTGACATACGGAAGATCGTCCAGCTCGTCGCACAGTGCTTTTTCTGTTACATTGCCGTCGAGCGGGATGAGCGCGAGCATCATGTTGCTCTGCCCAAAGGCCTCGTTCATCTGCTGTTCGGCTTCGTATACTTCTGTGCCGGGGGAATTGGCGACTGCCTCATTGCCGTAAGTGAAATCCGCCATGCCTTGTGCGATATAGCAGGGGATAATCAGCACAGCGACAACTGCCAGCACCGGCTTGCGCAGCCGGTAGGCCAGTTCACCCAGCTTGCGGCTTTGCCGTGGAATGAAGCTGCGGTGCTGCGTGCGGCTGATGACGCCCTGAAAACGGAGGATCAGCGCAGGCATGAGCAGCAGGACGGTCAGCAGGCTGAGCGCAATGCCCTTAGCCAGTACAAAGCCCATGTCCGGGCCGATGCCGAAGCGCATGAGCGCGAGCGCAAGGAAACCGACGATTGTAGTCGCGCCTGATGCGCCGATCGAGGAAAACGCTGTGCGCAGCGCGTTTGCCATCGCCTGTTCTGGTTCGATGCCGTTTGCTTTTTCCTCGGAAAAGGCGTGCAGCAGGAAGATCGAATAGTCCATCGAACAGGCCAGCTGCAAAACCGCGCCGACCGCGTTGGACAGGAAGGAGATCTCACCGAAAATCAGGTTAGAACCCATATTGAGCAGAATTGCGATGCCAAGTACGGACAAAAACAGCACCGGCTCGAACCATGAAGTGGTCGTCAGCGTCAGGATAATGAAAATGATGATGACTGCGAGCACCATCACGCGCGCGACCTCGCCGTTGATCGTCGGGCCAAGATTGGTGTCCGACACGGCAGAGCCGGCAACCAGCCCGCGGTCACCGACAATTTCCTCGATGGTATGTACTGCGCGGTGCGTACGTGAGGACGAGTCCTTTTCCTCGAAAATTACGTCCATGTATGCGTTGCCGTCTTTGTAATAGTCTGTGATGCTGTCATAGTCGATAAACAGACTGGAGCCGTAGATGTTGGTGGTTGTGTCGCACCACATTACCATGTCTACGCCGTCTACATCCGCGATGCGGTCCTTGATGGTCTTGGCCTCATACAGCGTGACATCCTGCAGCATCACGCGGCCCATGCCGGGATAGGTGAATTCCTGCTGCATGATATCCAGCGCCTGCGCGGACGGCGTAGAGTCAGGCAGGTACTTGGTCAGGTCGTAGTTAACGCCGACCATAGGGTAGCATAGCAGGCTGAGCAGCACCAATACGGCAAACAGCTTTTCGATCGACCGGCGATGGCGGATGATCAGATCGACCGGACGATGCGGTTGCCCTTTCAAATAAACACCAACTTTCCTGATAATAGATATTGTGTATATTTTTATTTCGTGATATAGTATAGAACAAGAAGGATATCAGACACAATAATCAAATCTGATAATTATGATCGGAAATAAACATATAGTATGACATCTGTTCGTTTATATTCATTTTTTACATAAAAGGGGAGAGGAAAATGGAGCGACAGGAGGATAAGCGCATCCGCCGGACAAAAAAATTGCTGCGGCAGGCGCTGACGCGTCTGATGCAGCAGAAGGATTTCAAAAGCATCACGGTGACGGATGTAGTGCGCGAGGCGGATATCAACCGTGGTACATTTTATGCGCATTACCGGGACGTATATGATCTGCGTGAGCGTATCGAGGCGGAGATGATTGCGGATTTCCGTGGTATGATCGCCGGCCTGCGACCGAGCGAGACCGCGTCTTTGCAGCCTGTGCTCAGCCGCGCGGTGGATTATCTGGAGGAAAACCGCGAGATCGTTACCGCGCTGACGCAGGTCAGCGGGGGAGATGGCTTTGGGAAAAAGTTGATCGGCGTACTTGAGGAATGTCGGCTGGAAGGGATGCCGTTCCGCAGTGTGGAAGATGTGTATGTCGCACGTTTCCTGGCAACCGGGATGGTCGGTATGCTGGAAAAGTGGATCACTGAGTCGCAGCCCATCCCCAAAACCGAGATGATTACATTGATGATGCGCGTACTTGCGCCGTTGCTGCAATGAGGAAAAAAGAAAGGCGTGCCCATTGGGCACGCCTTTTCTTACGCCTTATGGTTTTGCTGATGCAAAACAAAGTCTGCCAGACGCTCGGTTGCATCCGGATGGGCAACCGCTTGCATGGTCTGGCGCACGGTTTGCAGTCGTACCGGATTGCGGAACAGTTCGTATATCGCCTCGTCGATCGGGAAATGCTTGGTGATCAGCGCGGCCATGCCGTTATTGACCAAAAACTCTACATTGCGCTCCTCATGGCCCGGGATCGGGTCAACCAGCAGCATGGGCAGATTTTTGGCCAGCGCTTCGGATACGGTCAGTCCGCCCGGTTTGGAGACAATGCAGTCGGATGCGCTCATCATCACTTCCACGTTATGCACAAAACCGTAGGGCTTGACTACGCAGTGGCCTTCATAACGCGAAGCGAACTGCTCGACACGGAGCTGCATCTTCTTGTTGTTGCCGCATACGACCAGCAGCTGCAGCGGCAGGCCGATGGAGGTCAGCTTTTCCAGAATCTTGACATGGTCGGCATATCCCATGCTGCCGCCCATCAGCAGGATGGTGCGCATGTTCGGATCAATGCCAAGCTGCGCAGCTGCGTCTGTGCGGGACAGGCTCTGGTTGAACTTGGGATGCACCGGGATGCCGAATGGCAGGATGCGGCGCTCCGGGATACCGCGCTTGACACAGCGGTACGTCAGCAGTTCGCTGGCCGTCACGATGTACTGCACGCGCGGCACATCCTCCCAATAGGGGTGCAGGGTGTAATCGGTGACAATGCCGATGGTCGTGATATCATCCAGCTTTTTGCGCTTTTTCAGCTCGTCCACCATCTGTGCGGCAAAGATGTGCGTGCACAGGATAACATCCGGCGCATAGCCTGCCAGCACCTTGGCAAATTTGGACGCGCCAAGCGCGTTGATGATGTTGATGATGCTGGGGGCGCCCGAAAAATAGCTTGCCCCATTGTTTTCCGCCAGTTGATAGACCAGACGGTACAGCGTCTGCATGTGCTTGGAGGAAAACAGATAGCCTTTATCGATGGTATTTTTGATCAGGTTGCTGATATAGGCGTAAACGTCGAGCGTATGCACTTCAGCCCCCTTGCTGGTCAGCATATCGCCGATGGCCTTGGCAGTCGCATGATGGCCGAAGCCTGCAGTGACGGATAAAATCAATACTCTCATAACAGATAACGCTCCTTCTACCAGAGTTATTTTACCGCATCACAGGCGAAAATGCAAACTAAACCGCAGTTTATTGTGGGAAAGCGGTGTGATAGGCGTCGAGTACCTGCTGCTCGAGCTGTTCACGCAGCGAAGCGCCAACCGGGTGGGCAACATCGCGGAAGCGACCATCCGGCATGCGGCGCGAGGGCATGGCAAGGAACAGTCGGTCCTGCCCGGCGATGATTTTGATGTCGTGCACGGCCAGCACGCCGTCAAAGGTGACGGATACCAGCGCCCGGAGCTTGCCGTGCGCCGGCATACTGCGGAATTTGATGTCAGTGATTTGCATTGTGCTACTCCTTTTTCCATCAGGGAATGGATTTTGGTTTGTTTGACTATTTTCATTTTAACAAAACTATACTATAATATACCTTGTCTGGTAAGAATAAATAGAAAGCTGCGGGGCGTTTCTGTCGCGCGCGCAGCTAAATGTACAAAATGGGAGGCTTTGGGGAAATGGCCCTGTCTATCAAGCCCTATATTGAAAACAAGGAACGTATCCATCTGATCGGCATTGGCGGCGTGTCCATGAACTCGCTGGGCGAGCTGCTGCTCAGCCGCGGCGTGCCGGTGAGCGGCTCGGACCGCCTGAAAACCGATGTCACCGCGCGGCTCGAGGCGCTGGGCGCGAAGATCACGTATGAGCACAAGGCGGAAAACGTCGAGGGTGCTTCGCTGATTGTCCGCACGGCCGCGGTACACGATGATAACCCGGAAATCGCCCGTGCGCATGAGCTGGGTATTCCGGTCATGGAGCGCGCGGAAGCGTGGGGACACCTGATGCGCGATTATGAGAATGTGGTCTGTCTGGCCGGTACGCACGGCAAGACGACATCAACTTCGATGATGACCCTGATGACCATGGAGGCGCAGATGGACCCGACCGTTATGGTCGGCAGCAATCTGCCCGCCATCGGCGGCACACTGCGCATTGGCGGCAAGGGCTGCTTTGTGGCGGAAAGCTGCGAATACTGCAACTCCTTCCTGTCCTTTGCGCCGACCGTTGCGGTTGTGCTCAATGTTGAGGAAGACCATCTGGACTTTTTCAAGGACATCAATGATATCGTGCATTCGTTCCGCGCGTTTGTTGAGCTGACGCCGATGAATGGTCTGGTCGTGGTCAATGGGGACGACCAGAATGCCATGCGCTGCGTCGATGGGCTCGACCGCCATATCCGCACCTTTGGCCTGAATGAAGGCGCGTCGGTGCGGGCAACCGATATCCGTGATGAAAACGGCTATTATCGTTTTACCGTGCTGGTGGAGGGCAAGGAGTATGCTAAGGTCGCGCTTTCCGTGCCCGGCCGACACAATATGCTCAATGCGCTGGCCTGCTGTGCGGTGGGCGAGTTCCTCGGTGTGCCCGGTGAGGCAGCAGAGCGCGGCCTGAACAAGTTCACCGGCTCGTCGCGTCGCTTCCAGCTGGTCGGCAAGATGCCGAACGGCGCAACCGTGGTCGATGATTATGCGCACCATCCGAGCGAAATGAAGGCGACGCTGTCGACGGCAAAGGAGATGGGGTTTGACCGTATCCTGTGCGCGTTCCAGCCGCACACCTATACGCGCACCAAGGCGTTGTTCGATGAGTTCGTCGATGCGCTGACCCTGTGCGATCAGGCGGTGCTTGCGCCGATCTACGCGGCGCGTGAGCAGAATACGATCGGCATTTATTCTTCCGATCTGGCAAAGCAGGTGCCGGGCGCGATTGCGCTGGACAGCTTCGGTGAGATCGCGGATTATCTGCGGCATGAGGCAGGTCCGAACGATCTGGTGCTCACTATGGGCGCGGGCAACATCAATGAGGTTGGCCCGATGCTGGTTAAGTAAAGGAAAACGCCGCAGCCTGTGCTGCGGCGTTTTTGCATATTTTTAACACAGTATCTCGTTGGGATTAGAAAAAAACAGACAAAGCACCTTGACAAAAACCATAAAATGGTGCATACTGAAAGCACAAAGAATTATGCAATTTGTATAATCCTGATCGTGAGTGAGTTGGTTAAGGAGGGTGCGTTATGAATAATAATTTGATTATCACCATTGGTCGTCAATACGGTACCGGTGGCCGCGAGATCGGCCAGAAGCTGGCGCTCCGCCTTGGCATTCCGTTTTATGACCGGGAGCTGATTACCCGTGCAGCGAAAAAGACCGGTTTCGATGAAAAACTGTTCGAGCAGCTCGACAAGCGCGCGACCAACAGCTTCCTGTATTCGCTGACTATGTTCGGTTCTGTTGGCCTCAACGGCATGAGCCTGACCGACCAGCTCTATCTGGCGCAGTCCAATATTATCCGCGAGATGGCAGAGGATTCTTCCTGTGTAATCGTTGGCCGCTGCGCGGATCATGTGCTGCGGGACTTCCCGAATAAGTTTGATTTCTTTATCCATGGTTCGATCGAGGATCGCGTCAAACGCATCCAGACCTGCGGCGATTATGAAATCGAGGGCAAGACCCCCGAGGCTGCGCTCGAGAAGATGGATAAGCAGCGCTCTACATATTACAACTATTATACCGGTAAAGTATGGGGCAAGTGCGACCACTACGACCTGTGCATCAACGCGGGTCGTCTGGGTGTCGAATATTCGACCGATATCGTGCTGGAGTATGTCAACCGTCTGAAGAAGTAACCGACCCTCGGGGAGAGAAGAGAGAGAAGAGAGAAAGCCGCGCACCTTGCGCGGCTTTTCTCGTTTCATGGAACAAGGGAGCGGAGCCTGCGTCTAACCGGGTAAAAGGAGGCGAGCGATATGAAAAAGCGGTGGATTGTAGTTGCGGCCATTGTGCTGGCAGGCGCCGCTCTATGCGGCTGTGACGTGAGCTTTGCGGATGAAGATGTAGCTGCTAAGCCGGTCATTTACCTCTATCCGGAGGAGGAGACCGAGGTCAGCGTGACGCTCGACTACGACGGTGAGCTGACGGCAACCTATCCAGCTTACAAGGACGGCTGGCAGGTGACGGCCTATCCGGACGGTACGCTGCTGGACAAGGAAGGCAACGAGTATTCCTACCTGTTTTGGGAGGGCGTTTCGGACACGGAGTATGACTTCTCTCAGGGCTTTTGCGTCGCGGGGGAGGATACGGCTGATTTCCTGCGCGAAACACTTGCCGCGATCGGGCTGACACCCAGAGAGTACAATGAGTTCATCGTCTATTGGCTGCCGCAGATGCAGGGGAACCCTTATAACCTGATCTCGTTCCAGACGGGGCGGTACACGGATGCTGCGCGTCTGTCCATCGATCCGGAGCCGGACAGCCTGCTGCGTGTATTCATGGCGTGGCAGCCGCTGGATGCGCCGTGTGAGATCGAGCCGCAGACCTTTCCGCCTTTCCGGCGCGAGGGATTCACGGTCGTCGAGTGGGGCGGCACGAAAGTACAGTAAGACAGGACAAAAGCCCGTTGCTTACAACGGGCTTTTGTGCTATCATAGCGACAAAGCAAAACAGCCATACTATGGTGAAGCATAGCATGATAGCAGGAAAGGAAAATGATATGATTACCATTGACCGTTTTACAGAAATCCTTGACGGATTGGCGGAAGAATTGCCGCCTGCGTTCTTTGATGAACTTAACGGCGGTATCATTGTTGATCCCGGACGAAAGCTGCACCCGGAGGCGCAGCATGGCGATTTGTATGTCATGGGAGAATACCGGAGTGATCCGGCGATGGGGCATTATATTGTGTTGTATTACGGCTCGTTCAGCCGGGTACATGGCAATTTGGATGAGCACGCGCTCAAAGAGGAGATGCGCGATGTGCTGCGGCACGAGTTTCGGCATCATGTGGAAGGCCGGGCTGGTGTGCGCGATTTGGAAATCTGGGACGAGCAGCAGATCGCTGCCTATCGCAATAGGAACAAATAATCATAAACCGGCGAAGCGTTTTTACGCTCCGCTGGTTTGGCTTTGATGCAATCATTTATCATCGGACAACAGAAAACCCTTGTCCTTCAGCCCTTGCACGACACGGTCAAGCGTAGCCTGATCCGGCGCGCGCAGCGTGTGCAGATGGATGCCGCCGGTCAGTCCGCAAAGCAGGCATGCGTCCGGGGTTTGGATTTTTTTACAGAATACATCCGCGTCATAACGCGAAAAGATATGAAGCGGGGCGCAGATCTGGCCGTAAACAGAATGTTCGACGGTCACGTCAATCAGTGCGCCGCCCAGGTCGACCACGGTGTACAGTTCCTCGTGCAAGCGGTCGTCCCCATGTCGGCAGACAACACGCCGTTCCGTATGCGCCGGAGCGGATGTGTTTTCCAGCACATAGCCACGCGGTGTGGCAAGCACGGCCAAGCCGCCTGCGCGCAGCAGGGCAACGTCGCCCACAATGATCTGGCGGCTGACGCCACATTGTGCTGCAAGCGTTGTGGCGGAGAGCGGGCCATCTGCCTGCGTCAGCAGATGGGTGATTTTGGTGCGCCGTTCAGCAGCGTTCATGTGTAGTCACTCCTTAACACCCTTATCATAGCAAAAGAAAAAGGACTATGCAAGCATAGTCCTTGAAATCTGTGGGGGATTAGTCCAGCAGGTAGATGTCAGCGTACTTGACGCCCAGATCGTACGCGCGGCTGTGAGAGGAAACGAACACGTCGATCTTGTTGTTCTTGATCGCTCCGCCGGTATCCTCTGCGATGAATACGCCGTAGCCATCGATATAAACGCGGCTGCCCAGCGGGATGACAGAGGAGTCAACCGCAATCGTGCGGCCCTCGGTCGGGGTGGTGCCGGATGCAGTCTGTGCACCCGCAACACCGTTGCAGGTTGCGCACGGGCAGTAGAAAGTCAGCTTGTAGTTGCCCAGCGAGGTGGCGTTCTTCTTGATGTCGTCAGTTGCGAGAAGGCTGGAAGAATAAGAAACGGTTTTAGCCGAAACCGGTGCGGTCAGCAGATCGTTGTAAGCGGTCTGTGAAGTGGTCGCTTCGGTTTCTGCCTTATTCTTCTCAGCTTCTGCCTTGGCTGCGGCTTCCGCCTTGGCCTTAGCTTCTGCCTCAGCCTTGGCCTTGGCCAGTGCCTGCTCAGCAGTGTTGATCTGGTCGGAATTCAGAACCGTACCAACCGAAGCATTCAGGTTGGAGGACAGCATTGCGACCGGCTGGTCGAGCGCTGCGGCGCTGATAGATGCCATCGTACCGATGGCCAGCGTAGCGGCAATCAACTTGGAAGCATGCTTCCGGATAGAAAAGAACATTCGTTACACTCCTAATGTCGTCGTGAAAACCCGCGGATTATCGCGGCATCGGCTGTTACCGATTTGTCTTCAGGTTGTTACTATTTTGTTTTCGAACTGTTTCCGTTCTGTAACCAATGATACTTTACAAATCCGGATTTGTCAAATGGTTTTCGGCATTTTTGTGCAAATCAAACAAGATAAAATGGATTGAACCCGCTGAACTGTACAGTCATCTGAAAAAAACAGTCGATTTTTTGCCATGTGCATACAGAAGTGCACAAGGAACGGTTACAAAATGTCATTTTAACCGGATGTGTGGGGACGCGGAAAAGACGATTGCGGTCGAATGACGCCGCGGTGGGGAAAGTGAGCGGGAATGGGAATAATGGGGAACCCGAGGGGCGATACTATATTATATATATGTCGGTATCTGTCGGGCGGAGGGCGTATCGTGGGCAAGGCAGTAGGGATACGCAAAAAATCCCTTTACACCACCCGGCTCGTGTGGTATCCTTAAAATAAGTGTTTGCAGCCTGCGTGGGGATAGGCCACCGACTTCAGGCGGTTACCGTGCTGCAGCGCATGATGATCATACAGTATAAAAAGACGGACGAACGGAATCGCAGGTCTGTCTTGGTAAAGGCGCATGGGGATATTGCCGGTGTAGCCGATTACATGAACCTAAAACGATACAACAAAGGAAAGTGATACACAAATTATGAAAGAAAAATTGAAGATTATACCGCTGGGCGGTCTCAATGAGATCGGCAAGAACATGACGGTCATCGAGTATGGCAGCGACATTCTGGTCGTTGACTGCGGCGTTGCCTTCCCGGATGACGACATGCTGGGCGTCGATCTGGTCATTCCGGACACCACCTACCTCAAGCGCAACCTAAACAAGCTGCGCGGCTATGTCATCACGCATGGCCATGAGGACCACATCGGTGCGATCCCGTACGTGCTGCGCGAGTGTAATGCCCCGATCTATGCCACTCGGCTGACGTGCGGCATCATTGAGACAAAGCTTTCCGAGCATAAGATGCCGCAGAAGGTCAAGCTCAACCGCGTGCGCGCGGGCGATACGATCAAGCTGGGCTGCTTTAAGGTTGAGTTTATCCACACCAACCACTCAATCGCGGATTCGGTTGCATTGGCGATCACCACGCCGCTCGGTACGATCCTGCACACAGGCGACTTCAAGATTGACCTGACGCCTGTTTCGGGCGAAATGATCGATCTGGTGCGCATCGGTGAGCTGGGCAAGAAGGGTATCCTCGCGCTGATGAGCGACTCGACCAACGTTGAGCGTCCGGGCTATACGCCGAGCGAAAAGATCGTCGGCAAGTCGCTCGAGAAGTTCATCCTCGAGAGCGACCAGCGCATCATCATTGCGACGTTCGCGTCCAATGTATCCCGTCTGCAGCAGATCCTCGATATCGCCGCCAAGGCCGGGCGCAAGGTTGCGGTGTGCGGCCGCAGCATGGAGAAGATCTCCAAGGTCGCGGGCGAACTGGGGTACTTGCAGGATACCGGCAAGGTGATGATCGACATTTCCGAGATCCGCCGCTATCCGCGCAACCAGCTGATCATCGTGTCTACTGGTTCGCAGGGCGAGACCATGTCCGCGCTGTACCGCATGGCCTATGGCAGCCACAAGCAGGTCGAGGTCAACGCGGGCGACCGCATCCTGATTGCGGCATCTGCCATCCCCGGCAACGAGAAGTCGATCAACAACATGGTCAACGAGCTGTATAAGCAGGGCGCGGAGGTTATTTATGACCGTTCGGCTGCCATCCATGTTTCGGGTCACGCCTGTCAGGAGGATCTCAAGCTGATGCTTGGCCTGTGCAAGCCGAAGTATTTCATTCCGGTGCACGGCGAGTACCGCATGCTGATGCAGCACGCGGGTCTGGCACGCGAAATGGGTGTGAACCCCAAGAATGTTATGATTACGGAAATCGGCCGTCCGGTCGAGATCAGCGAAAACTCCGCTCGTCTGGGCAATCCGGTGCCGTCCGGCCGTCTGCTGGTCGACGGTCTGGGGATTGGCGACGTTGGTACTGCGGTACTGCGCGACCGCAAGCATCTGTCCGAGGACGGTCTGCTGGTGGTTGTTGTTACGGTCGACGCGACAACGGGCGTGGTGATTGCCGGTCCGGATATCGTCTCGCGCGGCTTCGTGTATGTCAAGGAAGCCGAAGCGCTGATGGAAGAGCTGCGAAACATCTCGCAGATGGCGCTTGACCGCTGTGCTGCCGAGAACCTGCGCGATTGGAACAGCCTCAAGTCTGCCATCAAGGGCGATGTGAGCGACTACCTGTTCAAAAAGACCAAGCGCAGCCCGATGGTGCTGCCCATCATCATGGAAATCTGAGGCAACACCGCACCATTGCATCTTCGATGCTTTGCGGAACTTTTACGCCCATATTTTGTTGCGGTTTCTTGCAATACATCAAGTATTGCTACGAAATCGCGCCGCATCTGGACGCAAAATATACACGCAAATCATTCTTGCTGAATGATGCGGTGCTGCCCAAACGAAAAACAGCCGCTTTGTGCGGCTGTTTTTTTATGCGCGTGAGGACACGCGGCTTTGACGGCGGCGCGCGTATCTGCTATACTGGCACTATACAGATAAGGGAGGCGCGGGATATGCAGGCAAAACGGGTGTGGGCAATGTATTGGAGCGCGACGGATACCACCAAACGGGTGGTGACCGCGATCGCCGGACAGGCGGCGCAGGCGCTGGGCGTGCCGCTTGCGGAATATGATTTTACGCTGCCGGTTGCGCGGCAGGGCGCGCCGGAGTTCACGGCGGACGATCTGGTTGTGTTTGGTACGCCGACGTACGCAGGGCGTGTGCCCAATGTGCTGCTCAAATATCTTGCGACGGTGAAAGGGGACGGTGCGGCGGCTGTGCCGATCGTGACGTTCGGCAACCGTGCCTTTGACGATTCGCTGATCGAATTGCGCGATATCCTATCGGACAATGGCTTTGTGCCCTTTGCGGCGGCGGCATTCGTCGGCGAGCACTCGTTCTCGACCACGCTCGCGGCCGGACGGCCGGATGCGGACGATCTGGCGCTGGCGATGCAGTTTGGGCGCAATATCGCCGCGCGTGCGGCGGCGGTCACAGCGGAAACGCCTGTTATTGATGTACCCGGTCGGGCGCGCGACGAGCGGACGTATTATCAGCCGCGCGACCGCGCGGGTAATCCGGCGGACATCCGCAAGGTCAAGCCAAAGACAAATGATGCGTGCGATGATTGCGGCCTGTGTGCAAAGCTGTGCCCGATGGGGTCGATCGACCCAGCGGACGTGCGCAATTATATCGGCATCTGCATCAAATGCGGGGCGTGCATCAAGAAATGCCCCAAGGGTGCGAAGTTCTATGACGACCCCGGCTACTTATACCATAAAACCGAACTCGAGGAGGGCTACAAGCGCCGCGCGGCGGTCAGCCTGTTCCTGTAAGTCGGAGAGGGTGTGAAGGCATGCGGAAAGTCAGCGTCATCGTGATGCTCTGCATCGGGCTTGCCTGCGGCTGGGCTGCCGATATATGTTGCAGCCGGCAGCTGCCAGCCGGGCGGTATACGGCGGCGCCGGCGGGGATCACGGAGGAGCGGGAGTTGGAAACATATCCTGTGCTCTGGCTGGAGCCGGAAAGCGGGCGTTTTGAGCTGTCCTATGGCGGGATGTATTCCTCCATGCAGCAGGGGACATATCTTGCTGAGGGCAGCCGATTGGTCTGCCGGGAAGGGTCGGAGCGCTATCACACGTTTGTGGTCGAGACGGGGAGCCGTCTGCGGTATGTCGGTTCGGAACAGCCCAAGGGTACGCCGCTGGAGGAGTATTATGCGGCGCTGCTGCCCGCGGGACAGCTGGATTTTGCCGAGCGACAGCTGGAGGGGAAAACGCTGCGCTATCTGGATGAAAAGACCATTCTGGAGGGCTGGGCAGGTTAACTTGTGTCACGGTAAATAGAAAAGCAAAAGGCTGACGTTTTCACGTCAGCCTTTTTGTTTATCCTTTGTACATGCCGATTTTTTGCAGGTCGGCGATCATGTCGGGCACGGTCATGCCTGCGATTTCGAGACGCTGGGCGCTGCCCGGATGCGCTTCGGAGAATGTGTCCCACGCGGTGACGAGCTTGTCCGTGCGCGGCACTTCAAAGCGGGCAAGCAGCTTTTCCGCCCGCGCAGGCTGCGGGCTGTAAATGGACAGCACCTTGTATTTCTGTACGAACAGCTCGTCCTCGGTCGCGAGCGAGCCGATCGCAAAGGCGGAAAGCCCGTCCTGCAAGAGCAGTTCGCCGTAGCCGTCGAGGATCATAGTCAGCTGCTTTTTGGTCATACCGTCCAGGTACCAGACCTCTTCCTGCTCGGCATCCGGATGGATCGCGAGGAACAGCGGCTCAGTTAACGAGGCATAATAGGAATGGATAAAATCGGACAGTTTTTCAAAGCTCAGGTTGCAGGTCAGATTGTTGCCGTCGATTTGGTACTGCTCGCGCAGCTGGTCGGGAAAGGGGACGGTGACGCCTGCGGCGGTTTGAAACATAGGGGATACTCCTTTATATATATAATGTAGGTTCAAAAGCGGATGCTGATCTCGCCGCTCGACAGCGTGCGGGTCTGACCTTGCGTATCGCGGACAAGCAGAAAGCCGTTGTCATCCAGCCCGATGCAGTCGGCGGTGTAGGTCTCAGCAGGGCCGATCACGCGGATAGACTTACCGAGGCAGCACAGGCGGCTGCGATACTGGGCGAGCAGCTCGTCCGCCTTATCCTGCTCGAGCAGCGTGTAGGCGCGCTCAAAAGCGTCCAGCACGGCGGCGGCCAGTTCGGCACGGCGTGGTACATGGCCAAATTCGCTCAGAGCGCCTGCGACAGCGCGCACATCCTCCGGCCATGCGGGATTGGGGCGCAGGTTGACGCCAATGCCGACCAGCAGTGCGCTGACCGCGCCACTCTCGCCCTCGATGGTCGCCTCCGTCAGGATGCCTGCGAGCTTGCGCCCTTCATGCAGCACGTCGTTTACCCATTTGATCTGTGGAGAAAAACCCGCGGTCTGTTCGACGGCTTGGGCAACCGCGACCGCCGCCGCGATCGTCGCCAACTGAATGTGGCTGATTGGCAGGGTGGGGTGCAGCAGAATGGTCTGGTACACACCGGTCTGCGCGGGGGAGACAAAGGTGCGCCCCAGGCGGCCGCGTCCGCCGGTCTGCTCCTCGGCCAGCAGCACAAAGCCGTGCGGCCGGTCAAGATAGCGTTCTTTGATAACTGTGTTGGTCGAGGTCAGGCTTGGCAGTACGACCATGTCCCGCCCAATGCAGCGGGTATCCAGCAGCGCCTGCACGCCCGCGGCGGTCAGACTGTCATCCGCGGCGGCAAGACGGTAGCCCTCGCCCGGTACGCCGTCGATCGCCATACCGGCCTCGCGCAGAGCGGCAATAGCCTTATGCACAGCCGCGCGTGATACGCCCAGTTGCTGTGCAAGCAGCCCGCCGGACAGCCTTTCGCCGCGCGCCTGCTCGAGCGCCTGTAATACTGCATCCTTGACTGCCATTTTTCTGCCTCCCCGCAACGGAATAATACTATTGTAAACGAAAGCGGGAAATAGTACAATAGTTTCAAATAAAAACCGTAAAACGGACGGGGGAAACGACCGTGAAAACCAAAAATGAGATTTTGACCGCGCTGGGCGGCACGGGCGAGGAGCGTCTGCTGCTCGCGGGTTTGCTGGATAAGGAGCAGACCTGCCGCACGCGCGGTTATCTGACGCATACAAAATTCCTCAGCATGGGCGAGCGCGCCAAGTGCATGGAGGCCGTGCGGCTGGCCGGGGCGGCAGGGCATGCATTGTTCTGGGGTGGCTATGAGGATGCCGAGCGTGGTATTTACCTGTTCTATCCGGACTATCTGGATGCGGACAGCGCAAAGCAGGCAGCGCCGCTCGCGCTGCTGCGTGCGCACAAAAGCAAGGAGGATACACTGACGCACCGGGATTACCTGGGCGCACTGATGGGATTACAGATCGACCGCGCGGTCGTGGGGGATATCATTGTGCATGATGAGGGCGCGGATATCCTAGTGCTTGAGGATATGGCGGATTTTATTATGCTGCATTTTGCGCAGGCCGGGCGCAAGCACATTTCGCTCACGCGCGAGCCGATGGAATCGCTGCGCGCTGCTGCGGCGGTGGAAAAAACGGGCAGCGGGTCTGTGGCTTCGCCGCGGCTGGACAGTGTGGCGGCGCTTGTGTTCGGTCTGCCGCGTAAGGACGCGCAGGCGCGCATTGAAAAGGGGCTGGTGTTCGTCAATAACCTGCCGTGCAGCAAGCCGGAGCGTCTGGTTGCAGAAGGGGACAAGATCACAGTGCGCGGCATAGGCCGTGCGCGGGTGACGGCTTTCGGTGGTACGAGCCGCAAAGGACGGCTGTTTGTGGAATTTGTCAAAAACGCATGAAAAGAATGGTGGTTGCCAATTCAAAATTTGTATGGTATACTGGGCGTAGCATCAATAAGGGGTTGTTGGATATGAAAAAAAGGTTGGTCTCTGCCTTGCTGTGTGTGGGGTTACTTGCAGCAATGTTGCCGTGCGCTTTTGCTGCCTCTGATCTGGACGGGCACTGGGCAAAGACCTATATCGAGTATCTGGATCAGGAAGGCGTCATCAATCCGAGCGCGACGACCGGCAAATATGAACCTGACCGCGATATGACGCGGGCGGAGTTCATGCGCTATGTCAACCGTGCGTTCCATTTCACGGAAAAAGCATCTATTTCTTATTCTGACGTCAAAAGCAACGCATGGTACTACGAAACCATTCAGATTGCGAAAAAATACGGATACATCAGTGGCGTGGATGAAAACCGGATGGACCCGGATGGCAAAATGACGCGCGAACAGGCTGCGGTCATTATCGGCCGTCTGTTCAAGGCAGACCCGGGCAACATCAGTCCGTCCGATTTGCCGTATTCGGACAGGGATCAGATCGCTTCGTGGAGCGCGGGCTATATCAAGGCTGCGTCCGATAAGGGATTCCTGACTGGCTATGCGGATGGAACTTTCCAGCCGGACCGCGTTGTAACGCGCGGTGAAGTCGCTAAGATCCTGTACTATTATATGGGCACGTCGCTGTCTGTCGCCGGCAAGAACTACACCGGCGCTGACCTCAAGAGCGACACGACCAATGTGACGATCTCGGAAAGCTGCACGCTGTCCGATGCTGTGATCCAAGGCGATTTGTACATTACCGAGGGTCTGGGTTCGGCTGAGGTTACATTGCGGAATGTGACCGTAGAGGGCTCTATCATTGTGTCCGGTGGTACAGTAAACATGTTGAATACGGCGAGCGATCATGTGATCGTCTCGTCACCGATGGGGCGCCTGCTGCAGGTAACTGCAACGGGCGCTACCCGTATTGGGCAGACAGATGTGGTAACTGCCGCTGCACTTTACGAACAGGATATGCCGGTGCGGGAACAGGATGGGTTTGTATCCGTCACAGTCAACGGTGACGGCCGTGTTTCCCTGACGTTGGACGCGCACGTGACTGATCTGATGCTGGTGGGGGAGTCGACGGTCAGCACGACGGCGGATACACAGATTTACCGCATGCAGGTGCAAAAACCCGCTTCTGTGACAGGATACGGGGAGGTGTATTATGCGGATATCCAGACAAGCGATGTCAGCTTTGCCAGCAGCATAACAGTGCCCGGCTATGATATTGCAGAGGGTTTTTCGGCTACAATCGATGGGCAGAGTGTGACCGGTTCCCAGACGGCAGGTGTCCTGCCGGAGGAGATCGAGGTTGACCTGACTGATAAGACAGTGCTGGAGTCAGGCATCAGCATCCGCGTGCCGTTGGGCACAGAGATATCCTCGCTTTCCTGTGATGGCAGAACCATGAAAAAGGACGAAGCGTATGCCGTTGTGGAATCTGGCGCCAATCTTTCCGGGGAATATCTGGCCGGACTGTCTGCGGGCAACCATACGTTGACCGTTTCGACCAAGGATGGAAAACGTGCAAGTATCAAGCTGATTATCAAGCAGGAAGAGACGGAGCAGCAGCTGGAGTCCGTTTCGTTTGACCGGTACTATCGTGCAGATGGATTCCGTGATCTACGTATCAAGCTGGACGGCGTTTCGTCTGAGGATGACCTGAGGGGCGTGGTGCTTGGTATGTCTGCACTGGAATATGAGATAGACGATGCCGGTATGTTGGTGCTGCGGCGCGGTACGCTGGCCGGCCTGCGAGCAGGTACATATACGGTTTCGGCGGATTTGCAGGCAGGCGGGGCTATTGCCTTTAACCTCAGAGTGACGGATTCCACGCCTGCTGGAACGTATGCGATCGTGGAGGAATACAATACCTTTGCACCGGAGGAAGCGTCTTTTGCGCTGCCGCAGGGTGCGAACATGGTGCAAAGCGTCACCGTGACCCGCAACGGTACGACAACGCAGCTGCAGGCGGATACGGATTTCCGTACTGCGGCGCACACGCTGACGCTGACCCAGACTGCGCTTGAGAAATTCCGGCAAGGCGGTGGTCTGGTTGAGTTTGACGTTACATTGAGCAATGGCACAGCATATACTTTGGTGGTTGACTATATCGCTTGACCATACATAATGAAAGGGCGGCACCCTGCGGGGTGCCGCCTTTTGTTATGCTGTTGTTATCGTTCGCACTTCCAGAAGAAAGCCGAATAGGGAGGCAGCTCGCTGCCGCCGCCGAAGTCGTG
>OERW01000124.1_pt1 | contig 30298 bp, 37 predicted proteins | sample 1540091 | NCBI WGS metagenome assembly OERW01 (sample SAMEA3891889, study PRJEB23780) | metagenome | biome: terrestrial biome; feature: animal house; material: Caecal content | place: Italy | collected 2015-05-05 | reverse complement strand
ACCGTCAAGTTCGGCGGTACAAAAGTATTACAGAGAAACTTACACCCGAGCAGAAAGCGGAAGTCGCTTCCGGTGACATGAGTATGAGAAGTGCTCTGGAGTTAATTTCCAGCGCGAAGCAGCAATCGGAACCGGAAACACAGCAGGAGCCGGAGCAGCCGGTGACTCCCATCGTTCTTCCGTGGGATAGCACGGAAGAAACGGATTCCTCGCAAACCGAGTCTGCGGAAGAACCGATCCGAGAGGAAGAACCAGAGGAGAGTGACGAGGAGCTATATGGGAAAAATGGAGAACGCCTTTTGACAGATAAGGAACTGCACAGTGCAAGCTGGAAACCGTGGCTGGAAGATCTCGTCCACACGGCTTACAACTGTGAAATGCTATATGAGTATTACATCACCCAGGTTCCCACTCCACAGGAAGCAGCGGAAGATTTTCTTCGACCGCCAGCTTTTCACGGAGGGACATTGCACCAACAGGATGGGTTTTACGATCTGAATCGCTGTAAAGGAGCTTTTCTCTGGAAAGAAGGAGAATTTCGTGTCCGACTTACATACATCATGGTAGATACAGTGGTGCGAGGGATGATTCGCAGAAAGAGCCTGCTGCCGGATGGAGAGCGGAAGGAAATTTTACTTAAATTGTGATGTGAGGAGAAAAAGAAGATGTATGATAAGACCATCAGGCTGACAAAGAAAACTGCTACACAGTTAATTCATCAGATTATGCCTCGGGCGGTAGTCATCAAGGACGAAACTGCCCCGGAAGCAACGATCTTTCGCGCCGTTACCAACGGATTGGAAATCCGCTGCGAGAATGATTGGTTCAAGCGGAACAAGCGTATCAAACTTACTATTACCGATGGAGAAAATACGATTGTCCATTATTACTCCCCGACCACACTGAACCGAGATTTTTTCGAGGAAAAAGCAGAGAAAGAAGAAGCGGCCTTGCAAGCGCGGGTAAAATGGGTCTCACAGGTAGGCTTGAAAATGGCACACAAACTGGTGGATCACTATGGGGGGGAGGAAACCTCTTGAAGGTAACAAACGTAAAGATCCGTCTCAAACAATCAGGGAAACTCAAAGCTGTCGCAATGGTAACTTTGGATAACGCTTTGATTATCAATGACATTACTCTCTTTGAGAATGCAAAGGGGAAGCTGATCGTGCAGCTTCCCCGGACGGAGAAAGCCAAGGACAACGGCCAGGAGTCCGTTGTCCCCCTTTCGGGGGAACTGAGACATGATATTACCAGTGAAGTAAAAAAATCCTATGCTCGCGCCTTACAGGCACAGCGGAGCAGAAGTTGAACGGGCGGACACGTGTCCGCTTTTTTAGTCAATACGGAGGGAAAATGAAAATGATGAACCTTCATGTGATAAGTGGAAACAAGCAGAGCGAAACCATCCAGCCCCGTCAGCTGGAAATCAAACTTTCCGAGGAAGATGTGCGGAAGATTACCGAGAAAGCAGGAGCACACGGGCTGACTGTCGCTGAGCTGATCGAACACTTCATTGGCGATCTGGTGCATGGAACCTACACCAGCGGCTCTGATGAACGCATGTATGCGAATGATTGGTTTGAAAGGTGCGGTTTTGGAAGATTTTCGGATACATTCCTTCAGTACCTGTTTGAGAATCAAATCCTGGAAGATGTGCTGGAGGAATGGGACGATATCGAAGATGCACAAAAGGAGATATCCTATTATGAAGAACACCCGCAAGAAGCGGAACCAGGAGAGTTAGAGGAAATCCGGGAATGCTTACAGGAAAACAAGGAGCAGCTTGACGAATATTGGAACAGCTATACTCAGCAGAAAACGGGATACAGCGCTTTCAACACCTTTGACGAGGAAATGAAAAAAGTGCTGGAATGGCGAGAGGAAAGAAAACGGCTCCTGGGAGATTAAGAATTCCAAACTATGCAGCGAGGGGAGTGGACATGTGTCCGCTCCCTTTTGCAATACAGAACCAAGAAAAGGAGAGATGCTGATGAAAAGAATTGTGCCGGTTATGCTCATGGTGTCCATGCTGATATTGGCGCTGTGCGGCATGACGGCGGTACCAGAGGACGTGGAAACACGTCAGGATGGGGAGAAAATGGAAATTATCAAGGTGTACCATTTATCTCCGGAGGAAGATCCTCAGCTGCTGATTGAGGAACCCTTTGAGCAGGATGGATACGAGTATCAATATCAATCCATGGTCAAGGAAGAAACCATCAACCAGCAGAGCAAGCTGGCAGAGAAGGAGCTAACGTTTTCCACAGATACGAACAAGTTGGAGGAAATCTTGCCGGACATTCCGGGAAGCATCCCCTACGACGGGGAGGATGAATATGAAGGAAACCTGGTGCTGAATCCTTCCTCCATCCAGACGGAAGCGGAAGGATACGCCAGCAGCTCCTACACCGTATCTGACACCAGGACGTACACAAATTTGCCATACAACGACAAGTCTCTCATTCCGCAAACCGTGGAGAAAAACGGAATGACACTGACGCTTGCCAATGTATCCTGGCAGGGTGAAGGCGGTACAGGAGCAAATGGCAGTTTGATCCCCACGTCCTACACAGCCACAGCATCCTACAGCGCTGTTGGAAGCAGGAGCTACGCGACAGGGTACATCACCACCGCGCGATACAGTGGTGATGTTACCTTAACAACGGAAGATATCCTGTACACCCTGACCTACAGCGGAGAGCCGATCCCTCCGACGGAGCCGGACAGGAGCTGGGTTGTATGGACGCTCGCAGCTATCTTTGCTGTAAGCCTGGGAGCCAGTATTGTGCTGGCAGTCCTGTATTTCAGAGGAAGGAGGAGGTTAAGACAGGATCCCCAAACAGAATAAACGCAAGAAAAGAACGAAAGGAATGAAGCGAGTGAATAAAAAAATACTGTGTGTTGCCTTGGCCGGTATGCTGGCTGCATCCATGTGTGCTCCGGTTTCCGCAGCTTGGGATGACCCCGAATACTACTACGATTATTATGTACAGGCGGAGGAATTCCCCTATTTCTACCCGGAATCCACCGCCATCATCTACCATGATGGCCACGGGAACTTTACGACGTCCGGAAGCGGAATCATTTCCTCTGAGGACGGCGTGATTACCGTCATTCCCCCCAGCACCGGCAATACGGATGGTACAGTGACGGACAACAACGGGTATCCCGTTGCCCCTCCTGGCTGGCAGGGCAGCGGAACCAGTGGAGGCGGCAGCTACACAGACAGCTCCATCCTCCAATATAATGGCGTCCTGGGACGGTTGAACATCAAAGGACGCAGCATAACCGTTTATGAAGGGACGGATGACACCACCCTTTTATATGGCGCTGGCCACTTCACCGGAACCAGCGCATGGGACGGCAACGTCTGTCTTGCCGGACACAATCGCGGGCCGAACGCCTGGTTTTCCCAGCTGATTTCGCTGAATTACGGCGACATTATCACTTACAGCACGGCCCTGGGTGTGAGGACGTATCAAGTGACCGGAACACGCATTGTTTCCGTCAATGATCTCTCGCCGCTCAACGGCTCCACGGAAAATATGCTGACACTGGTGACGTGTCTTGCTAATCAGCCCTCCGTCCGCTTGATTGTGACAGCGCGGGAAATTTAGGGGCGATTAAATGGAATCTCTTTATGACACCATATTAAACGAATTGAGAGAGATGGGCTGGGAAACCAAGATTTACAACGCAGTAACAGAACCTCGCAGCCGTTTTTCCGACCCATTTCATGAAATTCGCTGTTGGAAAAAAGAAAGGATATATTTTCTTCAGTTTGGTCGCATAGATGGTTCTCGTATCTTCTATGGCACATTTTCTTTGGTTAAATTCTCACCGACAGAAAACAGGATTTATCGGGTCTATTGCTGCCCGGTACCAGCAGAAGATTTTACAGAACCTTCAAATCTCAGAAAGCTGTTATCTGAATTGCTTCAGGACGATGTTCTGGCCGAAGCGGATGAGAGCATTCCGTACAGAGCGGCTTTCCCTTCCGAAGTGTTTTCTGCCATAGAAATTTTTTAGGAGCTATGACTGTATGGAACAAAGAAACCTGTCTCCAAAAATTTTAACCAGCACACAAATAAAACTGGAAAGCGCTCTGTACAGCTTGCAGTATGAAACAAAGGTGCTCCCCAAAAGCCGAATTGCTTTTTGGCGTAACAGGGCAGTGTATCTTCTGGATTATTTTGAAAATGCTGATGGGATTATCACTGTATGGGGAATTGCAAAAAGAGAGCGCGAGCCGCTGAAAATGGTGGGGATTACAGGATATTTCTTTCCCTTTCGCACCGGCGAAATTATGAAATTGGGATTATCTGAAATCACCAGTGCTATTTCAGCAGCTACAGCAGAAATAGACGCTGACTACTACAACAATTTCCGAAACGGTCAATACTGTGAGATGCTGGCCAGTCCAGAAGAGTTCCTTGAATCTCTGGAATTCTCAAAAGCATTATGCTAGAATAAAATTGAATCGTGAGGTGATGAACATGGATATGGAAGCTTCCGTAGCAATGGGTTTGCGGGCAGCGGGAGAGAAGGCCCGGATGGACGCATCCTGCAAACGGCTGCTCTCGGAAAAGCGCATCCTGGCATGGATCATGAAAAGCTGCCTGGAGGAATACCGGGACTGCACACCGCAGGAGATTGCGGAGCGGTATATCGAAGGGACGCCCCAGGTGGGAGAGGAGCCGGTTTATCCGGACGAAACTCCCCGCATCCACGGGATGAGCAATGAGGACAGCTCCATGCATGAAGGAACCGTGGTTTACGACGTGCGCTTCACGGCGCTGGCCCCCTCCACCGGAGAGCCGATCCGGCTGATTATCAATCTCGAAGCGCAGAACAGCTATCATCCAGGATATCCCATTGTGACGCGCGCTCTGTACTACTGCTGCCGGTTAATTTCTTCGCAGTATGGCAGGGAATTCACGCATGGCCAATACGATAAGATCAAGAAGGTGTATTCCATCTGGATCTGTTCCGAAGTGCCGGAAAACAGGAAAAACAGTATCTTCCGCTATCGCATTGCAGAAGATGTCTTTGCCGGGAAAACCAGAGAGCGGGAGCAAAAGCAGCACTATGATATGATGACGGCGCTGATTCTCTGCCTGGGCAAGCCCCAGGATAAGAAGGAGAATATGGCTCTGGATCTGCTGAGTTCCCTTCTCTCTGAGGAACTCAGCGCAGAAGAAAAGCTGCGGATCCTGAACGAGGAATTTCAGATTCCCATTACGCAGCAATTAGACGAGGAGGTGTCGCTTATGTGTAATTTGAGCCAGGGGATTGAGAATAGAGGGATCCAGAAGGGCATTGAGAAAGGCATTGAGAAAGGCATTTGCGGAGCGATCGATATTTGCCGGAAATTAAATCTTCCCGAGGAAGAAATTCTCCAGCAGATTATGCAGCAATACGAATTGTCCGAGGACACCGCCCGGGAATATCTGCAAAAAGAAGAATAACGCTTCAAGCGGCTTCTATTGGACAGCGGATCCATTATCATAATCATAGGAAACAAATTTATTTAGAGAAGGGATGAACTTTATGAAAAACAAGAAAAAGATCATTGCGGCGGCATTGGCAGCGGCCATGATTCTGACCACCTTTCCGGCTATGGGAGCCAGCGCACTGTCCCTGACCTGCCCCGGCACGGGCGGCTGGTCAAGTATGCAGTACGATGACACGACCGGCAATACTACCTGGCATATGAAGGATGGCTCCATCATCGTACAGGATAAGAACGGCAATGTCATTCAGAACACGCAGAACACAACTTCCCCCCCGTCTGTCTCTCAGCCCACAGCTTCTTCCGGCTGGACGAGCGACACGAATTCCGACTTTACAGTGCAGCCCGGTAAGACGTACCAGTTCAAGTTTACAGCCTCCAACCCCGGCGCACTCAACGTCTGGTTCGGCACGCCTGGCGTGTTCACCATCCAGAAAAGCGGCCAGGAAGCCGGAGCGGTGTACTACAAAATCACGGCTGTCGGAACGCCCGGTGCAGCGGCTGGAATTTATGTTTCCTACAACGGCAGCTCCGGCACGAAGCTTTGTGTCGCAACCGTCGCGGGCGGCAGCAGCTCGGCAACAGGCCAGCCTACCACACCGGAGACACCCTCTAAACCGAATGTGGACACCACAAATATGACGGAAGCACAGCGGCTTTCGGTAGAAGCCGGTCTGACGCTGGGTGACTGGAGCCATGAGTATGAGCAGGGCGTGCTCGAATACACCAACGAAGAACGCGTGAAAGCTGGGCTTGAACCGCTGGTATGGTCGAGATACCAGACGGAAAACGCTCAGATCCGTGCCAAGGAAATCTCCACATACTACAGCCACGATCGTCTTAACGGCGAACCCACCATTTGGGAAAATATCAGCATGGCCGGTGAGTCCGTAGGAGTTCATTATGAAAACGGTCAGCGTATACTGACCAGAATCGACGGCGATCCGAAAAGTGTTGTACAAGGCTGGATGAACTCCGAAGGTCATCGAGCTAACATTCTGAACCCGAATGCCACATCCATGGCCGTCGGCTGCTATGTGGCGGAAAACGGCAACATCTACTGGGTACAGTGCTTCGACAGCAGTACCAACGAACTGATCAACCCCATCACTGTAAATCCTCTGTTGGAGAAATAAAGCAAAACTAAATAACACTATTCTGTGAGGAAGGGCTACTTTAGGTTACAGACCTGAAGCGGCCCTTCCTTTTTTGGAAAGGAAGCCGATCATGCATCAAAAAATCAGAAATTCCCTGCTTCGTGTGGTAGCCGTTTTTCTGGCTTTTCTTATTCTTTTCCCGCAAATTGCCGGGTTGATCATGCCCGCATTTGCTGCGGGCAGCATCATCAAGAAGCTGGAGGATAATCCTTTTGACGGCCTGCGGTGGGCCACAAAACAACCCATCTCCGGATATCATGGCTCTTATCCTACGGAAATCATGGGCGTCACCATTGACGGTGTGAATTATGTCGCGTATTGCCTGAATCATGACAGATATGGCTCTGGAGACAGCCCTTCTATTGGAGAATACGGAGTCAAGGTTTATGAGCTGGACGATCCTGCTCTGCAAAGCAATGAGGAATTTATCAACGACAAAAATATCCTCATGTATATGCAGGGCGTTCTTGCTTCTGGTGGTTATACCGGCGGCGGAGACTCCGCAGCCACCGCTTTGAGAATCAGGAGCAGCAGCAGGCAGCTGTTCAACAATCGCTTTGAAGCTTATGGCGTCACCAAGTTTGCCATGTGGACGCTTTCGGTCGGCCAGTCAGACGCAAACAAATGGAGCGTAAATCCCACCGCGACATACGATGCTTCCCGCAACCAGTATCTGTTGGAAAGCTTGAATCAGATTATGGGATCGGCCAACAACTGGAATGATTTTGTAGAAGATGAGATTTTTGCTAATCCGAAAACAAACAGTGAAGGCGAAATGTGGCAGGATGGCCCCGGCCCCGGTGAAAAATATATAGAATGGGAAGTAACCACCGGATATTTCGGCAACGGCAAGGTGCAGGACTCCGAACATGTCTATATGGCGGCTGGCGGATATACCCTTACACCGGGAAGTTTGCCCGAAGGTTTTCATCTGGAAAAACTGGACGGTACGGAAATCAAGAGCGCAACCACCATGCAGTCTCAATATGTAAACGCATGGCTTGGCGAGCCGTTCCGGCTTGTCGCGGAAAGCGGCACAGATCCCAGCTCTTTCGGTGAAGAAAAAACAGTCGCTACCATCAACGGAAAGCTGCACACCGGCGGTTTGAAATACGGCATTGCGGAATATTCCGGCTCGACTAAAGTTCAAAACTATGCGCTTGTCCCGGAAAATGGACTGCAAGCTGTTTCTACCGAAGTGAAGCTTAAAGTAGAAGAGCCAACACCCGCATCTATTATTATCCGCAAAGCTGACGGCTCCAAAAATCTTGCCGGAGCGCAGTTCAAAGTCACAAAGGCTGATAGCAGCTGGTCAACCAATGTAACAACAGGAACATCCGGATCTATTTCAGTAAAGGTTCCAGATCCCGGCATGTATTACGTCGAAGAAACCAAAGCCCCCTCTGGTTATGCACTGGACTCCACGCGATACAGTGTGGAAGCCAAATCTGGAGAAGCTGTTGAAATTAAGATCGAAAACAGCAAAAGCGTCGGCCTGAAAATCCAGAAGCTTGACGCGCTGACGGATGAACCGCTGGCCGGGGCGGTGTTCACCGTCGAGCAGATTGACGGTACGTTCTCCACGGACGTGACAAGTAATGATAACGGTTTGTGCGTCCTTGGAGGGCTGGAACCCGGCAGCTACAGGATCACAGAGAAAACACCTCCGGCAGGCTACCTGCCCGCAGAGAATCCCGTGCAGACCATTGAGATTCAGAAGGATCAAGTAGAAGTTCCCATGATTGTCTACAAGAACGAGCCGATCAACGGCACTGTGAAGATTATCAAGACGGCGGAGAACAACGGCGAACCATTGGCAGGCGTCACGTTTGAAATCAAGCGCCGCGACGGTGCGGAGAAGTGGTCTGTTGTCACGGATGAGAACGGCGAAGCGGAAATCGAGCTGCCCGCCGACTGGTACGTCATCACCGAGACAGACGCACCGGACAATGTGGAGATCGACCCCACTCCCCACACCGTGGAGCTGAAACCCGGACAGACCTACGAGCTGAAGCTGACCAATGTGCTCAAAAAACAGCTCATTATCGAAAAGCGCGATTCCGTCACCAATGCGCTTGTCCCCGGTATGATTTTTGAAATCAAATCGCCGGACGGCGACCTGTTTGGCCCCGGCAACTGCGGGCGCGGCGAGGGCATCTATCAGACGGACGAGAACGGACAAATTACCTTTGACACGATGGAAACCGGCACGAGCTGGGTTATCACCGAGCTGGAAGCCCCTGCCGGATATGTCCTCAACAGTACCCCGCAAACTGTCAAAATCGTGGATGACGTAACCACCGTTACCATCCGCAACGACCAGAAGCCCGGTTTGATGCTCACCAAGGTGGACGCGGACACCGGCAAGCGCATCATGGGCGCGAAGTTTACATTTACCATCCCCGGTACACAAACTGTCTACACCCGTGTGACGGACAACAACGGCGTGATTTTCCTCGACGATCTGGACGTGACGTCCATCGTCATCCAGGAGATCGAACCGGCTCCCGGCTACATTGCCAACGACAAGCCGGTTACGGTGCAGCTCAAACCCAACGAGCGCACTGACGTTACCTTTAAGAATACCTCCAAGCCCGGCCTGCGAATCTGCAAGATTGACACGGACGGCAATCCCGTTGCCGACGTGGTGATTAAGGTCAGCAAAACGGACGGTCAGGTAGTGGGCGAGTATACCACGGACGAATCCGGCATCATTTTCATTCCGAATCTGGAAGCCGGAACCTATGATGTGCAGGAAATCTCCGCTCCCCCGCAGTATGTTGTGGACAGCACCGTTCACCGCGTCACGCTGGAAGCCGGGAAGATTGGAGAAATCACCCTGCGCAACAGCATCAAGCCGACGCTGCGCATCGTCAAGGTGGACAGCGTGACCAAAGGCCCCATCGAGGGTGTGACCTTTGAGGTGCGTGTCACAGACGGCGGAAAAATCGGCGACTATGTGACGGACGAGAACGGCGAGATTTTTGTCACCGGCCTGCAGGCGGGCGTCAATTACACCATCAGGGAGATCGCCACGCTGCCCGGATACGTTCTCGACGAGACGCCCAAGCAGATTACGCTGGAAGCCAACAAGGTGACAACCGTTCAGTTCGAGAACAAGGCGAAATCGCCTGTCTACATCCTCAAACTGGACGCCAAAACCGGCAAGGGCGTTCCCGGCGTGCGGTTCCGCGTGACCAGAGCGGACGGTTCGCTCATCGGCGAGGTGGTTACCGACTCCACCGGCCGCGCGACACTCACCAACGTACCGAGCGGCTATATCACCGTCACGGAAATTGCCGTGCCGGACGGCTATGTGCTTGATCCCACACCGCAGACCAAGCTGGTGGATGGCGAAAATCCCGTGGAATTTGTCTTTGAAAATGAACCGTATGGCTCGATTCTCATCAAGAAACGGAACGCATCCACACAAAATCCGCTGTCAGGAGCCATCTTTAAGGTGACGACGGCAGACGGAACATTGATTGGCGACAACTACACCAGCGGCGCGGACGGAACAGTGCTTGTCTCCGGTCTCGACCCCACGAAAACCTACATTGTCACGGAAACCAGAGCGCCGGACGGCTTTGAAATCAGCGAAGGACCTAAAACCGTGACCGTCAAGCCTGGGGAAACCGTGGAGCTGGTCTTTGAGGACAAGCGCATTGAAAACTTCACGATCCGCAAGGTTGGCAGCGACGGCAAGCCGATTGGCGGCGTTACCTTCCTGATTTCCACACTGACCGGAGCCGAAGTCACCAAAGTGACCACCGGCAGTGATGGCCTTGCCGTATTGACCGACATGCAGCCCGGCACTTACAAGGTGCAGGAAATTGCCGTGCCGGACGGTGTGATTCTCGACCCCACACCGCAGACAGTGGAGGTTGTGGCTGGGAAGCCCACCACACTGACCTTTGTGAACGACTATGAGGGCGGGCTGAAAATCCTCAAAAAAGTCACACAGACCGGCAAGCCCCTCAAAAACGTTACCTTCCGCATTACCAAACCGGACGGCTCGCTCATCGGCGAGTACACCACCGACGCCAACGGCGAAATCTTTGTGGAGTTGGAGCCGCAGACCGTTGTGGTGCGGGAAACCAGGGTTCCCAGCGGTTACAAGTTGGATTCCACTCCCCGCACCGTGGAAATCAAGCCAAACGAAACCACCGTACTGGAATTTGAGAACGACCGTCTTGGCAGCATCGTCATCCACAAGATTGACGCCGATACGGATCGCGGCCTGTACGGCGCGGTATTTCTTCTGATGGACGAGGATTATCACACCATTGCACAGCTTGTCACGGATCGGGACGGCTATGCCGAGCTGGATGAGGACATTCCGGACGGTGTGTACTATCTCCGTGAGATTAAGGCTCCGGACGGCTACACACTGGATGACCGTATCAAGCGCATTATCGTAAAGAACGGCAGCACGGAGGAAATCCTTTGGGAGAATTCTAAAACACAAGGACAAATCCAGATCATCAAAAAGTCGGCGGACTACAATCCCATCACCGGCAAACCGGCGGGGAGCCTGTTGGAAGGCGCAATCTTTGAAATCACGCGCGCCGATACGGGCGTTGTGGTTGACCGTATCGTGAGCGACTATCGCGGCGTCGCCGCATCCGGCCCACTCCCGATTGGACGCTACAAAATCCGGGAAATCACCGCCCCGGATTATTATCAGCTGAACACCACAGAATTTGAGGTGCAGCTGAAGGTTCCGAACGACGTGGTACAGGTGGAAGTGCTCAACAACACGGCGAATATTTCCACCAGCGTCAAAAAGCAGGGCAATACCACCGTCACGCCCGGCCAGCAAATGCGGTATGATTTTTGGGATATCTGCAACCTGTCCAACGTGCCGCTCGAAAACTTCTTCTGGCACGACCAGATTCCGACCGATGCCGTTCGACTGAACGTTATCCACACCGGCACCTGGAACCAGCCGGGGCTGACATACAAGGTCACTTATAAGACGAATCTCAATTCCTCTTACCTTGACTTGGCAACCGGACTATTGACTACACAGTCGTATGACCTGGATTGCAGTGCGTCCCGTCTTGGTTTGGCGTCAAACGAGTATATCACCGATTTCCGCTTTGAGTTCGGCACCGTCAAAGCCGGTTTCCGGGAGGAAAACAGGCCGATGATTCTTGTCACCGTTCTTCCGAATCTGGCCAACGGCTACCGCTTCGCCAACCGCACCGATGTCGGCGGCAAGTACAACGACAAGTGGTTCACATCTGATTACACTTGGGTCACAGAAATCCGCGGGCCGGTTATCTCCTACCCTACCACAGGCTATTGATTCTTAATCGCAAAAGTGCCGGACTTGGATTTTTTTCCAAGGCCGGTACTTTTTTGCTGTTGACTCTACTTGTCTACTCACAATGAAACCGTTATTGAATAGCTGCAAAGTGCTCAATTGAAAATGGAGGTAATTTATTCATGCCCTGGCTTTACTGTACCTGCTTCGCACTTATCAGCGCCGGACTTTTAAGTCTGCTGGGCGTTCGTCCCGGGGACTTTATTGATGCTATCTTTCGCTCCCAGCGCAAAACGGCTACCTTATCCGATGACCTGAATGTTCTGTTGGGGATCCCATCCAAGGTTTTTTTCAGCCAGGACCACGAGCTGAAGCAGATTCTGAGAGGCACCGGCCGCGCCGATCGCTATGAGGCAATCAAACGCCTGTCACTGATTCTTTTCGCGATGGGCGCTGCCCTGGCCTTGCTGATCAACAATGTGTATATGGTGCCGATCCTGGGCATTGGCTTTTCACTGGCCCCCATCTGGTATCTGCGAAGCACAGCCGCCAGCTACAAGAAGCATCTGAATGAGGAACTGGAGACCGCTATCTCCATCATCACCACCTCCTACCTTCGCACGGAGGACCTGATCCGGGCAGTCAAGGAAAACCTGCCCTACATCAATGAGCCGGTGAAGGCCAACTTCGAGGCATTTGTGTACGAGGCGGAACTGATCAACGCCAACCTGACCAGCGCCATCAACTCGCTGAAGATGAAGGTCCCCAACCGGGTATTTCATGAGTGGTGCAACATCCTCATTCAGTGCCAGTCTGACCGCTCCATGAAAAACACGCTGCCCACCATCGCCCAGAAGTTCAGCGATGTGCGTGTGGTGCAGTCTGAACTGGAGGCCATGATGCAGGGGCCGCGCCGTGAGGCCATCACGATGATGTTCCTGGTGGTCGCCAATGTGCCGCTGCTTTACTTCCTCAATGAAGACTGGTTCCATACGCTCATCTTCACCACACCCGGCAAAATCGCCCTGGCGATCTGCGCGGCTATCATTCTCTTTGCCCTGACGCAGATCATGAAGCTGAGCAAGCCCATTGAATACGGAGGTGACGGCGCATGACCCTTTTGGCACTTGTGGCGATCATCTTCTTTGGTTTTGCCACCTACAACCTGACCTGCGCCTTTGTGGATATTCCCACAAAGAAGACCTCCCGCATGATGATGCTGGCCCGCAAGCAGCAGGGCGTAAAGACCGAGAAACTGCTGGATGTCTACATCACCAAAATCGCCGGACTGATCGCCCCGTACCTGAAGCTGGATAAGCTCAAGCGGAATAAGCTGCAGCGGGCGCTGGATATTGCCGGTCTGGAACTGACGCCGGAGGTCTACACGGCCCGGGCCTGGGTCACGGCGGGTGCCGTCGGCCTCTGCTCTATCCTGATGGTGTTTCTGGTGCCGCTGATGGTTCCCGTGCTGATCGGGCTTGCGGTGGCACTGTGGTTCTCGACCTATTACAGCGTCTTCGATTTTGTCAAGAAACGCCGTAAGCTCATTGAAAGCGAGATTCCCCGGTTCGCATTGACCATTGGACAGAACCTGGAGAACGACCGGGATGTGCTGAAGATCCTGACCTCTTACCGCCGGGTAGCGGGCAAGGACTTCGGCGCGGAACTGGACCAGACCATTGCCGATATGAAAACCGGCAACTATGAAAATGCCCTGATCCATTTTGAGACCCGCATTGGCAGCCCCATGCTGTCCGATGTAATCCGCGGCCTGATCGGCGTGCTGCGCGGCGATGACCAGCGGATGTACTTCAAGATGATCTGCTTTGACATGAGGCAGATCGAACAGAACAATTTGAAAAAAGAAGCAGCCAAGCGCCCCAAGAAGATCCAGCGTTACTCCATGATGATGCTCATTTGCATTATGATCATCTATCTGGTGGTCCTCTGCACCGAGGTCATGAGTTCCCTGGGCGCTTTCTTCGGCTGACAGGTATCCGCCCACGCCTCTGGTGTGGGCTTTTCATATACCCGCTCCCACCCGGGGCGAATCTACGATGGAGGTGATGTTTTGTACCGCAGTGGGTTCCCATAGCAGCCGCTATGCCGGCTGCCTTCCATCCATTTCCCAAGGGCCGGCCTGCTCCCAGGCCGGCCCTGAACCTACCGTCTGAACAGGAGAAATCCATGTCGAAGAAAAAGTATATTCCGCCTGACGGCGAAGATGGGCGGCGGCGCAGGTTCCGATGGCTTTTGCGCCAGAAGCCGAAAGCATATCCGGACAGGCCCCGCTCCAACAAAAACAGCCTGCTCAAGCCTATCCGCCGGTCCTGACCGGCCATAACCATACCAAAATCCAATATCACATTTACAGGAGGTATTTCCATGAAGAAGTTTACCAGCTGCATCCGCAGCAAAGCGAACGGTCTCGCTCTTCGGGCCCGTATGGCGCTCTCCAACCAGCGCGGCGATTTCTACATCTCTGATGCGGTCAAAATCATCATCGCCGTTGTGCTGGGCGCCCTGCTGCTGGCGGCCCTGACCCTCATCTTCAACGATACGGTCATCCCCCGGATCACGCAGGAGATTGAGGGCCTGTTCGCTTAAATGCCCGTCAGCGGGGATCAGTCTGTGGACATCCACAGCTGGTCCCCGCTTTTTTATTTTCTCAAAAAACGAATAACGGAGGTAGAGGATGAAAACATCCTGCAAATTTTATTCCTTTCTGCGGGCCGTCCGTGGGAACTGGCGCAACGCCATCTTTGTCAGCTGTGGCTGCGATGCCTGCATGTATGGCCGGGAGAAGCCCTGCTCCGGATTTCTGCTGACAGTGGATGAGCGCGGGCAGGTCATGCTTCTGGCTACGGAAACCATCCGTGAGCTGACCGGCGAGGAAGTAGAGCCCGCCGAGTGCAGTGCCGTCCTGTCGCGCCGCTCTTTTGACGCCGCTTTTTCCAAATATGTCGAATGGCATGCGCCGGACCCTTCCGCATGTACGCTCAGGCAGCTTTGCCTGGATCTCAGCTGCAGCCAGATTAGCTGATTTTTACACAGAAAGACGCCATCGCGCCGCCTTTGGCGCGTCTTTGGAGGTGATGATTTTATGATGAAGCAAAAACAGATCAAATGTCCTTATTGCCATGCCAATGCCTCTCTCCGCCCGGCCAGCGTGGTTTACGGCTTAAACCGCCGGTCCCAGGGGAAATTTCTTTATCTCTGCGACCGCTGGCCCGCCTGCGATGCCTATGTGAGCGCCCATGACAGGACGCACCGGCCTATGGGAACTTTGGCAAATGGAGATCTCCGACACAAGCGCATTTTGGCGCACCGGGCATTGGAACAGCTGCGGCAGAGCCGGCACATGGAAAAATGGGAGGTCTACATCTGGCTCCAGGCAAAGCTTGGGCTGGATGAACGGCAGGCCCATATCGGCCAGTTTTCCGAATGGATGTGCGATGAGGTCGTCCGCCTCTGCAGGCAGGCCTCAGCTCCTCCCGCCGCCGGACAGGCGGCAGCCTGACGGGAGGTGAGCAAATGACCAGTCTGACGAAACAGCAGCAGGAACTCGTTGCTCAAAACCTGCCGGTGGTGCATTGGGTGATCTGCGACTATATCCATGTGAATCCGACTATCTGCGGCCTGGAGTACAGCGATCTGTTCCAGGAGGGGTGCGTCTGGCTCTGCAAAGCCGCGGCCACCTATAAAGACGATGGGCGGGCACAGTTTGCCACCTACGCCAAAACGGTCGTAAAAAACGGGCTTCTGTCCTATTGCCGGACGATCTGCAACAGGGGCAAGATGTTCAGCCGGCTCATTATTGGGGAGCATGGGGAGCTGGCCGCCGATGGCGAAGCCCTGGAGCCGCAGTCCGATGCATTTGACGCTCAGGTATCCCTGATGGAAACACTGTCGCTTCTGGAAGCTAGCAAGCAGGATTATGACGGTGTGGCCCGGCTTGGGATTGAGGCTCTGGCACTCAAGCTCCAGGGAATGCGGGTCACGGATATTGCGGAACTCTACCAGGTTCCGCCCTCCCATGTGGGTGCATGGATCTCGCGCTCGGTCGCCAAACTGCGCAGCGACCCCCGCTTTCTGGCAAGCCTGCTTTGAATTTGTTGAAAACCACGGCCTTCCCGCAGTAAAGGATATATAAAAGGAGGCATTGATCAATGGAACAGAAAACCTTATATACTGCAATCGGCCGTCTGGAGCGGGAAACAAATGGCTGCGGCCGGTCCTGCCCGGTCATCCGCCTTGGCGGTCAGCCCTGTATGGTGGATATGCAGGAGCTGGTCGTTTGGACTGCCCTGAATTGGCGGATCTCCAAATGGGAGGATATTTCTTTTCAGTGCGATAAGCTGGCCTCATCTATGGGCGGTGCTGTCAGCCGGCCCTGGGATGACTGCGTGAACCGCCTGCTTACCCGCGGCCTGCTGGTTTCCGGCTGCGGGGAGACCGAATACGATGCGCTGTATGATCTATTGAGTTCCCTGGGCATCATCCCCACCAGCGGCTCTGCCCTGGTGCGCGGCGTATCGTTTATAAAGCTGGTATTCAGCCGCCGGGTTTCGGTCAGGCAGGCGCTGAAGCTGTTTCGCAAAGACCGCCGGACCGACTATGAATCCCGCGTTATGCGGCTTTCCCGGCAGGCCCTGCTTTCCACTGCGGAGATCATCAAATGTGTGGAGCAGGATGTCTTCTCCCTCCCCAGCGAGCGGGTCCTGATGGAGAAGGTGTACGGCGACAGCGAGACCACCTGCCAGAATATCGCCAGCCTGATGAAGAACAGCCGGAGCAGCCAGGCGGTAACGCTGGCCGTTGCCAACCTGTATCTGCGCCAGCAAATCATTTTTGAAAGGATCAGCACATGAAAAACCAATGGAGTCAATTTCCCTTTGTCCTGCGGCGCAAGATCCTGCTGACATTCCTGGCCGGGATCGCCAGCATAGCAGTCAGCCTCGTGATCTTCACTGTCGCCGCAGACCGCATCCTTCTGGTGCTGGGTGGATTCATTTTTGCCGCTTCTCTGGTGCTTGTTATAAGCCTGTGGAACACCGCCGCCCGAGGCCGGTACGAAGTGGTGGAAGGGATCTGCGCCGGTGTCAGCACCCCTATGCTGCGTCGTTACCGCAAGATCCAGCTGATTGATGAACAGGGTGCGGAGCGCACCTTGCTGTTGAGCAAAACTGCCAAGTTCCAGATCGGCGCCCGCTACCGCTTTTATTTTCAAAAAGGGAGCCGGCCTGCCGTCGGAAACGACTATCTGGACGCTGCCCTCTCCACCAATAGTTTTCTTGGATACGAGGTACTGGAGGACGCAGCCTCCTGTGATGAAGATATGGAAAGCAGGGAGCAAACACCCCATGAGTAAGAAATAGGGATACGGCACCAAAGCCATAGCTTCAGTGCCGTATCCCTCTATTTTTGACAGTCTTATAAAAAAGCAAATGATCTTGCAGAAAATTGATTTCTTTTTCCTATTTAATAGGCGGAATACTTAAAAGGAGGTCCATCCCAATGTATAAGCCCCACACCATTGAGCAATACAAAATCCAGCGTTTTCTGGACGACACCTTTGCAATGGAGCATTTCCTGGTCTCACCGCTGTCCCGCACCTCGCTCTTGCTGGAGGATGAAACCGGCGAGCAGCTTGCTTTCGGCTTTTTAGATGACGAAGTGCGTGAGATTCCGCTCCCGCCGCCGGCCGCCCCGGAAGAAATCAAAGATTTCATCCGGCGTTTCCGGGCCCTCAATCCCAAACCGCGTCTGCGTACCTTTGAAGATATTACCCGCTGGTGGCTGGACCACCCCAATCCTCTGACCTACCAGCAGGCCCTTGGGCTGTCGGACGAGCTCTACCGCCATTTTCTTTCCCACCCCATGATCGACGAGGAAGACGCTTATCGTCTGGCTTCTTCCGGGCTTGTCAGTGAAGATGATTACCGGGATATTCAGCTCTGGTATCTCGATGGCAACACCATCTCCCACTGGCTCGGTCCCTTCGGCGTGGATGGGACAGGCAATCTCTATCGTCTGATATTCGGCTACGGGACGCCGGCAGCCCGAGCACTCAAATTCTATCTGCTGGATGATTACTACCGCGACATGAACCATATATTGTGATTTGCCTCGCTTAAATATCTATATATAGTATAATACTGCTTGACAAACACAAGATATAGTGTTACACTTATCCTGTAATTGATTTTTGTGCGTTTCCCCTTGTGGGATACAGACTTAGCTTCTGTACCGCAGATTAAAAATCTGCATTGCACACGCAGTCAAGGTTGTATGCTGTATCAAGTGTCAGTGGTATTGCCGCGCCCTTTCGGGGCTGGTATCTGCTGGCACTTTTTATATATAGATATTAACGCCAGAGGCGAAGAAAGGAAGTGTTATGGCACAAATCGTTGTATTTGGCCGAGTCATGCACGAGCTTGTCCCGAAAGAGGGCCAGTCAAAACAGCAATATGTCTGTTTCGACCTGATGGAGCGTTCCGGCAACACCCCGCCGGACTACTACCAGGTATGGGCCCGCGGTGACGATGTTACCCGGCTCATGCGGCTCAAGGTCAAAAAGGGAAGCATGATCTGGCTCACCGGATCGCAAAAACTGGTGGATGTTCGCCAAAAGGACGGAACCACAGTCAAGAAGCTGAAAATATGGCTGACGGACTTTGGATTTCTCCCCGGGCAGTCCTCCAAAGCAAAATCCGAAAGTGGACAGCATGACCCTGACGACGCGGCGCCTGTTCCGTCACCTCCCGAGGTGATGAACGGCGACCGTGAACCCCTGCCGGAATAGCTCCCGGCATCCAAGAGGGACCGTATCAAGTTTTCAGAATGATCTGAAGCTTGGTGCGGTCCCTCTTTTTTTGTTTTCAGGCAAAAATCTAAAGGAAGGACGGTAAGAAAATGAGTAATGACAAGGGACTTTTGAGCGGCAGCATCACCATCTTGATCGGTGCTGTCATCGCGATCATGGCTCTGGTGCGCGGGCCGTGGCAGGCGTGGCTGCTGATTGGGGTATTCACCCTTTGGGGGCTTTGGGTCGTTCTGATCCTCCTGCTCCCGTATATGCAGCAGGCCAAACGCCGCCGGCAGCGCCAACAGAGAGAGCGCCGGCTGCACGCTGAAGGCATTGCCCAGAGCACATTCCAGGTCCCGGAACTGGAGGAACCTGTTTCAGACGACCTGCTGCTCCGCTATGCCAACCACCGGATTCTGGCCTATCTGCGCTCGTCGTATTCTGACGCCTGCTTTGAGTGGTGTGAGAAGCGGCCGGCAGAGCTGATCCGCACCAATGGTACCGGGCGCATCCGGCTTCACAATGTAGATGGATTCGACCATGCAGACATCACATTCGGGCAGGACGCGACCATTCAGTGTGACCTGCTCAAAATCGTGCCTCTGTCCAAGGCTGGCACAGAACAGGGCGATGAGGCCAATATCCCGCCCAACAAGCAGCCCATTGACCCGCGCATCTGGTACGAAAACTGTGGGCGCGAAGTCATGGAAACGCTGATCGCCGACCTGAATTCCCGTGGACACAGCAAGCTCACATTGCGGGAAAACGGCGACATCTGCATCCAGCAGGACGATGAACTGGTGCCGCAGGAACATCTTGCGAACTTTCCCGCGAAGGTCTACTGGCCCCGCTTGGTGGAAGTGTTTGAAAGCAAGGGCCTGTCGGCTGAAACCACGGCGCAGGGCATCCAGGTCTCCTGGTGACCGCCATCACCCAGAGAGGGGAGTGAAATCACAATGAAATCAGGGATCAGTCTTGTAGACATGGCAAAGGAGATCCAGCGCCAGGCTGATTTGAAAGCCGACTATATGCTGGACACCCGCAGCCTTCGTCTGGAGCCTTTTGACTCGAAGCTGTACCTCAACGCCTATGACCAGTCCGGTGTCCCGGCGCTTGAACCGCTGGAGGTTAATTCCATTGCCCACCGGCAGATCGGCACACACCTGAAGATCCCGGCGGCCTACTATGACAAGATGCTGGAGGAATATCCCCAGCTGCTGGCGCAGAATGTGAACGCCTGGTTCCAGCGGGAGCCCTCTGTCCGTATGATCCGCACCATTGAGGGTACGGCACGGGCATTTTTAAGCAACCGCTACCGGCGCATTGACAACCTTGATATTGCGAGCATCGTCCTTCCCGTCCTTCAGGATATGGAGGGAATGCACTTTGAGAGCTGCCAGCTCACGGAAAGCCGCATGTATATCAAGGTAGTCAACACCCGCCTGGAGGCCGAGGTCGTGCCGGGCGACATCGTTCAGTCCGGCATCATCATCAGCAACAGCGAGGTGGGACTCGGTTCGGTGAACATCCAGCCGCTGGTCTACCGGCTGGTATGCAGTAACGGAATGGTCGTAAATGATGCCCAGACGCGCCGCAACCATGTGGGCCGCGTCAACGAGGCTTCGGAGAACTATCAGCTGTATTCGGAAAAGACGCTGGAGGCCGACGACAAAGCCTTTGCCATGAAGATCCAGGACACGGTGCGGGCCGTGGTAGACGAGGTGCGCTTTACCCGTGTAGTCAACATGATGCGGGAGGCCAAGGAGGCTCGCATGAATACCACCGATGTCCCCGGCATTGTCAAGCTGGTCAGCAGGGACTTCCACATCACTGATGAGGAAAGCTCCGGTGTGCTGCAGCGGCTGATCGAGGGCAACGACCTGACGCTCTATGGTTTATCCAATGCGGTGACCCGCCACAGCCAGGATGTCCCGGACTATGACCGGGCGACTGCACTGGAGGGCATCGGTTACAACATTCTCTCCATGCCGGCAAGGCAGTGGAGCCGTATCAACCAGCTGGCCGCCTGAGTGGCTGCCAACCATCCAATTTTAAGGAGGAACGAACTATGTACGAACAGAACACTTCTATGATGAACACTCCTGAGCGGAACACTTTCCTGCTCCCTGCGATGGTGGAGGGTGATTTCAGCAGCGATGAGATCGCGGAGGATGCGGACGGCCTGCAGATGATGAGTTTCCAGCGGGTGAAAATTCCCGCCGGCGGCGCCCTGCAGTTCGAGATCCCCACGGAAGACCCCGACAATCCGGATTATGCCCGGACCCTGGAAGGAGTCATTCTCTACAATCATTCTGCCTATACCCTGTGGCCGGAAGGCAGCGAGTATGACGAGGACACCAAGCCTCTCTGCTCTTCTGTGGACGGCAAGACCGGCATCGGGGAACCGGGCGGCGCCTGCGCCACCTGCCCGATGAACGCATACGGTTCGGCCAGAGACGGCGGCCGCGGCAAGGCCTGCAAGAATATGCGGGACATCTACCTGCTGCGCAGCGGAGAGTATATGCCTCTGCTGATTTCTCTGCCGCCTACCAGCATCAAGCCGTTCAAGGAGTTCCTGAACCGGGCCTTTGTCTACCGCCGGCGCGCCACCTATGGCAGCCTGATCCAGATTGGGCTCAAGAAGGAGAACAATGGCAGCAACGACTACAGCGTTGCCACTTTCCGCCTTGTGCGCGACTTCCAGGGCGAGGAACTGGCTCAGATCCGCGCCTATGCCAATGGCTTTAAGGAGCAGATTAAGGCTATCAACATCCAGCGGGCCCTGATCAACGAGGAGCAGCGTGCCAACGACTGCGACTATGTAATCCCGGAGTCCGCTACGGCGCCCGGCAGCCCCGATGGGAGCTATGTGGTCGGCGAGATCAACGGCAGCTACGAGAAGCTGCCTGCGTAATGAGTTTTGTTGCGGCCTCAGCTGCATGACATGTCATCAAGGGATACCTTCGGCTCTCGCCGGGGGTATCCCTTTTTTGCTTTAGACTGGAGGAAATATATATGTTATGTGAAGTACCGTTAACGAAGGAGCAACAGGAGTTTGCCGCTGAACATCACGGCTTGGTCTACAAATTTTTGAACGACAACCACCTGCCGGAAGACGAGTTTTATGATGTCGTCATTTTCCCTTACCTGAAGGCAGTACGGGATTACTGCGATAGCACATCTGCCCAAGAGTATTCTTTCAGCACAATCGCCATAAGGCAAATGAGGTTTCGCCTCTATGACTATTTCCGTAGTCAAGAACGCCGCAAGCGCAACGCTGAAATCCTCAGCATTCACATTGGCCTGTACCCGGACGGAGTGCCCCTGGAGGAACTGCTGCCGGCGCAGGATGATCTGATGCAGGAATTTGAGATGAAGCAGCTGCTTCATGACCTGGCTGGCCGTGTTTCCAGGCAGCAAATGAATATCGTCCGCATGAAGGGCTGCGGCTACGGCATCCGTGAGATCGCCAGCCACGAAAAACTCCCCATGAAACGTATCAAGGAGCTTCTGGAAGAGGTCCGCGCGGTGTTTCTGGAGTTGTGCTATGAGTAAATGCCTGTCGTCCCTGGCAGGTCAAAGTTAAAAGTGAATGGAGGCTGATTATTATGACGAAATCGAAAAAATCTATTGTGATTCACGGAATGCTTTTGAGCCCGCTGGTTCTCGGCCACTGCGCCTTCCTGCGTGCCAACGGCTCCGACTACCGGACCTCGCCCGTTGTGGCGATCCATCAGCAGTCCGGGGATCTGGTGCATTTCGAAACGCTCAACTCCAACTACTTCCTTTCGATGGACCCTTTCCCGCTGGCGGCCGCCAGCCCGCTCCCGACGGTTCTGGCCGCGTGCGCGTAGAGAAGTCAAAACAATAAGGGGTAATGCCCCATAGGTCCCGGCCGTGGCAGGCGCACTTGTCTGCCGCGGCCTTTTTTATGGAGGAATGTATGGAACAATCCAAAACCCTTGCTGTTTCCGTAAGCGCCAAGGAGTTTGTCACATACCAGTGCAGCCAATGCGGCCATTGCTGCCGCCGCATCGAGGGCTGTGTCATGGTGGAAAGCCTGGACGCCTACCGGATGGCAAAACACCTTCGAGAGCAGCATTGCGGTGTCCGCAGTACGGATGATGTGCTTCTCCAATACTGCGAGCCCACACCGCTCACCGATGAAGGGTATCCCATTTACACACTCAAAACGGTTGGAGCAGAAGCATCCTGTGTTTTTCTGCAGGGCAACCAGTGCAGTATCTATGCCGCCCGCCCTCGAACCTGCCGCCTTTACCCATTTTCGGCGGGGCCCGGTGAGCGCGGCCGGGATTTTGAATACTGCCTCTGTTTTGATGATAACCAGCAGTATCACTTCAGCGGCGGGAAGGTGCTTGTCAAGGACTGGCTGTACCGAAACTTTCCCCGGGAAGATAAGGAATTCCTGAAGCAGCAGTACCGGGCCATCCCGGAAATCGGCAAGCTGATGCGCCGCATACCAGAGGAACTGCGCCGGGCATCTGTGTTCAAGATCTTGTTCTATCACTATTACAACTTCGACCTGGATCAGCCGTTCCTGCCCCAGTATGAACAGAACAACCGCAGCCTGCTGCATGATCTTCGTCAGCTGGCGCTTCTGGACTGAGGCGGCGCCTATGATGTACGCACTGGAACACTTTTCAGCGCAGGGAACCGGCGGCCGCCCATGTCGATGCTGGATACAGTACGCTATCTGCGGAAAATATGAAATTTTAGAAAAGGTCTGCCAAAACCAGCGCCGGCCGGAGGAATGGCGGGTAATTCCTCTGGCAGCAGGCGTACCAGAAGAAAGGAGTGCCGCATGAGTACCAACCAATACCAGGAGATGCGCAACCGCCAGCAGGCGGAAGTAAACGCATTTCCCATGTTCTTCGCTTTTAATAAACAGCAGTTTGCTGAAGGAATGCGCAAGCTGGGCTTGTCCCCCTCGGACACCCGCCAGGTATGCAGCATTTTTGGAGGCGGCTACTGCCGTAAAAGCGATGTCGCAAAACTGAATGAAATGTTCACCCGACACCGAAAAGAGCTGGAAGATGCCATTGCCGGCGACAAAACCGGGCAAGGTTTTATCTGTGATATGTTCCTCCAGGAGTTGGAGAACCATGAGTACAGTTATACCGGCGATGTGCAGGAAACTCTTGATGCTTTGGGCATTACGGCCCAGTATATGGAGGCTGTTCCGCAACTGCTGGATGGCCTGGCTCTGGCCTGTGAAAAGGCTATGCAGCACGATTGTTTCGACTGACCCAGAAAGAAACCATGCCCCACCGGGGTCCGAATCAACAGCCGCCGCAGCTCATATGCCGCCGGCGGGCTTTTCATTGACAGGAGGTGCAATCTTTGAATTTTCACGAAACGATATGCGGCCGCCGCTTTTTTGACGCCCAGCTGCCCCATCTCATCAAGGCTCTGGAACGCATTGCCGATGGCCTTACCCAACCAAAAATGTCTTTGCCGCATGGCATGACTATTGAGCCCAATTTCCTGCATGACCTCTATTACGGCGAGTACGAACCGAGTGTTTTTAAGGAGCAGGACAAAAAGCAGCAGGTACTTAACCACACAGTATCTGCGGCTGAGACCGCTCTACGCGGGGAACTCTCCAAAACTCCTGCAGCTCTGGCAGCTTTCGAGGTGTACCAAACGGCCGCCGGTGAGCGCAACAGCGCTGTGATTGAACAGGCTTTTGAGTCTGGATACCGTACTGCCATGCAAATGCTTTTTGCTGGGCTGGTATCTGCTCCGCCGGAGGACCACGCCAATGGATGAACAGCAGCACAACGCTTTAGAATTGCCAAAAGGATTATACGAGCCTGTGCTCCGGCAGCCGATGGAGTTAGACTTCCTGCTGGGGCAGGAACTCTCCCTTTGCTTTCATGATTTGGACGGCTCCCATGTGTTCAAGACCTGCTATGGCGATATCTGCAAAGCAGTCAATGCCTTACGGGACTATGCACGGCTGCTGGAGATGGCCTGTGAGCAATGGGACCTGACTGGTTTTCATCGTGCCCTTTATGAGTATCATGCGGAAAAAATGAGGGAAATTGCAGGCAAATTTCAGGCCGGCATCGGCTATGACTATGACGCTGCCATGGAAAAATGCCGCAGGAAAAAGAAACGCAAGAAGAAGGAAGATGATTTTGGTGAGGATGCTCTTGTTCTGGCCTTCAAGCGGACAAAGCAACCCGCCGAGCAGATGAAGGAGGCAGATACTGATGTTGATGACTCTCCCTGGGAAGAGGACGAAGACGAACAGGAAAGTGACGACTGATCACAACACGACCCGCCCCAGCGGGTATCGGGATCGCCAGTCTGGTAAGCTGCAAGCCTACCGCTCTTTTGCTGCCACTCATTTGCATGTGTATGAGCGGTGCCGCCATTTTCGTCGCGGATAACTGAACGATTTTTGATCTGCGGGGCTAGGGCATTGTACCCAGCCCCACCCCACAAAAAGGAGGGAGCAATGATGATTTATCATCAGCCTGGAGAAGAATTTTGGCATGAGGGTGTCTGCTACAAAGTCGGCGGACGCATTGTTGCCAATGAAGCGAGCGATTACGCAGGGCTCTTCGGAAATATCCTTGAAATCCGCACCGAGGATGACCGGGAGACTGACAACGACACGCCGGACATCTACTGCGCGTTTGAAGCGCCGGTGCTCTCTGCGGACCGTCTTGCGCTGGAGCAGACCTTTTCACAGCTTTACCGTGAGCAGAAACACATCGAGGATCTGGGCCTGGATATGGTCATTATGGGGCCTGAAATGATTGTTCCCCTTGAGCATCCTGCCCAGGTATATCCCACAGGGACGCTCTATGTAGTCGCCGTCCACTGGGCTACCGATGGGGAGTATGGTTCCTATGAAGCGATCTTCACGGAGCGCACCGATGCCCTACATCAATTTCACAATGATCTTCGGGAAGAATTTCTGGCTGGAAGCATTCCACGCTGGAAAGAAAGCAGCCAATTCGTCGAAGAAGAGTCTGACAACAGCTATGAGTGCTATCTGGACGGCGAATACTGTGAGAACCATTTTTCGATTGCGCTGGAACAGCGGGCGCTGCCTCTTTCCCCTGCATTTTGCCGCAGCACGGCAGAATTGTACCGCGCAGAATGCCTGCGGGATGATTTCAGGGAGCATATTGAGAACTGTGACGATTTTCAAGAGCTCTCTGACACACAGAAAGAAGCACTACTGCGTTCTCCCAATTTGCCGCAGCGGATCGCCAACCAGCTGGAACACAGCTGCGCCTACGGTGAGGCTTACTGGCAGGCGGTGTCCGATGTGGCACGCACTCTGCTGAAAGAGTTGCGCCAGCAATCCGCAGGACATAGCCCCTGCTGACGCTGTGACACATAAATCATAATAGATTGGAGGTTTGACTACATGGACGAAAAAGAAAAGAAACTGCGTGAAGACCTGGAATTCCATCTGGATACGCTCCGGCGCAACCTGGAGGTCGTTTCGATGGAAGATCTGAAAGCGAAATACGCAAAGCCATTCAAAGACCTGAAAGATAACATCTGTAAGACTGCCACCGCATACACTCAGTACATTTCCCTCGGTGGTATCCGCGTCAAGAGCCGCTACGGCGACGAGGCCGTGAAATACATAAATGAGGCAATCAAAGATACTCCGTACCTGAAAAAGATCTCCGAGGCCGCCTTTGAGCGACAGGACATGGATGAGATCGCGGCACTGGCAAGGCAGCTCCGTGAAGTAGTTTTGCAGAGCCTGCATGTGTTCAGCCTGCCGCTTTTCTGCCTGTATGTTCCTACGGAGTGTATGAATGACTACCACACTCCCCCGGAGATCTATAATGATGTCACTTCACAGGTCTTGCGGAACGGGGAATGGCAGCTTGCGGAGCATATCCGCCCCGGAGAACTGATTCCTGTGCAGATTATTTATGAGGTGCCTGCGCCGTCTGAGGAAGCGGCATGAAGCGGCCGCAAAAATACTTGAGCAGCGAGGCTCACGGCTATTTACAGGAGGCGGAGGCCTGCTCCCTGATCCTCAAAGACCTGGAGCGCATATCCGCCAAACTGCAGCGGCGAATCGATAAAGAGGCCGCCGCAAGGCAAGCTGACTTTGAAGCCGCCATGCAGTACCACAGCGAGGCGGAAATTCAGGATGCTTACGGCTGGGAGTTCATCACTGAGGCACAGTATCATGCCTATTTAGATCTGTTCCGCCGTGGCAGAGAAGCAATAGAAAACCATCCTCCCACCATCTCTGAAATGGCGCTCGCCATTATGCGGAAGGTCATTCGTGATTTAGAATCAGACAAACGGGAATATGAGTTTTCCGCTCTCACACCGGAGCAACAGGTCGTGGAACTGCAACGCGCAGAACAGGCCCGAAAGGAATGGAAGGCACATATTGCCCAGCTGCGGGAGAAACAGGGCCGTGTACTCAAATCCGAGGATTTGGAGGCTTCACAGCCTTAGCTTTCCTGCGCCAGCCAAATGCTCTGCCAAATAGGCAGAGGGCATCATTACAAAGGGATCGACAAACCGTACCGCTACGGTCTGCCGGTCCCTTTCTTTATAAAGGAGTAGAATATGAAGAAAAAACCATCTCACCCAATGCTGAGGAAATACACCGTAACGATTGAAGAACAGATCGTTCAGGAGTTTCCCGTGGAGGCTTATGACCTTTCCCATGCGCTGGAAACAGCCGAAGCTGCCTACAAGCAAGGGGAATTGGTGGTACAGCCCTCAGCACCGACTACCCGCCTGATCATGGCACGGCACAACAAGACCGGAAAAACAACCGGATGGAGAGAATTTTAACCATTACCACAAGGGAGAGATAAATATGAACTTATGGCATGACAAGTCCTATATTTCGCCTTCAGGACCGGAATGGGTCGAACGGGGCTACGCTATGTACGATGTTCATTCCGTGCGCTTTCAATTTGTCTATACGGAAGAACAGAAGAAAGCCAACCGCCGTGCGCATACAGCGGCTGATGAGGGCCAAGCCCTGGTTATGGCTGCTGAGGTACGAAATTCTATTATGGAGCCCGTTATGGACGCCATCGCCCAAAATTTCGTCTGCTATCAGTATGAGGATACCGAGCCGGCGCCTTTCGGGAGCTGTCAGTGGGATCTCTTCTTCTGGTGCAATGATTTCAGCAATACGCTCCACGGCTGTGGCCTGTCCGGACGGGATTATTCCTACTTTACATTGAACTTCAACGAGAACCAGACTGTGGAAAAGCGTGCCGAGGTCTGCTGGCGGCTGCTGCAATTTCTGGAACACCGCTGCCGGAAAAACCGCAATCTGGATGTTGCCGTCCAGTACAGCATCTGGTACGACCATGAGAAGATCGAAAAAGATGCTGACCGGATGAAATGTCTGCTGGCGGGCTGCAGCTGCACCTATGGCAGTAAGGACGGGAAATTCCTGTTTGATGATGGCATTTTCTGCTTCCGTCCCAAGTACGCCAAGCGGCAGCTCTATCGTGTTTCTGATTCCGAGGTTCTTGCCCTGTGCTGGAAACTCGGCCTGACAGACGATGCTGCTGATGGCAGCCCTCTCGCAACGGGGAGGCACAGCGCATGAAGTACAGAGAAATCTATGCCGCATTGGCAAAGCAAAGGATGGATGTCCCGGGGTTCCGCTTTTTGAAAGCACAGTTGATGCGGCCTGATGATTGCATCAAAAGGGCAAGCAATGCCCCAATACCATTTTAGACTTCAAAGAAAACGGGGGCGTTTTGAACGCCTCCTACACACTGCCCTTACCGGCAGGCTTATCACGAGGACCGGCAGGCTGCGCTTTGCGGCCTGCTGGTCTTCGTTCCGGGGGAAATCATGAAACCAATACCATTTAACATGAAAGGAACGGAATATGCCCTGACCATCAAGATTGCCACCTATCCGGAGGGCAATCTCGCCATCAAACTCTATCAGGAAAGCTTCGGCCAGTTGGTATTCTGGGACAGCCTCACGGTCAATCTGGGCGGCCTGTGTCCCAAAGATTGTGGATATATCAACACCAGATCTGCAGGCAAACGTTTTTACGCCTGGATCAAGCGCAATGGTCTGGGGGAGCGCACCGGCCAGGTTCGGCTGGAGGACGGCGTGGAATATGTGGAATACCTCTTCAACGCCAAAAAGCTGAAAAAGCTGGACCCAGACGGCTACACCTACTATGAACGGCGCTTGAAGGGAGAACTCGGCCGGCGATATGAGCGGCTATATCAGGCGCTTCGGCGGCTGGCAAACTACATTCCGGATTTCCACTACACAGATTACAGCGGGTGGCGCGGGCTGCAAAATTCCCTTGGCGCGCCCCCACTGCGGGTCGAGGCCGAAGATCCGGCACATCACCGGCGCTTCACCTTTGAGCACCGCGGGATCATCCTGCGGACTACGATCACAGACTGTGACACCAATATTGCGCTAAGCAGTCTGTATCGCCGCCGGGAAGATATGGCCGCCGATCTGCTGGCGCTGTTCCAGGACGAGCTGCCTGCTTTTATGCCCTGGTCTGAAACACGCCGCAGAGAAAGCGACGCAAGGCATGACCCGCCTCTTGCTCAGACATTCAAAGAAACAAGCGAAGTCCGCCAAAAGGCGTCAAAAAAGAAATCCAGAAAAAGGAGCACAAAATCATGAAGATCAAATTATATCCCAAAGACCTGTTGGAGACTGCCTGGCGTAAAGATAAAAAGCTGTATGCAGACGGCGATGCTGTAAAGCCGCCCCAATGCCTGCGGTGCGGCGCCCCTCTGGCAGCCCACCTGATGGTCAATGCCCTCAGCCGCTATGCGGATGTGCAGATCTGTGAAGCCTGTGGCATGGATGAGGCCCTTCGGGATGCCGTCCACGCCCCTTTGCCCCTCACAGAATGGGATGCGGTGAAGCGCGGCAAACTTCCGGCATCTGAAAAAGGGCGCGTATGCTACCTGAATACTACCTGCACCTTCGAGGAAGTATTCCGGCACACCGATACACCGCCCATGCAGTTCACTGGCCGGCCTGTCAGTGAGATCGCCTACTCCCGCTCGGATTATGACGGCCATCGGTGGTGGACAACCTGGCACGATGGACCTGGGAAAAAGGCAGCGCCGGAGCTGGTGAAGGAGATCGACGATTTCCAGAATGCCCTGTTCAAGCTGCCTGCCTTCAAAACGCTGAATACTATGCGGCGGTTCTGCAGGTACGCGCAGGCCACCAGCGAGGCGACGGAGTTCAACCTCTATTCCGAAACCGATCACCTGTATATTTGGATTCGGATGATCACCCGGTTCCGGGATTACAATGTCTATGTTCACTATTACGATAAGGCGGCTGTTGGAGGTAAGTAATGCGGCTGAGATACTACGACAAGCATGGTGCAGAAATTCAAGTCGGAATGCTGCTGCGCCATGATGGCGGCGCTATCGAGCGCGTCCTGGAGGGCGTCAATAGCAACGGAGACATCACGCTTGGCTTTGAGGCATCTGCCTCTGAAATTTATCCGCTGAGTGAGTTCAATTTGAGAGACTGGGAAATTGCGGCAGAGTAATTTTGCC
>OERW01000120.1_pt1 | contig 31491 bp, 34 predicted proteins | sample 1540091 | NCBI WGS metagenome assembly OERW01 (sample SAMEA3891889, study PRJEB23780) | metagenome | biome: terrestrial biome; feature: animal house; material: Caecal content | place: Italy | collected 2015-05-05 | reverse complement strand
AACGCCAGCGGCAAAGACCGCTGCCGCCCACTCCGGTGCAGCAGGAGGAAGAACTTCCCGAGCGGCCGGACAGGCCCGCGCCGCGTCCGGTGGAACAGGAACGTGCGGCAGAAGCCGCCGCACCCATTCCGCAGCCGGAAGTAGAAAGCCGTGCGGCTGCGCCGCGTGTGCGGACAAGAAAGAAATTGACGGCGGAGCAAAGAAGACAGTTGGCAATCCGCAGAGTAGCGTTTGCCGGCTTGTTGACAAAGCGGGATGCCTACGATCAGCAGATAGGCAGCGCGAAAACCTATGAAAGCAGCATGCAGACCATCGCGAATTTGCTCAATCGGGGAATCGGTCTGGAAGATCGCGCGGTGCTGCGTGAGGTCAGCATGAGCCGTGAGGATATTCCGGCGGATCAGGCGGAATATCTGCGGGATGCGTTCCAGAAAATCACGTTGCCGATGGCAATGGATACTTACCGTACCGTACAGGGTGAATTTTTGGCCGATCTGGTCATGAACTGTGACCAGCTGACGCTGGAAGAGCAGTCTGATATCATACAGGAGGACGGCATGCCGGATGCGCATTGGCTCGCGCAGGAGGAAAACCGGCAGAAGCTGATCGGTACTGCGATCCAGAGGCCGGATTCTATGCGGACATTGCTCAGCCGGAGACACGCCGCAGCCGAGGCGGTGCAGGCGGATCAGCAGTCGGCAGAGCCTCAGTCGGGCTTGTCCAGATTGTTCGGCAAGATCCGCGGGGGCAAAAAGCGCGCAGGCAGGCCGGAGGATGAACGGACAAAGCGGCACATGATGATTGTTCACCTGCCCGCCGGTGCGCACGCGCTCTGGACTGGTGCGGAGGGCGGCTATGCGCTGCATATCGCGCCGGACAGCGTTTATGTGTTGGAGGAGATCCGCGTCAACGCTGCGGGTGCGTACGAGCTGGTCATGCGCTGCCGCCGATAAAAGCAAAAGAAAAAGCGACTTGTTCAAACAAGTCGCTTTTTCTATGGTGCGGATAGTGGGGGTCGAACCCACACGGATCTCTCCACAGGAACCTAAATCCTGCGCGTCTGCCAATTCCGCCATATCCGCATGCGGCGGGCCGCGCCGCGAAATGGAACAACTTCCATGCTGACGCGTCTTATTCAGTATATCCGTTTACCGCGGTTTTGTCAATCGCATGTAAAGTCAACCGAAGAACGCCAAAAAATATACAATTTCCAGTACCACCCCCGCGCGTTTTGTGCTATACTGAATTTATACATATGTATGCAGTCACAGGAACGGGAGAAATCCATGAAACCGAAACGAATCACCCTCGTGCTGGCCGCGCTGCTCATGCTCAGCGGCTGCACGTTCCCGTCGGGCGACGATCTGCTCGCGGCTCCCAAGCCGTCGACCAACTACCAGACCCTGCAGGCAGAGCTGGAAGCGCGGATCGCGTCCGGCGTTTCCTACACCGCACCCGCCGAAGGCGATAACCGCTCGTCGATCCAGCTGGTCGACCTGACCGGCGACGGCGTGGAAGAAGCGATCGTCTTTTTCCGCGGCGCGACCTCGGCCACAAGCAATGATTTTGAGGTGTATGTATACCGCAAAGAGGACGACCGCTATGTCTGTACCGGCTCGGTCACGGGCAAGGGTACGGCGATCCAGTCGGTCGACTATCCGGCGATCACACCGGACGGACGGCGCGGCATGGTTATCAGCTGGAAGCTGGCCGGAGACGGCACCGGTGCGCTGACGGTTTGTGATTTTGATGAAAATGATGCGCCGGGCGTGCTGCTCGAGACCGAGTATTCGGCCTTTGAGCTGACCGACCTGACCGGCGACGGCGCGAAGGATCTGCTGCTCATGACGACCGCGCCGGATGGCAAGCGCGTGGCACGGCTGTACGAATACCGCTCGGGCGCACTGAACATGCTGGGCGAGGCCGCAACCAGCGCAGAGACGGTTTCGGTCGAGCGCATGCAGAACGGTCGCGTGCTGGACGAGCATGCCGCCGTGTTTGCGGAGGAAAAAATGGCAAGCGGCGTGGGTCTTACGACCGATATCTTTGTATATAACGAGGAGACGCTGCTCAATCTCGCACTGGACGGCGAGGATTCGATCAGCCGCAGTACCTACCGCCCGGTTTCGGTTTATTCCAAGGATATTAACGGCGACGGCGTGACCGAGCTGCCGCGCGCGGTGCTTATGGCCGGCTATACCGATGCGGCCGCGTCCGACGCGGTGTTCATGCTGGATTGGTACGCGTACAGCGTCGACCAGCCGCCCCAGCTTGTTACGACCACCTATCAGAATATTTCGGATTCGTGGAGCCTTTGGATCGACCCGGTCTGGCACGACCGGATCACCGCCACCAAGGCAGCCGACAGCGGCCTGAGCGCGGTGACATTTTATGAATATGTTGGCAGCGGCGGACAGATCCCGCTGTTCACGATCTATTGTGCAACCGGTTCCAACCGGGAATACTATGCCGGCCGCACCGATCTGGTGCAGCTCGGGCAGTCGGCGCAGGCGGTTTACTTTGCGCGCATCGCAGAGGAATCGGCGCAGAGCTCGCTCGCACTCGACGGCGAGACGCTCAAGAGCCGCTTTACGCTGGTCAAGCAGGACTGGAATAACTGACAGCAAGAACAAAGGAGGATATAGCCCATCATGAAGCGTAAAATACTGGTTTTGGAAGATGAGGAGAATATCCGCTCGTTTCTGGTGCTCAACCTCAAGCGCAGCGGTTACGAGGTAATAGAGGCGGAGACCGGCGAGCAGGCGCTGGAGAAATACCACGCCAATCAGGATATCGCGGTCGCAGTGCTGGACGTTATGCTGCCCGGCATCGATGGCTACGAGGTCTGCCGCGCGATGCGCGCCGCGGGCTATGCCGCGGGCGTCATCATGCTGACCGCCCGCACGCAGGAGGCCGACAAGGTCACCGGCCTGATGAACGGCGCGGACGACTATGTCACCAAGCCGTTCTCGGTCATCGAGCTGGCCGCGCGCGTTGACGCGCTGTACCGCCGCGTATCCGGTTCGCCCTTCTCGGAGGAGGACGTGATCAAGTCCGGCCCGTTCAAGCTCAACCTGCGCGCGCGCGAGGTGCTCAAGAACGGCATCAAGATCGAGCTGACGCAGATCGAGTACGGCCTGCTCAAAGCGTTTATGGAGAATATCGGCAAGGCGCTGTCGCGCGACGAGCTGCTGGAGATGGTCTGGGGCCACCACTATGTGGGCGAGCTGAAGATCGTCGACGTCAACATCCGTCGCCTGCGCATCAAGATCGAGGATGATCCGGCCGAGCCGACGCACATTGTCACCGTGCGTGGCTATGGCTATATGTGGGAAGGCTGATTGGCCTTCCCACGGCGTTTTTCGCCCAAAACCGGCAGTTGCAGAAAGGCCCCCTGTTTATGAACGAACACAGACACAAGAAAAAGCCCGAAAAGCCGCCCCAGCCGGCCACGCCCAAGGTGCTGCATTCCCCGGGCGGCATCAAAGGGCGCTGGATGATGAACTCGCTTTCGTTCGTGCTCGTCATCCTCGCGGCCGTGGTCATTTTGGTCTCGGTCGGCGTGTCGGGCTATTATTATGCCACCGTGCGGGACAATCTGGTCTCCCGCGCGACGACTTCCGCGGATACCTTCCGCAAATACTTCACCGATACCTATGACCAGTTCTACACGCAGGCGGAGAACACGGTCGGCACTTTTCAGGAGCAGGACAAGCTGGAGATGCAGTTTCTGGATACGAGCGGCCGCGTGCTGCTTTCGACATCCGGCCTGTCCGCGGGCGGTATGGCCTCGACCGAGGACGCCACGCAGGCGCTGTCGACGCAGAAAACCGCGGTTTATACTGGCCGCGATCCGCTGTCCGACGAGCGTGTGATGAGCGTGACTACGCCCTTGCTGTCCTCGAACGGCGACCTGATCGGCGGCGTGCGCTTCATCACCTCGCTGCGCATCGTTGAGCGGCAGATCTGGATCATCATCGGCATCGCGCTGCTTGCCTGCCTGATCTTCCTGATGCTGGTCGTCGCGTCCAACAGCTATTTTGTCAAGTCGATCGTCGACCCGGTGCTCAAAATCAACTCCATTGCCAAGGAAATTGCGGCGGGACGCTACGGCGTGCGCCTGCAAAAAACCTACGACGATGAAATCGGTGAGTTGTGCGATACGATCAACTACATGTCGGACGAAATCAGCCGCGCCGAGCGCATGAAGAACGACTTTATCTCGTCCGTGTCGCATGAGCTGCGCACCCCGCTGACCGCGATCGGCGGCTGGAGCGAAACGCTCATGGCGGGCGGCGGCGAGGACCCCGAGGAGGTCATGCAGGGCCTGACCATCATCCAGAAGGAGGCGGGTCGTCTGACGCGCATGGTCGAGGAGCTGCTGGACTTCGCCCGCATCGAGTCCGGCCGCATGAAGCTTGAGGTCGAGCTGTTCGACCTGTCGATCGAGCTGTATGAAGCGGTTTACATGTACGAAAACCTGCTGCATAAGAGCGGCATCAAACTGAACTACGATGAGGATGTGGACGCCAACTATTACATCAACGGCGACCGGCACCGCATGAAACAGGTGTTCCTCAACATCCTCGACAACGCGGCCAAGTACGGCGGCGACGGCCAGAAAATCGACATCAGCCTGCGGCGCGACGGCGGCAAGGTGGTCGCCAGCGTGCGCGACTATGGTCAGGGCATCCCCGAGGCCGAGCTGCCGTTCGTCAAAGAGAAATTCTATAAGGGCTCGTCCAAACAGCGCGGCAGCGGCATCGGCCTTGCCGTGACCGACGAGATCGTATCGCTGCACGGCGGCACGCTGGATATCGCATCAACGCTGGGCGCGGGCACGACCGTGACCGTTACGCTGCCCGCCGCCGAGGCCGAGGAGGCGCTCGGCATCACGGGCGCGATCCCCAAAATCCCGGACAATCCCTATACCCCTGAAGGAGACAATACATGACAACCCAAAAGAAAACCACGATCGGCGGGCAGGCCATCATCGAGGGCATCGTGATGAAAGGCCCGAAAAAGACCTGCACGGTCGTGCGCAAGGCAAACGGCGAGCTGGTGACCAAGGAGGAGGACGCGCACCAGCCGTCCGCCGTTTGGAAGCTGCCCATCCTGCGCGGCGCTTACGGCCTGTTCATGGCGATGAAGGACGGCATCCAAGCGATCAACTATTCGGCCTCGTTCTTTGAGGACGAGGAGGCAGATGTGCCGCCATCCAAGTTTGAAACTTGGCTGGAAAACAAGTTCGGCTCGGAAGGGTTGGATAAGTTCATCCTCGGCCTGTCGACCGTGATCGGCATTGCGCTGCCGGTCGCGCTGTTCCTGCTGCTGCCGAGTTTTCTCGGCGGCTTCGTGCCCGAAAGCTGGGGCGTGCTTGCGCGCAACGTGCTCGAGGGCTGCGTGCGCGTTGTGATCTTCCTGATTTTCATGTGGTCGGTATCGCACATGAAGGATATCCGTCGCACGTTCGAGTATCACGGCGCGGAGCACAAGACCATCTTTTGCTATGAGGCGGGGGAGGAGCTGACGGTCGAAAACGTGCGCCGTCAGAACAAATACCACCCGCGCTGCGGCACAAGCTTTATGTTTGTGCTCATCATCATTGCGACGATCGTCTCGTCGATCGTCTTTTCGATCATTGATATCACCAACCCGTTTTTGCGCATGCTGGCGCATCTGGTGCTGCTGCCGCTTGTCGTCGGCATCAGCTATGAGTTCAACCGCTATGCGGGGCGGTCGGAGAGCATTGTGTCGCGCGCGCTGCGCTGGCCGGGGCTGATGATCCAGCACCTGACCGTGTTCGAGCCGGACGATTCTATGATTGAGGTCGCGATCACGGGCATGCAGGCGGTTATCCCGGACGATAATTCCGATAATTGGTGAGTTTCTGTTTTGTTAAAGTGAAAGAAATCCGTCTGTTTGGCGGGTGGCTGCCCCTCGGCAGGGGAGTGTGTCGCCTGCGGGCGGCGGGGATGTTCGCCTGCGCGGCGAGCGCACAAGAGGGGAGACACCGCAGGTTTCTCCCCTCTTGTGAATCACCCCGTTTCCTTTTTTGAGGGCGCGCTGCGCGCGCAAAGCAGGGTTCCTGTTTGCGTCTGCCGCCCATTTCGCAGGATCAGAACAACCCGCATGGTTGCCACCCCAGAGGGGAGGGGTGCACTTTGCTCCTGCATGCTCATTTCACAAAAAAGAGGTGGATCTGATTGACCAAGACGATCAACGACGTGTACATGGAGCTGTTTCGCCGCTTCAAGGAGGCGGACGATCCGCAGCCGTCTCTTGCAGCGCGTGAGCTGACCGCCTATGCCTGCAAGGCTGACAAAGACCACACAGCCGACTGGGGACACGTCTATCTGGACGACGCGACGGTCGATTACGCGCACCTGCTGTGCGACCGTTGTCTGGACGGCGAGCCGCTGGCGTACTTACTGGGCGAGTGGGATTTTTACGGCCTGACCTTTCAGGTCGATAAAAATGTACTTATCCCGCGGTCGGACACCGAGCGGCTGTGCGAACTGGTGATTGAACAGGCGCAGAAAAAGGTCTCGCCCCGCATCCTCGACCTGTGCTGCGGTTCGGGCTGCATCGGCATCGCTGCGGCGTATCACGTCGACGACGCGCATGTCGCTGCGGTCGACAATTCCGAAGGCGCGCTGCGTGTTACACGTGAAAACGCGCGGCGGCTGGGCGTGCAGAGCCGCTTTGTTGCGGTCAATGCCGATGTGCGGCTGCGGCCGCCCGGCAATATGGGACGGTTCGATATCATCGTGTCCAACCCGCCCTATGTCACGCGTGCCGAGATGCACCAGCTGGATAAAAGCGTCTATAACTACGAGCCGCACGAGGCGCTTTATGGTGGCGTGGATGGGCTGGATTTCTACCGCACGATCTGCGCGAACTGGGGTTCGCTGCTTGTGCCGGGCGGTGTGATCCTGTTCGAGTGCGGCTGGCAGCAGGCGACTGACGTTGCCGCGATCCTAGAGGAAAACCGCTTCGCCGGTATCGGCATCACTGAGGATTTGTCCGGTGTGCCGCGTATCGTGTACGGTTATAACACCGACCCCGCCGATCCCTTGGAATAATATGCGCACATGCCCACCGATCAGGTGGGCATTTTTAATGCGCAAAATAATCGAACAAATATTCGATAAAATGCTTGCAATCAAAATCGCATGCTGGTATAATGGACGCATCGAAGCAAAGCAGGAGGCACTCTATGGCTACCAAGAAACAGCTGGAACCGGTCGCACCGGCGGCCGATAAAAAGAAGGCGCTCGAGGCTGCGCTTGGGCAGATCGAAAAGCAGTTCGGCAAGGGTTCGGTCATGCGTCTGGGCGAGAACGCAGGCATGAATGTCGAGCATATCCCGACCGGCTCGATCGGCCTTGACCTTGCGCTCGGCATCGGCGGCCTGCCGCGTGGCCGTATCGTCGAGATCTATGGGCCGGAGTCCTCGGGTAAAACGACGGTCGCGCTGCACTGTGTGGCCGAGGCGCAGAAGATGGGCGGCACCGCCGCGTTCATCGACGCCGAGCACGCGCTCGACCCGGTCTACGCGCAGGCGCTAGGCGTCGATATCGACAGCCTGCTGGTTTCCCAGCCGGACACCGGCGAGCAGGGTCTGGACATCGCCGAAGCGCTCGTGCGCTCGGGCGCGATCGACATTGTGGTTATCGACTCGGTTGCCGCGCTGACCCCGCGCGCCGAGATCGAGGGCGAAATGGGCGACTCGTTCGTCGGCCTGCACGCCCGCATGATGAGCCAAGCGATGCGTAAGCTGGCCGGCTCGATCGCGAAAAGCAACTGCGTCGCGATTTTCATCAATCAGCTGCGCGAAAAGGTCGGCGTCATCTACGGCAGCCCCGAGGTCACGACCGGCGGCCGCGCGCTCAAGTTCTATGCGTCTGTCCGTCTGGACGTGCGCCGCATGGAGCATCTGAAGAACGGCACCGAGCTGGTCGGCAGTCACACGCGCGTCAAGGTGGTCAAGAACAAGGTCGCGCCGCCATTCAAGGAGGCCGAGTTCGACATTATGTACGGCGAGGGTATCTCGCGCACGAGCGAGCTGGTCGACCTCGGCGTTAAGTACGGCATCGTCAACAAGTCGGGCGCGTGGTTCTCGATGGGCGAGACCCGTCTGGGACAGGGCCGCGACGCTGCCAAGCAGTATTTTAAGGATCATCCGGACGTTGCCGACGATGTGCAGAAGCAGATCATGGACAAGGTCGAGGAGGAGCGCCGCAACGAGCACCAGATGAAGGCGGCCAAGGCCGCGACGGTCGCGGCTGAGCCTGCGGCCAAGCCCGCCGCCCCCAAGGCGTCGGCTGCCAAGGCGGTTTCGATCGACGCGGACGATTTTGACGACCTCGACGACGAATGAGCGAGGATAAATACCGCGCGGCGTTGGACGCTGCGGCAAAGCAGCTGTCCTACCGCGCGCTGAGTGTCAAAGGCCTGCGCGACAAGCTGCTGGACAAAGGCCACGACGAGGAAGCTGCGGATTACGCGCTCGCGTGGCTGACCGAGCGGCATCTGCTGGACGATGCAGCCTATGCCGAGAGCGTTGTGCGCTCGTGCGCCCGCAAGGGCTATGGCGAAATGCGCATCCGGCAGGAGCTGACGCGCCGCGGGGTCGACCGTGAGACGGCCGAGGCCGCGCTTGCGGGCTTTTCGCCTGACCAAGCGCAGCTCGTCGCGCTGCTGGACAAACGCCTGCGCGGCGATGTGTCCGACCGCAAGGAGATTGACAAGGCGGTCGCCTTTTTGCAGCGGCGCGGCTTTTCGTGGCAGGATATCCGCGACGCGCTCGCGTCCTACGGCGAGAGCATCCCGGACGAAATGGAATAAAAAAAGCGTGCGATGCACGCTTTTTTTATATTTTTCGGAAAATCCGCCGATTTTACCGCGCTTTGCTTGCATGTTCTATGCGGTTGGGGTATCATAATAGAGTATTGAAATTCATACCGGAAAGGAAGTATTTCCATGCAAACCATGCAGATTCCCGCGCGTGCGGACGTGGCCGCGCAGGATAAATGGGCGATCCACGACCTGTTCGCGACCGACGACGATTGGCGCGCGGCGCTCGCCGCCGCAAAGGAATATATCCCGCGCGTGCAGGCGTTCCGCGGCCGTCTGGGCGAGAGCGCGCAGACGCTTCTCGATTACCTGCGGCTGGACGACGAGATCAGCCTTGCCTTTGACGCGCTCGTGCACTACGCGCAGCGCCGCAGCGACGAGGACACCCGCGTGGCGGCCTATCAGGAGATGGTCAGTCAGGTGACGCGGCTCGCGGTCGAACTGCAGTCCGCAGCGGCGTTCCAGACGCCCGAGCTGCTTTCCATCGCGGATGATACGCTCGCGGGCTTCTATCAGGCCGCGCCTGACCTCGAGCTGTACCGCCTGAACATCGACCGCGTGCGCCGCCGCAAGGAGCACGTGCTGAGCGACAAGGAAGAGGCGCTGCTCGCCGCCGCAGGCGAGATGGCGGCCGCGCCCGACGACGTGTTCTCCATGCTCAACGATGCCGACCTCAAATTCCCGGATGCTGTGGATAAGGACGGGAACAAGCACCCGGTCACGCACGGCACCTATATCCCGCTGATGCAGTCCTACGACCGCACGCTGCGTAAGTCGGCGTTCGACTCGCTCTATTCGGTCTACGGCCAGTTCCGCAACACGGCGGCTTCCATCCTGTCCGCGCAGATGAAGCAGCTGCTGTTCTTCGCGAACGCCCGCAAGTACCCCTCGACCCTCGCTGCCGCGCTCGACGGCACCGAGGTCGACCCCGCGATCTACCACAACCTGATCGACGCGGTGCACCGTTCGTTCGCGCCGATGTACCGTTATGTCGCGCTGCGCCGCCGTGCGCTCGGCGTCAACCAGCTGCACATGTACGACCTGTACGTGCCGGTCGTCGAGGGCGTGGAAATGAAATTCACCTTCGAGGAAGCTAAGGAAATTGCACTCAAGGCGCTCGCGCCGCTGGGCGAGGACTACCTGAACCTGCTGCGCGAGGGCTTCAATAATGGCTGGATCGACGTCTACGAAAACGAGGGCAAGCGCTCGGGCGCGTACTCGGCGGGCGCGCGCGTGCACCCGTATGTGCTCTTGAATTTCAAGGGCACGCTGGACGATGTGTTCACGCTCGTGCACGAGATGGGCCACGCGATCCACTCCTACCTGTCCAACAAGCACCAGCCGACCGCCTATCAGGATTATGTCATCTTCGTGGCTGAGGTCGCCTCAACCTGCAACGAAGCGCTGCTGATGGAATATCTGCTGTCGGTTACGACCGACAAGAAACAGCGCGCCTATCTCATCAACCACTTCCTCGAGCAGTTCCGCGGCACGCTGTACCGCCAGACCATGTTCGCGGAGTTTGAGCTGCGCGTCAACGAGATGACCCAGCGCGGCGAGGGCACGACCGCCGAGGCGCTGTGCGCGCTGTACAAGGAACTGAACGTGCAGTATTTCGGGCCGGACATGATCGTTGACGACGAGATCGCGCTCGAGTGGGCGCGCATCCCGCACTTCTATTATGATTACTACGTCTATCAGTACGCCACCGGCTACGCCGCCGCGATTGCGCTGTCGCGCCGCATCCTGCGCGAGGGCGAACCCGCCGTGCGCGACTATATCGGCTTCCTGTCGGGCGGCTGCTCGGCCGACCCGGTGACGCTGCTGCGCGGCGCGGGCGTCGACATGGCGAGCCCCGTCCCGGTCGAGGACGCGACAAAGCTGTTTGACGAACTGATCGGGGAAATGGAAGCGCTTCTCGCGTGACAAGCGGGGAATAATTCGGTATAATAAGGGAAGCAATCAGAGAGGAGAGATCGCATGCCGAAAATCGGGCTGATCTCGCTCGGCTGCGCCAAAAATCTGGTGGACAGCGAGCACATGCTGGCCCTGCTGCGCGCAGCGGGCTGGGAAATTACCGAGGACATGGCCGAGGCCGACGTGGGTGTGGTCAACACCTGCGGCTTTATCGAAGCCGCCAAGAGCGAGGCCATCGAGACCATTTTGGAGACCGCGCAGTATAAGCGCACCGGCAGCATGAAGGGTCTGGTCGTGACCGGCTGCCTCGTGCAGCGCTACGCGCAGGAAATGCAGCAGGAGCTGCCGGAAATTGACGCGATCTGTGGCACAGGCAGCTATGAGAACATTGTGGACGCGGCAAACGCCGCGCTCGGCGGCCAAAAGGCCGCGTACATGGCCGATATGGCATCGGCGGCGCTCGAGGGCGACCGCAGCCGCCTGACCCCGTCCTACACGGCGTATTTCAAGATCGCAGAGGGCTGCTCCAACCGCTGCGGCTACTGCATCATCCCCAAGCTGCGCGGGCCGTACCGCTCGCGCGAGATGGACGCGCTGCTCGAAGAAGCGCGTCAGTTGTCGGATGCCGGCGTCAAGGAACTGATCGTTATTGCCCAGGACATCACCAAGTACGGCATGGACTTGCCCGAGCACAAGCGTCTGCTGCCCGAGCTGCTGCGGCAGCTGTGCCAGCTTAATTTCACTTGGGTGCGCCTGCATTACCTGTACCCCGACCAGATCACGGACGAGCTGATCGATGTGATCGCGGAAGAGCCGAAAATTGTGAAGTATCTCGACATCCCGCTCCAGCACGTGTCGCGCCGCATCCTGCGCGCGATGCACCGCCCGGGTGACGGCGAGGAGTTCGCCGCGCTGATCGCCAAGCTGCGCGATCGCATCCCGGGACTGGTGCTGCGCACCAGCCTGATCGTCGGCCTGCCGGGCGAGACCGAGGAAGAGTTCGCGGAGCTTTGCACCTTCCTGCAGGAAACCGCGATTGAGCGCGTCGGTGTGTTCGAGTTTTCACCCGAAGAGGGTACGGAAGCCGCCGAACTGCCTGACCAGATTGACGCGGAGACCAAGGCCAACCGCCGTCTGATCGTCGAGGAATTGCAGTCGGGTGTGCTCGACGACTACAACACGTCCCGCCACGGCGAAGTGATGGACGTTCTGTGCGAAGGCTTCGACGATGAGCAGCAGCTGTGGTTCGGCCGCACCTATGCCGACTCGGTAGAGGTCGACGGCCATGTGTATTTCGAGAGCGACGAGGAGCCGCAGGATAGCACGTTTGTGCCGGTGCTGATCACCGAAAGCCTCGGGCCCGACCTGCTCGGTGTCCAGCAAAAGGGGGAATAAGAAATGACAACAGCCAATAAAATCACGCTGACCCGTATCGCGATGATCCCGTTTTTCCTGTATTTCGCATCGCAGCCGATGTATGAGGTGAACCGGGGTACGGCAACGGGGGGCGCACTGCTGTTTCCGACAGCGACGGTCGTTGCACTCGTGCTGTTTTGCGTGGCGAGCTTCACCGACTTTCTCGACGGCTACGTCGCCCGCAAGTACAATCAAGTGACCGACTTCGGCAAGTTCGTCGACCCGCTGGCCGATAAGCTGCTTGTGTCCTCGGCGCTCATCCTGTTTGCCGAGCAGGGCGCGATGGCGGGCTGGATGGTATGCGTTATTCTCGCGCGCGAGCTGATTATCACCTCGCTGCGTGTGGTTGCGGCCAACAAGGGCCGCGTGCTCGCCGCAACGTGGACGGGCAAGGTCAAGACCTGTGTGCAGATCGGCGGCATTATTGTGATTTACCTGTATTACATCCTGATGGGCGCGGTTGGCAGCGGCATGGTGAACAGCATGCTGTCGGACAGCGGTATGGGACTGATGTTTGTGACCACGGGCGATGCCCTGACGGTTACGCTGGTTGTTGGCTGGGTGGTCACGCTGGTGACGATCTATTCCGGCTGGGATTACCTGCGCAAGAATTGGGACATCATCAAGGACGGTGCGGTCAAGGTTAAGTGACCGCCGCATCCGCGATTTCATTTGGAGAGAACCATGTCAGTATTCGATATTTTCAAACAGCTTGACGCACAGCGCGCCGCAGAGGCGGCAAAGCCGGTGCAGCCGGTCGAGTGGCTGGTCGTCGGGCTGGGCAACCCGGGCAGCAAGTACGACAACACCCGCCACAACGCGGGTTTCCGTGCGCTGGAAAGCTGGTGCGCGCGCACCGGCTCCCGGATCGACAAAATGAAATTCAAGGCGCTGGTCGGGGAAGCGACGCTCGGCGGCGCGCGCGTGCTGTTGATGAAGCCGCAGACCTTTATGAACCTGTCGGGTGAGGCCGTGCGCGACGCGGCCGCGTTCTATAAAATCCCGCCCGCGCGCATCCTCATCCTGTCGGATGATGTGTCGCTCGACGTCGGCACGCTGCGCGTGCGCCCCAAGGGCTCGGCGGGCGGTCAGAACGGCCTGAAGAACATCATTTACCACCTCGGCAGCGAGGATTTCCCGCGCGTCAAGATCGGCGTGGGCAAAAAGCCGCACCCGGATTACGACCTTGCGGCGTGGGTGCTTAGCAAGTTCACAGCCGACGAGCAGCAGGTGATCGATAAGGCCTGTGCGGACGCGATGCTGGCCGCTGCCTGCGTGATCGAAAAGGGCTGCGCGGCCGCAGCACAGCAGTATAACGGCAAACGGATATAAGAAAAAGACGTGCCTTTGGCACGTCTTTTTTGCATTATGCGGAAGGTTACTTCGCGTTCGGATAGAACAGCAGGTACAGCTTGTGGTAAAATTCCTGCCCGCGGCTGCCCTCGATATCGCGCAGATCGCCGTTTACAAATACATATCCATCGGCGTTGACACCGATCGAATTGCCGTTGGAGAAGGTCACGGTCAGCAGGTTACCGCCCAGCTTTTCCTCGCCCGGCTTGAAGAAATGCGGGTACTGGGTATAGGTGTAGCTGTTTAGCAGCGCCGTGATGCCCTCGACGGTTTCCGGGTCGGTCACGGTCGCAAGCTCGGTCTGGTTTTCGGTCAGGATGAGTGAGGTCTGCGTGGTCTTGTCCGTGATGTCGGCATAGGACTGATGGTCGAATTTGATATATAGCATGCGTCCGGCAACAAACAACAGTACGACCAGCAGCGTACAGCAAATGGCAAGGCCGAGCGCCCAGGATTTCCGCATGATATTTCGCTCCTTTGCGGCAATAGATTGCTTTACACTGTTAGCATAACGCATCAGAAGGGCGCTTGTCAATTTTCAAAGTGTAAACAAAGTATGACTTGACTTCTGTGTTCTACCGATGTAGAATGTAAGCACAAAGAAGATTTTACATTTGTAGAAAAGGAGGCGGGAACATGGATAAAATGAAGCGGCTGCCGGACGCCGAGCTGGAGATCATGCAGGCGGTCTGGTCGCTCGAAGCGCCCGTGACGGCGGCGGAAGTGCAGCGCAAGGTGCCGAGCGACTGGAAGGCGACGAGCGTGCTTACCTTCCTTTCGCGCCTGTGCGATAAGGGTTTCCTCTCGTGCGAAAAAGAAGGCCGGCAGAACCTGTATACGCCGCGCGTGACGCGTGAGGACTACCTGCAGCGCGAGAGCCGCAGCTTTGTCGAGCGGATGTGCGGCGGATCGGTGAAAAACCTTGTGGCGAGCCTGTCGGATGCGGGCGCGCTGACCAAAAGCGACATCGACGAGCTGCGCGCCTTCCTCGACGCGCAGGGGCGGTAAGGACAGGAGGGGTAGGATATGCTGGATATGGTGGAGGTTGCATGGAATGACGTGCTGAGCAATCTGATACAGACCGGGCTGACCGCTTCTGTCGTGGCGCTCGTGCTTTTGCTGCTGCGCAAGGTGATGAAAAAACGTTATCCTGCGCGGGTGGTGTGCATCGTGTGGGCGATTCTTGCCATTCGGCTGATCATTCCGGTACAGCTGACGCTGCCTGACCCTCCGGTGCAGGTGACGCCGCGTACGACCTATATTTCCAATGTGACACTGGACGCGGAAACGATCGAACGGGCGGAGCTGCCGGTGTATGAGCGGGACGGTGAGATCACTACGCAGCGCTGGGTGACAAACGACGAGGTACAGGCGCTGCGGGAGGCTGCCGGCGGCCCGGGGTCATTCTCGATTTTTGACTTCGGGCAGATACTGAGCCTGCTGTGGATCGCAGGTGCAGTGCTCTTTGTCTGCTGGCAGATATACCGCTATGTGCCGTATCGCTATGTGCTGCAAAACAGCAGCCATCCGGTCGAACGGGATACGCTGCGCGCGGTATTTGAGGAACAAAAGCGGTCGCTCGGTATTGCCCGGGACATCCCGCTGCGGGTTTCGCCTGCGGCGGACTGCCCGATGCTGGCAGGGTTTATCAAACCGACGCTTTATCTGCCGGATGAGGCGCTGGACGCGTCCGACGCGGCATTTATTTTCCGGCATGAACTGATGCATTATAAGCGGGGCGACCTGTGGCTCAAGCTGGCGTTGGTTGCGGCGCGGGCGATGCACTGGTTCAATCCGCTCGTGCATCTGATGGCGCGGTTTGCGCAGGAGGATATCGAGCTGGCCTGCGACGACGCGGTCGTGCGCGGCATGGACGTGGATGCGCGCCGCGCTTACGGTGAGACCATCCTGCGCTCGGTAGAAGCGCAGGTCAAGCGCCGCGCACTGGTGTCGTGCTTTACCGGGGATAAGGAGGGGCTTATGCGACGGTTTGAAGGGTTATTTGACAAAAATGTCAAACGGCGCGGCGTGGCACTGGTCGTGGCGGTGGCCGTGATGATCGGCACGCTGGGCTGCGCGGTATCGGTAGGGGAGAGTAAGAATCAGCTGACGGACGAAGAACGCATTGCGCTTGCCGAGCAGTGGGCGCAGCGCACGGAAAGCCTTGGATATACGGTAAAGCTGGACGGCGAGGACACCTATGTGCTGTACGATATGCAGTGGGATGATTTTCCGGAGCTGCCTGTGCCGGACCGTGTGGCAGAAAAGCTGACTTTTGAAAAGCTTGCGGATGGCTGGCAAGTCACGAAGGGCGAAGCCGTCGCAGGGGACGGCGTGACCTCGCTGGACGAATTCCGCATCCTGTATGAAAACGACCTCGGTCTGCCCGACCCGCTGGAAATCGGCAAAATGTCGTTTACACAGCTGGATTTGGAAAAATGGGGAGACCCAGTTAAGGCAGCTGAGTACCTGCTGCATCTGCAAATCGGAGGTGTGATCAGCAATCCATCCGCCGACATGGGCGATGATATTGTAAATGTAGCGGTCGAATTTCCCGACCATAGCGAAGTGACCATCACCATGGTCAACCAGTTCGGCGACGGCTGGCTGCCGCAGGACTTCACCTATGACGGCGGCAAGAATAACCGCACCGCAGCCGACCTCGCGGGGCAGTACGCGCGCGGCGTGACGCACAAGAGCGGGCAGTATATCTATCCCATCCTGACCGCGCAGAAGCAGCAGGAGTTCCGCACCGCGCAGCAGATACCGGGCGGCGGTTTTAGCTGGAAGTACGGCGGCTCGTCCCCGTCCTACCGGGGCTATACGCTCGTGCCGACGAGCGGCGGCGAGTATATCGCCGTGTTCCAGATGTACGGCGGCGGTGTGGAGGATATGCGCAGTGCGTTTCTGATCACCACGGCGCAGGCCGACGGCCGCCGGGTGATCGACCGCGTTACCGAGGTAGCGGTAAGCAATTATACAAAGAGTGATCTTTTTAGACTTTATTACGACTCTGGTCTGCCGTGGCCGACCATTCCCGAGGGCGCGGACAGCTTTAACGGCGCGTCGCTCGACACGCTGACGCGCGTGCGGGATGCGGTCGAAACCGTGTTCGGCTACTTTGGCGAGAATGTCGAGCATATCGAGGGCGACCAGCACCTGTATACGCTTGAAAGCTGGTTTAAGAGCGAAGTTATTTCCGAGGGCGAGACCGACGCCGTCGTACGGCTGACCTTTGTCGATAACAGCCCATCGGTCGATGTGCGCATGCGCAAAACGGATGGTTATTGGCTGCCGGTCGGGCTGGCCGGGCAGCCGGCCGAGGGCTTTTCCGCCACGGTGAATGACGAGGCGCTGCCGACTGGCACAACCATGCAGCAGGCGGTGCAGACCGCCGCGGGCGAGCTGCCGCTGCTGCGCGCGGGCGACCAGATCGAGCTGCTGTTCGACCCCGCGCCGGACGGTGAGGTGACGATCGAAGACGCGGTTATTCGCCGGGACGGCACGCTGCAATATGACGATGGTGTCACCGAGCGCAGCACGTTCTCCTATACGGGCAATGTGGCAAGCATGTCGTACACCTATCCGGTCGAGCACCTGATGGCCGAAGCGCTGTCTGGAACCATGAACGCAGTCGTGTACCGCGGCGTGACCCTGACCTACACGGCAAACGGCACAGACTATACCGCCGCATTTGCCTTCCGGCTGGCGGATGAGGGTGTGGTGAGCGTGGATTACACTATCACCTCGACCGAATATCACAACGACACCTACGGCTACACGCTGACGCTGCCGGACTGCTTTGTCGGACAGGGCTATGCCAAGGAAACCAGCGACAGCACCGTGCAGTTCGGCCTGCAAAACGCGCTGCCGGGCTATTCGGATGACCCGACCGACGGCGGCACAGTGATGGGGCTGTATGTGCAGGCGACCGCGTCGCTCAAAGCACAGTTCGGTGAGGACTGGCAGGCGGGTTATCCTGTGCCATGCAAAGAACTTGCCGAGCGGAATGGCCTGACCTATTATCTGGCGTTTGCGTCCGATGTGCAGTATGACCCGTCGGACGAGGAGATCACAGCGGCTTACACCGAAATGAGTGCGGCGGCGTATGCGATGGGCGCGGACGCGATCTCGTTTGACGGACAAAATGACGCACAGGCAGGCCGCGAGCAGCAGCAGGTGCTGCATGATCTGGGCGAGCAGTACGCTTATATGGAAAACCAGCTGTTGAGCGGCGGCCTGCCGATCGATCTGGTTACGGTCGAGCCTAACCTGACCGACGGCTCGTGCCTGCTGGTCGTCCGGTATATGGGGCAAGCAGGTGATTATTATTTCACCACTGCCCAGCGGCTGTGGTATGAGGGGACGGATTCGGTTACGCCTGATCGCACCGAAGCGCTGGTCAACACCTCGGGCGGCGTGCGGTCGCTCGAAGAGTTTCGGTATGCGTTTCCGTATGAGCAGGGCTTCCCAGTGTTTGATGAGGCCGGACTGGAAAGCTTGAGCGAGATGGCGGCAAAGCCCGCCTCGCTTGAAAATCCCGATCTGTCCACCCCCGAGGCCTGCGCGGAATATGTGCTGCATTTTGTGGGCGGCGAGTGGACCCGCCGGACGGGCAGCGAGGACGATAGTGAGATGGGTCTGACCTACCGCTGGGATGACGGCGAAATGATGATACGGATGCAGCGCGTGCAGCTGTCGGACAGCAGCCCGGTGCTGTGGCTGCCCATCGGCTATGACGGCTGGCAGCCGCAGTATCCGCCCTATCAGCTCGTATTGGCGCGCATGATGGATTATTATCCGAACCGCACGACGGTCGATCTGCTGCAGGCGCTCGAAATGGGCTGGGCGGACGGCGCGTATGCCGAGGCCGTATTTGCCGAGCTGGACAAACGCTGGCAGCAGGACGAGGACGCAGTCGAAAGCGCGGTCGCAGGCTTCGGCACGGGCGTGCAGGAGCTGTGGGCAAGCCACAAGGGGACAAATCCGGAGATTTTTAACGCATAACTTGACGAAAACTTAACACCAATATGGCCTTGACACCGCTCTCTCTCCATGATAAGATGATGCCAAACAAAGGGGAGTAGTCGGCGCGGCCTGTCCGCGCGGCATCGCCAACAAGCATGACGGGGCGCTTGATCCCGTTCTGGCTGTTGCCTGAAATGACCAGACCTGCGTTTTCCGAAAGGGAAACGCAGGTCTGTTTGTATTATAGGGGACTTCAAAAGTCCCCTATATACGAAAACCGGTGTTATAGAAACCGGTTTTCGATACCCGAATGACGCGGCCTTGGGCCGCTGGGTCGAGGTATTATGAAATCGGGCAAAGCTCGATTTCACAATGCCGCTCAAGGTGAATTGCGGCGAAGCCGCAAGAGAAGGTCCCCTGGGGGACGCAGAGCGGCGATATCATATCGCGCTTACGCGCGGTTCATCATTTGTAGCAGGAATTGGGGGCGATAGTATGGAATTTCTATACGAAGGTTTGCTGTCGGTGACATGGCAGCAGGTAGTGATGTACTGTGTCGGTGGGCTGCTGATCTCGCTGGCGATACAGAAGCAGTATGAGCCGGCGCTGCTGCTGCCAATGGGCTTCGGTGCGATTCTGGTCAACCTGCCGATGTCGGGCGTGATCGACCAGATCACGCAGGGCGCGGGCACGACGCACGGCATCATCCAATGGCTGTTTGAGACAGGTATCGAAGCGAGCGAGGCCATGCCGCTTTTGCTGTTCATCGGCATCGGCGCGATGATCGACTTCGGTCCGCTGCTGTCCAGTCCGAAGCTGTTTTTGTTCGGCGCGGCGGCGCAGGTCGGTATTTTCCTGACTATCATCGCGGCGGCGGCCTTTGGGTTTGATATCGTAGACGCCGCGGCCATCGGCATCATCGGCGCAGCAGACGGCCCGACCTCGCTGCTCGTCTCGCAGGTGCTCGGGTCGAAATACGTCGGCGCGATCGCGGTCGCCGCGTACAGTTATATGGCGCTCGTGCCCATCATCCAGCCGTTTGCAATCAAGCTGGTGACAACCAAAAAGGAACGCGCAATGAAAATGCCGTACGCGGCCGGGCAGGTCAGCCGCCGCACGCGCATCCTGTTCCCGATTGTCGTGTCGATCGTGGCTGGGTTGGTTGCGCCCGCGTCGGTGTCGCTCGTCGGCTTTTTGATGTTTGGCAACCTGATCCGCGAATGCGGCGTGCTCGAAAGCCTGTCCAAGACCGCGCAGCACGAGCTGGCGAACCTCGTCACCCTGCTGCTCGGCATCACGATCTCGTTCTCGATGCGCGCAGAGCAGTTCGTGACCAAGGAAACGCTGCTCATCCTGTGTCTGGGTCTGGTCGCGTTCACGCTGGATACGATCGGCGGCGTGGTGTTTGCTAAGATTCTCAACCTGTTCTGCAAAAACAAGGTCAATCCGATGGTCGGCGCGGCGGGCATTTCGGCCTTCCCGATGAGTGCGCGCGTAGTCGAAAAGCTGGGCGTCGAGGCGGATAAGACCAACCATCTGCTGATGCACGCGGCGGGCGCGAATGTCGCCGGACAGATCGCGTCGGTTGTCGCAGGCGGCGTGATTTTAGGGTTCTTTATGTGACGAAAGGGGCGCAAAACGATGAACGAAGCGGTAAATACAGCGATCCAGCTGTTCGGACAGGGCATGGCGGGTATATTCACTGTGCTCGCGGTGATCGCGCTGATCGTCAAATTCCTTGGTAGCCTGGACAAGGGCGGTCAGGGCTGAAAAAGTGCTTGCAAACCCCATTTGTTTCTGGTATAGTAATAGGGTAGACCAAACAAATGGGGTTGTAGCTCAGCTGGTCAGAGCGTTCGCCTCACACGCGAGAGGTCGTGGGTTCGAGCCCCGCCAACCCCACCAGCAAAAGCCGTCACGAAAGTGACGGCTTTTTTGTATTTTCGGCAACTTCTAAACTGTTTGCTTGTCACAGATGCTGCAATACTATTGTTTGCGTTTTAGGAATAAAACGGATAAAACGGACGAGAACGCAGGCAAATGACAAAATGCGTTGCAAATGTGTTGCAAAAATATCACGCCTGTTTTGACGTTTCGTGCAGACCGAGCTGAGCGATGTCGTCCATGTCTACATGGTCGTAGATATTCGCCGTGGTGGTGATGCTGGCATGTCCCATGAGATATTGCGCGGTTTTTAGGTCGACGCCCTGACGGCGCAAGTTGGTGCAATAGGTGTGCCGGAGATAGTGGGGCGTGATCGCCGGATCAAAGGCATGTTCTATGATCTTATTGCGGTATAGCTTGGCACCGGCTTCTCGGTCACATGCACGGTGGAAGCTGCCCCACATGCGGCGCAGATGGGTGAGCGTGAGCATCCTGCCATTTTGCCCATGGAAGAAGTACCGGCCGGAGGTGTCCAACTGTGCAAGCAGCGCGGGCGGCATAGGGACAAATCGCTCCCCGGCCGCAGTCTTGGTGCTTTTACGCTTAGCCTGATTCCCTTCGGCGTAGGTGACGGCGCTGCTGATCCGCAGCATCGTGCCGTCCTTGCACAGGTCGGTTTTACCGATCGGCACGGTCTCGCCGCGTCGCAGGCCGCAGTCCAGCATAAGCAGCACCCATGGCCCAGACCAGTGCCGAGCGGCCACCTTGCGGACGAGCGCTTCCTCCTCGCGGGTCAGCGCACGCCGCGCCGCCTTGCCAGTCGCGGTGTTTTCGATGCGGCGGCAGGGCGTGACCTCGATCAGACCATTGATCTCGGCCTGTTCGAAGATTTGCCGCAGCGTGTACAGGATCTGCCGCACCGTACCCTGCGCCAGCGGCTGGCCGTCCTCACGCCGGGCATCATTGACGAGCTGCTGCAGGTGGTACGGCCGCACGGCAGTCAGCGCCATGAACCCGATCACCGGAAGGATATGGCGTCGCAGGTTGGTCTCGTAGTTAATGCGCTGGCTCGCGCCGATCTTTGGCTCTTTGTACGTGTGATACCACTGCCACGCCCATTGCTCTACCGTGAGCGATCGGCCGACGATCTGCACGCCGCGGGCATTGAGGTTTTGGTAGTAGCGCACCTTTTGCTCAAAGACCGCTTTGTTGTTCTCGCGGATATACTTGCGGATCGGCTTGCCGTCCGGCTTGTGCCCGACCGTGATCGCCTTGACATATTTGTAGGTGTATTTTTTCTTGGTTTGCTCGGGCATGAAGCGGCCTCCTTGTGCAGAATAAGAACATTTGTTCGGTTTGCAGGGGTGTAAAAATGCAGACCACAAGAGAACGATGTTCGGTTGTGGTCTGCGGGTTGATTAGAGGATACCGGCTTCGGCGTCGTCGACGGCATCCCAGAAGTCGTTTTCGTTGACGATCATCACATGCGCGCCTTGTTTGCGCAGGTTCATCGCTTCTTCGATTTTGCGGCCATAGCAGGCATACGCCCAGCAAGGATTGCCGGAGTTACCAACAACAAGATAATCGGTTTTGCTGGAAACAGATTTTTTTGCCTTTCCGCCAAGTTCGGTTACCTTCTCAAGCAGGTCTTTTCGTTGCCCACGATTGAACTCACCGGTAAAGCAGAAGGATTTGTCTTGGAACGTGATTTCGGGGCAGGATGCGCAGATCCCGGCTACGCAATACTGCTCACGCAGGTTGATATATTCCTGCTCGGCGAGGTTTAAGGAATCCTTAAACTCGATGATCATGCTCAGGAAAGCCAGCAGTGTATTGCGTTCGTCCTCCGTGATTTTATGGTCAGCCATAATGGGGGAAAGTAGGCTGTTGATTTCATCGAACGGATATGTACCGGCTAAAAACTCATTGGCATTGATCCATGAATGCAATGCTTTGATTTCTGCGTCGCCCAATGCATTGTCGGCCATCATACCGTGGATCATGCCAGCAAGGAATTGGATTGACGAGGTGATCTCGTCGTAATATTTTCCGCTGGAGGCAAAGCTACTGCACACCCATAAAATGTCTTTGGCTTCCTCCTCGGTAATCACGCCATCTGCACAGGCGTTTTCTACGATAGGGAGGATCTCGGAGAAAGGGTGCCGGTCGCGCAGCGGCGCATGCAGCTCGCACCAGTGCGCCAGCTCGGCGATTTCGTCGGCCTGCACGGTCGTGTCGGTAGCAATGCCTGCGACAATGCCGCGCAGCGTATTGATAGCCTTGTGCAGTTCGGCCGGGCCGGTAAACATACGATAGTCCAAATCCATAAATATCCCCCTTACGCATTGACAAAATTAGCCAATCATGTATAATGTTGTCGGAGGACTTTGTGAAACACTCCATCTTTGCCCGTTCCGGTGGTGGTGCACTGGGACGGGCGCTTTTTATGTGTCCAATTTGAACACATATATTCTCTTAACAACTTTCTTTAGAACGGTGTTGTGCTCTGCTATCAAAATCCGATTCTTTTCTGACAGATTTTTTTGAATAAAAGCCCTGTTGCTAAAGCATCAGATATCGCGTTATGGGCGTTATTTCTTACGACTTGTAATTCAGATCGGCAAATAGCATCCAGCGAATAAGAATATCGCTCAGGGAAAACACGCTTTGCCAAATCTAATGTATCGTATGCCTTACGATCGAAAAAGGTAGTGAAACTGAGTCCTTTTGCAACAAGAAAATTATAATCAAAAGATAACTTGTGGCCAACCAACGGTTCTGAACCTGCTATAAACGAAGCGAAACTCTCTTGTATATCTTCGAAATATGGGGCATCAGAAATTTGTTCCTCAGTAATATGGTTTATTTCGGCAGCTTCCGCATTTAGTCCCTTTCGTGGCTTGATATAGGTGGCGAATACTTCAACTGGATAGAAGTTTATAAAACGAATCGCGGAGATTTGTATTATTTCATTCTCCATGGGATTTAAGCCAGTAGTTTCAACATCCAAAACCATAAAGCGCTCAAGTCGTGTTAGCGGTGTTCGGGCTGTGACATTATAGGTTTGAAGTGAAGGCCACGGTTGAACCTCCATGGGATCTTGCGTTGTCACTGATTGGAACTTGATATCTGCAAAATGAAGAGACGAAAGCAGTTTCTGAAATTCAACTGAATGATTAACCATAGAATTTAGTTTGGTCGCCATATTCTGCGCTTCCCCAGAAAGCCGACCTAACATAAATAAATCTTTCTCTTCGTCATAGTCGATACGCCCTAATCCAGGTATCTCCCACCATAAAATATTTTTTTCAGCAATCTCCTTAATTGCATTACCTATTTCAGGAGTTTCGGGTAAAAGCTGCATTTTATCAATAAAGCTTTTACACGCAAGAGCTGCACGCTCTATTTCCTCAAAAGAAGCATTGTGAAGACTGATGGTGTATACTTGGTGCAGTTCAACTAATTCAGATAAAGAAAGCTTCGCTTTTTCTAACTTATCGGCTTGTTTTTCAGTTGACGCACTTTTATAGGACATATCAGCAGAACCATTGTCATCGTCTGCCATGTATTCCAGATATTCTTCATAGGTATCGGTAGGCAGTTCTGCCGCTTGGGGTTGAATAGGGCGTTCAATATTATTTGTAAAGCAGGAGCGGCAAAGACCATTTTTCAGTTGAAAAGAAAAGATCACCTTTTTCCCGCATTGAGAACAACTATACATAACCCGGCCTCATCCGTTTGAAAATGTTCAAATTGAACACCAGTATTTTGTGGAGGATATACAAGATATAGATTGACCCTTGTCAAAAAACGACATGTGGTGTATTATTGAAAATACAAACACTTGTTCGATTTTGGAGGGGAGTATGGATGCATTAACAGAATTAAAAAAGATTGCAAGCCAAGCAGAATATCCTGAAATAGCGCCAGCTCTCATTCTTTATGTTCTGCGGGAGGTAATAACACCCGCAGAATCTTCAGCGCCTCTTCGGTTTTCTCGGGAGGAGCGTTAGAAATAAGTTGCTGTATTTCGCTCCACTTGGCTTCAACGCCTACCTTATCAGAGGTAGGCGTATTTTTTTGCGTTGATAGACCAAGTAAAAAATCTGTGGACACGTTGAAATATTTTGACACTTTGATGAGCACTTCAGCAGATGGAGATACATCTGCTTTTTCGTACTTTGAGATGGAAGAAGCATCAAGGTTGAGAATAGAGGCTAATTCGACCTGTGTTAACCCTTTTTCTTTCCGCAGTTGACGCAATATCTTCCCAAACATAATCTCACCTCGTGTTTATCATACTGAATTAAATTCAAGTTGTAAACACAATCTTGAAAACTTTCATTTTTCTTGTTGACAATATGAATTAAATTCATTATAATATGAGTTAAATTCAAGGAGGTGAAAAAAAATGAAGCAAATTCAGGCTAGGCGTACTCAAATGGGTATGACGCAGGCCGATCTGGCCGGTGCATTAGGAGTAGACCCCTCTACGGTTGCAAAATGGGAGGCGGAGAAATCCTATCCGCGCGCTGACCTGCTCCCGAAGATTGCCCGACTGCTCGGCTGCACCATCGATGAGCTGTACGCGGACGAGCCGGAAAAGGAGGCGGGATAGCCGCCAGCATAAAGCAAACAGGATGGAGGTGAGAGGGGATGGAGGTAATCATCAAAGGGTCACCGGAAGAAGTTGCCGCCCTTGTTATGAAACTTCAAGGGCGGCAAGAGGACGTAGCAAAACGATTTGCAGAAGAAATGCTTATTCATCGGAAGAATTCTGTTGCTGGTGATATTGGATAAGCATATCCTTTGCAATTTGGGATGCCATTTCAGCTTGCTCGATCCATAGTTGGCCATACACATCGGTTCCAAGGCCATCAATGTTTTTTTGCAACTGCATCTTTTCGAATCTGCTCGAAATCAATAGTTCCCATATGCACACCTCCTTTCCCATTTCATGGTAACACATGGAGTGGGAAAGGGCAAGCAACCATTAGAAAGGGGTGAAAACGATGAAATCTATCCAGACCAAACGCGAAGCGATTGGCGCGACCCAGCAGGCCATGGCCGACGCGCTGGGTGTAGATCGCAGCACGGTCACCAAATGGGAAGCAGAGGGCACATATCCGCGCCCGCGCTTTTTCCCGAAGATTGCAGCCTTCCTTGGCTGCACGATCGACGAGCTGTACGCGGACGAACCGGAAAAGGAGGCGGGGTAGCCGTCAGCGCGAAAAAGCAAAGGGGAGGTGAGTGTGTTGTCTAAACCTTTGAAGTATCACGATGAAATTGTTTTGCGATTTGAGCAGGGCCGCTTATGCGCAGTTTATATCGATGGAGTTCAGCAAAGTGATGTGAAATCTTTTTCCATAGACACATCGGTTACAAAAGTGGCTGTTTACACCATGGAACATTCCACGGTGTACCTAAATGCTCAGAAAGTCGTTGGCGATTTTAGTGGCAAGATTGGCGAGGACTTGCATTGAAACCGTACCCAATGGCTTGATCTTTTCTTTTACATGTGCCCAGACCTGATCGGAACGAAGGTTGTTGAGCAATTCATATCCCGGCCATGTAATAGCTTCGACAATAATATCTGAGCCACCGCAAAAATCGATGTTGTCTGCTTCGATGAAGTCGGCTTGATAGAGCGTGTATAGCGCATTATATACTTCCTTTTCATCGAAATTGGGAACTTCTTTGCAAACATGTTCTGTTGTGATGCGTCGGTGCAAATGGTTTTCATTCACATCAGTCAGCTTTTCGAGAGCCAAAAGTACATCTCTGACGCAATCCATATCCAGTCGCATAATAGTCACGTCCTTTCCTCTGCATTTTACCACAGGGGAAAGGAAAACACCAGAAAGGAGGTAAGTTAATGGCCGGAAAGTACATGACCATCGACGAGATCGCGGAGCGCTGGCTCTGCTCCAAGGACTATGTCCGCAAGCTCATTGTCAGCGGCCAGCTGTCCGGCGCGAAGCTCGGCGGCTGGAAGGTGCGGCAGGACGAGCTGCTGCGCTTTGAAAAAGCCAAGGAAAAAGCCGATATGGAGCGCCTGCGGCAGCAGCGTGTCGGTTTTATCCCCGGTGCGTGAGCATTATACCATGAAAAAAGGAGGGAAACCAGTGTGCAGAAACAGGGAAATATTTATCAAAGTCCGCGCGAAATGAAGGGTTTGACGCAGGAAGCCGCCGCCGAGCGGCTGGACATATCGGTCGAGAGCCTCGGCGCGTATGAGCAGGACCGCCGCCGGCCGCCCGATAAGGTCGTTTTGCGCATGGCGCGGCTGTATGACTATCCGTATCTGTGCTATCAGCATCTTGCGACGGGCGAACTGGGAGGCCTGCTTCCGGACGTGAGGCAGAAGTCGCTTGAGCAGGCAACACTACGTTTTGTGCGGCTGTTCGGCGAGTTTGCAAAGAGCGGCCATCTGGATCAGCTGATGGAGATCAACGAGGACGGTGTTATCACCGCCGAAGAGCGTCCGCTTCACGACGCAATTATGGCGGAGCTGCAGGAGCTCACGACGACATATCTCGAACTGGACTGTGCCGCGCAAAAGGAAAGCGCCCAGTGCGGCGGGCACCGCGACTGAGCGCATACAAAAATAGACTACTTAAAGAATACCGGAAAAACCCGGCGCTGTCAAGCGGCCGCGCCGGGGAAGGGGGAGAATGTCAGATGCTTATTGCAATGCTTTTATCTTTTTCAGTAGGTGTAGGGGTGTATCATATTGCGTTGTGCATAATGCTGGGTACCTACTCCTTCAGCTTTTGCGATCTATGTCGCTGGAATTACATGCGGAAACAAGGTCGAAAGATGCGACATCGATAAGTTATTTGTTTGAAGGAGGCGGTGGCGTAGGAATGTAAACAGTCCGTGGAGGAACGCTGTTCTGGGAAATATCGCCGCCGGTCTGAGGTTTAGGATATGGCTTAGGAATAGATGCGTTTTCGATGGGGTTGTTACTCATGTTGTCGTTTCCTCCTGTGAAGAATGATACTGAATTGAAAAATAATGTTGAGCGTCAACTTGTGCAAGCTCAAACAAATGTGGCTTTTCAGGAAATAACTCAGAAGGTGCATATTGTTCCCGAACGCTGGTGTAGCGTTTCTTGAACTTTTGCATGAGCTCATGGATTTCGGGATCGGAATAGGTATGGACATAATTTAGTTCGTCCCATGCGCTGGAAAGATCATCGAGGAGACGCGCCATTTCAGGTATCAAATATTTTGCAGCAGACAAACGAGCTGAGGATTTGAGTAAAGGGCGCAAAACGGTGAGGACTTGAGAAGATGCAATAGCAACAGCCCAAACGAGAGAGAGGCTTCCCCAGATAGCCCATGAACTGATAGTTGCTGCAGAAGTAATCAAGCCGATAGCGGTAATGATGTTGTTCCATATGACTGAGCGTTTCACATAGTGGCAGTAATAGCGCTCGGCCACTTTGATGTCTACATATAGATTGAAAAATCGATCACGCACTGACGAACCTCCCTTTGTGTAAAAGAATAACACAATTACAAATAAAACACAAGGAAAGTCTTGGGATGCTTGGATTAGGTGAGATAAAGGAGAAAAGAGAAATGATTTTTATTGTTATCACTTTGCTCGGGGTAGGCTGCGCCTACCTCGGCCTTGGCCTGCTCGTGGACAGGCTGCTCGTGCAGCCGATGGAGAGAAGGTGGCGCAGGTGAGACGGTTTACACCGGATGAAATGGCAGAGATTCGGGACCGCTATCGCAATGCGGCAAATCCTAAAAAGCAGATTGGCATCCTTTCCGATTTGTACGACTGCGCCGAGCAGGACATCCAGCAGGCGCTTGGCCTGCCGGTGACACCGGCCAATCCCAAGCCCAAGCCCAAGCCCAAGCCCAAGCCCAATCCAAAGCCCTCAAAGGGCATAAAGCAAAAGCGGGCGTATGTGAAGTGGCAGAAAGATCAGGTAGCGCAGCTGTGTGAGCTGTATGAGAAGGGCTATAAGCTGGTGGACATTGCCGACATGCTGGGGATTCCGCTCGAGCGCGTGAAGAAGAAGGTGTTCAACATGGGAGCCGCAGGCCAGTTGACGCTGCGGTCACATCAGAAGCCGAAACCGTCGAAAGCGGAAGCGGAGACGAAGCCAAAGGTGCCTTCGGGGCAGACAGCGCCGCCGGAACAGGCTGTGACGGCATCGGGCGACGAGCAGCGCAGCAGCAACGAGTATACATTGCTGCAGGATTTTTTCTCGCGCCTTGAAAAGCTACCGAACGGAAGCGACCGCAGTTTGCCGACGGTTCCGCAAGCGCTGGCCGAACTGGATCAGCTGCTCGCCCGCGCCGCCGCGCTGACGCATGCGCTGCGCGTGCTGGCTGAGAAGGGAGGCGGCGCCTGATGCAGTCCCCCGGCTATTTCTCCATCTTGACGGCCGATGTGCGCTATGACGAGCGTTTGCCTGACTTCGCAAAGCTGCTATACAGTGACATCACTGCGCTGTGCAACAAGAAGGGCTACTGTGACGCGACAAACGACTATTTTGCCACGCAGTTTGGCAAGTCCAAGCGCACGATCAGCGCGACCGTGGCCGCGCTCGCAGATGCGGGCTATATCTGTATCGAGGTCGAGCGGGATAAAAATAACGCGGTCACCGCGCGCAAAATCTGGGTGCAGGCAAACGCCCGCGCGGCCGCGGAAAAGGTGCAGACCCCTATAGAAGAAAATTTCCATAGGTATGGAGAAAAACTTCCTGACCCTATGGAAGAAAACTTCTACCAATATAATAGGAAGAATAATACAAGTAAGAATAATACCCCTATAGTCCCCAAAGGGGACGACGGGCTGTTTGATGAATTCTGGGCGGCCTATCCCAAGCACGTTGCCAAGAAACCGGCGCGGCGGGCGTTCGACCGGCTGAAAGCTGACCGGGCGCTGCTGGACAAGATGCTGGCGGCCTTGCAGTGGCAGAAGCAGTCCGCGCAATGGACGAAGGACGGCGGCCGCTATGTGCCCAACCCCGCGACATGGCTCAACGCCCGCCGCTGGGAGGACGAGCCGGAGGGCAGCGCCGTGCCGCCCAAGCCGCCGACCAAAGAGGACAGGAGGTATGAGCATTGGTAAAAGCCACGCTCGACGCTGAATACAGCGTGATCGGCTGTCTGCTGGTCGACCCGTCGATCGTGGGCGCGCTTCTGAGCCGCACGCGCGAGGAGGATTTCACGATCCCCGAGCTGCGCACCGTCTACAAGGCAGCAGCCAAGCTGTTCCGGGCGGGAAAGTCGGTCGACGCGGTCACGATCCGCGGCCTGTGCGGCGCGGAGTATAACGATCTGCTCATGCAGTGCATGGAGGTCACGCCGACCGCGTTCGGCTGGGATACCTACATATCCGCCATGCAGGAGCAGACGCGGGTGCGCCGCCTGCAGGCGCTTGCCGGGGATCTGGCCGAGGCGCGCACCAGCGACAAGGCGCGCACGCTGCTCGCGCAGGCAAGCGAGATCCTGAGCGAGAAAAATCGCACGCATGTTGTCACGATGGAGCAGGCGGTCGCGCAGTTTTACACAGAGCAGGGCGAAAAGCGCCGCTTCCTCAGCTGGGGTTTTGACAAGCTCGACGGCCGCCTGTTTTCCGACTACGGCGATTTTGTCATTGTCGCCGGGCGGCCCAGCGCGGGCAAGACCGCGCTCGCGCTGCAAATGGCCGCGCACATGGGGCTGCTGGACAAGGTCGGCTTTTACTCGCTCGAGACCAGCACCGCCAAGCTGACCAACCGGCTTGTCGCAAACCGCTGCCTGATCGACTTCGGGCACATCAACCGCCGCGAAATGACGCCCGAGGAGTGGGAACGCGCGGTCAAGTGGAAAAAGGAGCTGACAGAAACCCGTCTGGAGTTGATCTCGGCCGCCGGGTGGCGCGTGGACGATATCCTGCACACCGCGCTCAACCAGCAGCACAAAATCGTGTTTATCGACTACCTGCAGCTGATCCGTGCCGCCGGGCGCAACCGCACCGAGCAGGTGACCAACATCTCGCTCGCGCTGCACGAGATGGCGCAGGCGCACGGCATTCTGGTCGTGGCGCTCAGCCAGCTCAATCGCGCCAGCACAGACCGCGCAGACTCCACGCCCACGCTGATCGACCTGCGCGAGTCCGGCCAGATCGAGCAGGATGCGGACGCGGTGCTCGCGCTGTACATCGACCCGGACGAGGACGCGCCGATCGACAACCGCAAGCTGCGGGTGCTCAAAAACAAGGAGGGACGGCTGGGTGATTTCTCGCTTGCCTTCGACGGATCGACACAGATGTTCGCTGAATACATGGACGGGCAGCTCGCTGCCGCCCGCCAGATCAAGAAGATGGAGAAGAAAGACGCATCCGCATAACGAAATGGAGGTACATACATGAGCAAGTTGATTTACCGGGAGCCTAACGGGAACTGGGGCGTCAAAGGCGTGCCGTGGGCAGAGATCCCGGATGGCCTGTACGGCGCACTGTACAAGCTCAAGGATTACGAGGAGGCGTGCGATTCACCGCGTTTGGTGGCATCCTTCATGGACGGCGGCCTCGGGTCGGTGCGCTACCGCCTGATAGACGAGGCGCGCAGCGTCTGGCAGTGCGAGAATTGCAGCCACATCGCGCAGTTCGAGGCCAACGGCCCGATCTCGAACGGCTGGGCCGTGTGCCCGTGCTGCGCACGCATGATCGCGGACGACACGGAGGCCGTGCTGGATGAGGAGGACGACGATGAAGATCAATGTTGAAATGACGCCCGAGGAGTACGACGACTACCGGGCGTACCAGAAAGATAAAAAATCGATGCAAGAGAAGGTATACGAGGATGTGCGCCATTTGCGCCGCGATCACGAAGAACTTTGTAATCAGATCTTGTGTGCTTTGCGCATCCGCGGCAGTGGAGACAAGCGAACCGTTTCGATCGACAATGCGGAGGATGCGCTGCATGTGGTAGTAGCGGCAAGAGAGTGGTTTAGTTGAGAAAGGAAAAAGACATGCAAAAGAAAATCCGCATCTGCCTTGAGGTGCAAGGCTTGGGCGAGGATGAACTCGGCTCGCCGTGCCCGGCGGGCGTCTGCTTGACGCTGGGCGATGAGGACGCCGAGG
>OERW01000110.1_pt1 | contig 35143 bp, 37 predicted proteins | sample 1540091 | NCBI WGS metagenome assembly OERW01 (sample SAMEA3891889, study PRJEB23780) | metagenome | biome: terrestrial biome; feature: animal house; material: Caecal content | place: Italy | collected 2015-05-05 | reverse complement strand
CCTTTGCATAGGTTGAGATAAAAAAAGCGCCGAATTGCTCGGCGCTTTTTTTATCTCAACCTATGCAAAGGAGGCGGCGACGCCATGACAAGGGAACAACTCAAGGAGCGCGTGCGCCGTTTGCCGATGCAGCCGGGCGTGTATCTGCATAAGGATAAGACTGGAAAGGTAATCTATGTTGGCAAGGCAAAGCTGCTGCGCAACCGTGTGTCCAACTACTTCCAGCCGCCCGAGCGGCTCAATGCCAAAACGCGGCAGCTGGTCAGTCATATCGACGATTTTGACATCATCGTGACTGAAACCGAGTTTGAAGCGCTGGTGCTGGAAAACTCGATGATTAAAAAATATAAGCCCAAGTATAATATCCTTTTGAAGGACGACAAGGGCTATCCGTATATCCGGCTGAACACCGATGCGCCCTATCCGGCATTTACCGTCGTCTCGCGTCCGGCGCGCGACGGGGCGCGCTATTTCGGCCCTTATCCGGGCCGCGTGGCGGCGCGCCGCGCGATCGACACGATCAGCGAGGCGCTGCTGCTCAAGACTTGCGCGCGCGTGTTTCCGCGCGACATCGGTAAGGAGCGTCCGTGCCTGAACCAGCACCTTGGTCGCTGCTGCGCGCCGTGTACGGGCAAGGTCAGCCCGGAGGAATATCACGCGCTGATTGCGCAGGCGATCGACTTGTTCGAGGGCAATGCCAAAAAGCTCGAAAAAGAGCTGACCGAAAAGATGAACGAGGCAGCTGAAGACTTGCAGTTTGAGCGCGCGGCCATGCTGCGCGACCGGCTGCGTGCCGTGCAGAAGCTGGGGACACGGCAGCATGTCGTCGCGGGCGCGTTTGCCGAGCTAGATGTTATTGCGTTTGTGCAGGGACAGACGCGCGCCTGCGTATGTGTGCTGCACTATGCGGGCGGTGCCTTGCAGGATAAGGAATATACGCTGTTCCACCTGACGGGAAGCGATCCGGCCGAGGTGCTTTCTTCGTTTGTCAAGCAGTATTACGCGCAGCGCGGTGCGGTGCCCAAAACCGTGCTGCTGTCGCACGAGATCGAGGAGCAGGAGGCCATTGCAGAGTATTTGTCCTCGATTGCGGAGCGCAAGGTCGAACTGGCTGTACCGCAGCGCGGTGAGCGCCGTGTGCTGACCAAATTGGCTGAGAAAAACGCGTATGAAGAGATTGAACGGCGCGAAAAACAGTCGGAAAGACGGTATAAATCACTGGAATTGCTGCAAAATGTGACTGGCATGGCGGCGCTGCCGCTGCGGCTGGAAGCGTATGATATCTCCAACTTTGCCGGGCAGGACACGGTCGGCTCCATGGTCGTATTCGTCGAAGGACAGCCCAAAAAGAGCGCTTACCGCAAGTTCAAGATTGCCTGTGCCGCCAACGGGCAGGATGACTATGCTTCCATGCGCGAAATGCTGACACGCCGCGTGCAGCGCTATGTCGATGGGGACGAAAAGTTCGCACCTTTGCCGAGTGCGTTCCTGATCGACGGCGGTCTGGGGCATGTCCGTGTGTGCAAGGAAGTGCTCGACGGGTTTGGCCTGCAAACGCCCTGCTTCGGCATGGTCAAGGACGACAAGCACCGCACACGCGCGCTTGTTGCGCCGGACGGGCGCGAGTTCGGTATCTCGGCCACGCCTGCGCTGTTTGCGCTGATCGGGCGCATACAGGAAGAGGTGCACCGGTTCGCGATCGAGTACAATCGCAAGCTGGGTGGCAAAAAGGTGCGCGGTTCGACACTGGATAAAATTCCGGGCGTGGGCGATAAGCGCCGCGCTGAATTGCTGCGTCACTTCGGCAGCATCGAGAACATCCGCGGCGCGAGCGAGCAGGAGCTGGCCCGCATCCTGCCGCGCAATACCGCGCAGGCGGTATTCGACTATTTCCACAAGGAGGACTGACCCATGCGTGTGGTTTCCGGTTCGGCGCGCGGCTGCAAATTGCAGCCTGTGCCCGGTATGAACACCCGGCCGACGACCGACCGCGTCAAGGAAAACGTGTTCAATCTGATACAGGATCATGTTCGCGGTGCGCGCGTGCTCGACTTGTTTGCGGGCACGGGGCAACTCGGCATCGAGGCGCTGTCGCGCGGTGCGGCATGCTGTGATTTTGTGGAGCAGAATAAAACGGCATACAATATCGTGTGTAAAAATACACAGGCTGCAAGGGTGGATGACCGCAGCACGGTGCACCGTGCCGAAGCGGCAGCTTTCCTTTCGCATGCGCCGAAACAGGGCTTTGACATCATTTTCCTCGATCCACCGTACGGCGGGCGGATTTTAGAAAATGCGTTATTACAGATAGAAACGTTTGACATTCTCTCTACAGATGGTATAATAATATGCGAAAGTGCAGTAGAGGATGCATTCACGCACGGCTTTTCAGTCGTTCGGGAGCGCCGCTATGGCGCGACTTTGATTACCGTTCTGCGTCTGCGGGACGGCGGAACGGATGAAGAACATGAGAACTGCGATCTACCCGGGCAGCTTTGACCCGGTCACTTTGGGCCATCTGGATATTATACGCCGTGCATCGGTCATGTTTGACCGGTTGGTCGTGGCGGTTATGCATAACCAGAATAAAAAACCGATGTTCACCGTGGAGGAGCGTATGGAATTCCTCCGGCGGACAACGGACGGTCTGCCGAATGTCGAGATCACTTCCTTCGGCGGCCTGCTGGCGGATTATGCCGCACAGCAGAACGCGTGCGCGGTGGTCAAAGGCCTGCGTGCGGTTTCGGATTTTGAATACGAATTTCAGATGGCGCTTGCCAACCGGAAGCTCAATCCTGATCTGGATACAGTCTTCCTGATGACAAGCGCAGAATACATGTACCTGTCCTCCTCCGTGGTGAAGGACATCGCGGTACACGGCGGCAGTGTCGCCGGCTTCGTCCCCGACGAAATCATGCAGGATATTGTGCGCCGCACAAGAAAGGAAGGGTAAACCATGGCAACTTTGGACGAACTGATCAACAGCATGTACGATATGGTGCAGGATGCGAAGGGCATTCCGCTTGCGGGCGAAAAGTGCATCATCGAACGTGACCATCTGCTCGATCTGCTCGACGAGCTGCGCGCGACCCTGCCGAATGACTTGCAGGTGGCGCAGGATATTGTCGCCAAGCGCAGCGAAATGCTGGCTTCCGGCAAACGTGAGGCCGAGGCAATCCGCCGTCAGGCCGAGGAGGACGCCCGTCAGATGGTGTCGGAAACCGAAATTGTCGTTGCCGCGCGCCGCAAGGCCAAGGAAGTGCAGGGCAACGCGGAGATTCAGGCGCGTGAGCTGCGCCGCGTAGCAAACGAATACTGTGAAGATACGCTCAAGCGCACCGAGGAAGCCGTCGCGCTTTCGCTCGAGGAAGTGCGAAAGGCACGTCAGCGCTTTAAGAGCATCGCGAAGTGAACCGCTCCGATTTTTAAGAAAAAAACAGCCGTCAAGGGACGGCTGTTTTTTTATCCACAGTTTGTAGCTCCCACACGCCCCCACCGGAAAGTGCCTGTTCCCACTTTACCCCACGATAGGGAATGGCGCTGTTGCATTAGCCCCAAATATAGGAAAGATGCTGGGGAAGGGCTGGTGCGCTGGTGGGTTTTTCCCCCACTGGAACCCTGTGGATAACCTGTGAATGGAAATCGAACAAGTGTTTGAAAAATTGCAAAAACCGTCGAAATCACGAATTTTTGGCGGGAATGTTCTGCGATATAATGCGAAAAAAATCTTGCAATCCAGAGGGCGTCCAGCTATAATGGAAGCAAGGTGGTGAAAAGTGGGGCAGAGTGTCACGGATTCCACCAAAGCGAAAGTGTGGTGTGAATCCGGTGAAGGGCGAATACAAGCATTCCGTTGACGCGAAGGGACGGCTGGCAATGCCGGCCAAGCTGCGCGACGAGCTGGGTGAGCGCTTCACCGTGACCAAGGGTCTGGACGGCTGCCTTGCCGTATACCCGGAAAAAGAGTGGGAGGCGCTCGAGCAGCGCATCCGCGGTCTGGGCAACGGCGAGAAGGCGCGCCGTGTCAAGCGTTACTATTTCGCCAACGCCTTTGACGCTCAGCTGGACGCACAGGGACGCATCCTGATCCCTGCAAATCTGCGTGAGTTTGCCGATCTGCAAAAAGACGTTGTCGTCATCGGCCAGCTCGACCACGCGGAGATCTGGGACAGCGAGAAATGGCGTGTTTACAACGAGGCGATCGACGCGGAGAGCGTCGCCGCCGACGTGGAGGATATGGATTTTTAACCGGACAGGCAGGAGGAGACTATGGCATTTCATCACGTATCCATTCTGCTCAAGCCTTGTCTGGAAGCGCTGGCGATCAAGCCGGACGGCGTCTATGTTGACGCAACGACCGGCGGCGCCGGTCATTCGCTCCGCATTGCGGAGCGTTTGCATGATACCGGCCGTTTGATCTGCATCGACCGTGACGACGAGGCGCTGGAAAACGCCAAGGAACGCCTGCGCGACGTATGGCAGCGCGTGACGACGGTCAAGAGCGACTTCCGGGATATCGACCGGGTGCTCCAGCAGCTTGGTCTGCCGGGCGCGGACGGTATCCTGTTTGATCTGGGCGTTTCTTCGCCCCAGCTTGACCATGCCGAGCGCGGCTTTTCCTACATGCAGGACGCGCCGCTCGACATGCGAATGGATCGCACGCAGCAACTGACCGCATGGAATGTGGTCAACGAATGGAGCCGCGAGGAGATCCGCCGTATCCTGTTCGAGTACGGCGAGGAGCGGTACGCGCCGCTGATTGCGGCGGCAATCGAGCGCGAGCGGGAGAAAAAACCGATCGAGACCACACTTGAGTTGGTCGATATCATCAAAGGCGCAATGCCGGGCAAGGCAAAGCGCGAAAAGCAGCATCCGGCCAAGCGCAGCTTTCAGGCGATTCGCATTGCGGTAAACGATGAGCTTGGTGCGGTGCGTGAGGCGATGGATAAAGCGATCGATTGCCTCAATCCCGGTGGCCGCTTGGCGGTCATCACGTTCCACAGTCTGGAGGACCGCATCGTTAAGGCGGCGTTCCAGCAGGCGGCGCAGGGCTGCACCTGCCCGAAGGAATTTCCGGTTTGTGTTTGCGGCAAAACACCCAAGGTTCGGCTGACCCCGCGTAAGCCGATCCTGCCGGACGAGAAAGAGATCGAAGGGAACCCGCGCGCACGCAGCGCCAAGCTGCGGGTGTGCGAGAAGATATAAGCAATAGCCCCAGGAGAAAGGAAATGCAATGAGACCTGCCAGCAGAGACAGCATGGCGTATCAGCAGCAATATGACGAGCGTTTTCCGGTCGAGCGGGAACAGGCACGCCAGCTGCGCGTGGCACCCACACCGCGCCGCCGCAAGCGGGCAGGCATCCGTCCGAGCGTAATGGGCTGCGTTATGGTGCTGGCGGTCACAGCGGTGTACATCCTGTTCTGCCAGATGCAGTTGACCGAATTGAGTGCTGCAGTTGGCGAGCAGAACGACCGCCTGAACGAACTTTCGGCAGAAAATGTTTCGCTGACCACCAAGCAGATGAACAGCATGAACATGGACGAGGTGGAGGAATACGCGGTTAATAATCTGGGTATGGTCAAGATGGACAATTCGCAGATTGAATACGTTGAGCTGACCAATCCGGATACCGTGACAGTGGCGGACAATGGTATGTCGCTTGGATCGCTGTTTGCCGGGCTGGCACGCAGCTTTTCCGCGATCGTGGAATATATTCGGTAAGACAATGAATAAGATGCGTACAGGGGAGTGAGAGGTGGAAACTTCTGACTCCTTACGCTTTTTTTGAACCAGAATACGGAGGAATATAACCACATGGCAGCAAAAGGACCAAACAACCAAATGCGCGCGCGCATCGGTGTGATGACGCTGGCTTTCGTACTGCTGGGCTTTGGGCTGGTCGGCGTGCGCCTGCTGTACATGCAGCTGTTCCATTATGATTTCTATATTCAACAGGCCGCGTCCCTGCAGACACGCGATACCTTTATCACGCCCAACCGCGGCAAGATCTATGACGCGAATATGCAGGTGCTGGCGGAATCCGCCTCGGTCGAGCGCGTGGTCATTTCGCCGAAGGCTGTGGTTGGTGATATCAAGGATGAATCCGAGAAGAAGGTACAGCAGCAGAAGCTGGCGCAGGTTCTTGCCGACTGCCTGAGTCTGGACTACAACACTGTGCTGGCTAAGGTGCAGAAGAGCGATTCGGAATATGAGATCATTGCGCAAAAGGTCGACAAGGACGTCGCTAAGGAGTTGTACGCGGCACTCGAGGCGGCGGGCTGTGAGAACGGTGTCTATTCCGAACCGGATACCAAGCGGTATTACCAGCAGGGCTCGTTCCTGTCTGCGGTACTTGGCTATGTCGGCAGCGACAACAACGGCGCCTACGGTCTGGAATCCCAGTATAACGATGTGCTGTCCGGCACGGCTGGCCGTCTGGTGCGCGTGCAGAACGCGCAGAATCAGGATACTTCCCCCGAGACTGAACAGTATATCCCCGCGCAGGACGGCGATTCGCTCGTCCTGACGATCGACAGCGATATCCAGAACTTCCTCGAGAAGCATCTGGAAACCGCGCTGGCCGATAATCCGCAGGCGCGCGACGGCGTATCCGGTATCGTGATGAACGTTAAAACCGGCGAGGTGCTGGCGATGGCGTCGCTGCCGGACTTTGACCCGAACAATGCTTATACCATCACGGATGAGCGTTACATCGAGGAACTTAAGACCAAGGTACAGGCTGCGCTGACCGAAGCGGGCGTCGATGTGGAGATCAGCGACAAGTATTATCAGGAGGGCGGCCTTGCCAACCTGCCGGAAAGTGTGCAGAATAACGAGGAACTTGTCGATACTTTGACACAAATTCGTTCACAGCAGCTGTACAAAATGTGGTATAATCCAGTGGTGACCGATACGTATGAGCCGGGTTCGACCTTCAAACTGATGAATGTTGCTACCGCCTACGAGTTGGGTGTGGCGCATGAAGATGATACCTATTATTGCAGCGGTTCGATGATGGTCGGCGACTGGTCCAAACCGATCAGCTGTTCGAACACCAGCGGCCACGGTACGCAGACGCTGACCGAGGCGCTGATGAATTCGTGCAACGTGGCGATGATGCAGATCGTCGCCAAAACCGGTATGGACCGTTTTTATGAGTTCTATAAGGCGTTTGGCCTGAGCGAACCGACCGGCATTGACCTGCCGAGCGAGAGCGGGGACTTTTTCTTCGACCTCGACGACACCAGCGCGTGGAACGAGGTTTCGCTCGCAGTTGCATCATTTGGCCAGCGATTCCAGGTCACCCCGATCCAGATGATCAACATGGTCTGCGCGATCGTTGATGACGGCAAGTTCAAGCAGCCGTATGTCGTCAAGGAGATCCTCGGGGCGGACGGTACGGTTAAGTCTACGACCGAGACGACTGTCATTCGGCAGGTCATCTCGGAGGAGACCTCGGCTTATATGCGTGAAGCAATGCTTGCGGTTGTTGAAGGCGGCACGGGCAAAAACGCTTATGTGTCCGGTTATCGCATCGGCGGCAAGACCGCAACATCCGAGATTCTGCCTGAGTATGATGACGAGGGCAATGTGCTTGACACCGAAGACCGCTATACCGCGTCCTTCATCGGCGTTGCGCCGATGGATGACCCGCAGATCGCGGTGCTCGTTGCGATCAATGACCTGCCCGAGTCCGCTGCGCACGGCGGTGGCGCGATCGCCGCGCCGGTCGTCGGCCGCATTATGGAAGATGTGCTGCCCTACATCGGCGTGACCCCGGTTTACTCGGATGAGGAGAACGACCGCCGCGAGCTGACCGTGCCGAGCGTGATCGGTTCGACAGAGAGCGAGGTAGCTGCCGCGCTCGAGCAGGCAGGTTTCTCGTACCGTGTGGTGGGCGACGGCGACACGGTTACCGATCAGGTGCCGTCGGGCGGCGTGCGTATTCCAGCCAGCGGTAAGGTTATCCTATATATGGGCGAGAGCAAGCCGACGGAGCAGGTCGAAGTGCCTGACCTGACAGGCTTGACGCCGGATGAGTGTCGCAGCGTGCTCGAGGGATATGGTCTGTATCTCAAGCAGAAGGGCGTAGCGTCCTCGCAGGTAACCGGCAGTACGTCTGCCAGCAGACAGAGCCCGGCGGCGGGAACCAAGGTGAATATCGGCGCGGTGGTAACCGTGGAATTCTCGGATACCACGAACGTCAACGACCGATAGGAGGAAGTATATGAAACTGGAGGAATTGCTCCGCGGGGTTGCGGTAAAAAGCAGCACTGCGGCGAATGATCTGGATATTCAGGAAGTGCGATATGATTCGCGCGCGGTGCAGCCGGGCGACCTGTTTGTCGCTATCCGTGGTTTTGCTACCGACGGGCATCAGTATATTGGCAAGGCGCTTGCGCAGGGCGCGGCGGCCATCGTATGTGAGGAAGCGCCCGAAGGCGTGCCCGCAGTTGTCGTGGAAAACGCGCGCAAAGCGCTGGCCGAGATTGTGGCCAATCGCTTTGGCCATCCGGCCGACAGCATGGTCATGCTGGGTGTGACCGGCACCAACGGCAAAACGACGACAACCTACCTTGTCAAGCACATGCTTGAGCAGGCTGGCCACAAGGTCGGCCTGATCGGCACCAACCAGAACCTGATTGGCGACGAGGTGATCGAGACCGAGCGCACCACCCCGGAGAGTTATGAACTGCACGCGCTGTTTGCGCGCATGCGCGACGCGGGCTGCACGCATGTGATCATGGAGGTGTCTTCGCACTCGCTGGTGCTCGACCGCGTGCATGGCATCCGCTTTGCGGTCGGCGCGTTCACCAACCTGACGCAGGATCACCTCGATTTCCACAAAACGATGGAGGAATACCGCAAGGCCAAGGCGCTGCTGTTTTCGGTCAGCGATAAAGGCGTGATCAATCTGGATGACGACGCAGCGCAGGCCATGCTGGCCGACGCGAAGTGCCCATGCATGACCTTCTCGTGTGATAAGGACGCGGCCGATCTGACCGCAAAGAACCTCAAACTGCATGCGGACGGCGTGGAGTTTATCGCGACAATCAAGGGTGAGATGGCGCGCGTCAAGCTGGGCATCCCGGGACATTTTTCGGCCGAGAACGCGCTCGCGGCGCTCGGCATCGTATTGCAGGCGGGCATGCCGCTGGCGGATGCGGCGGCGGCAATGGCGACGGCTAGGGGCGTCAAGGGACGCGTCGAGGTCGTACCGACCGGCACCGAATACACTGTGCTGATCGACTACGCCCACACGCCGGACGGCGTGGAAAACGTGCTGCGCGCGGTGCGCGGCTTCGCCAAGGGGCGCGTGATCGCGCTGTTTGGCTGCGGCGGCGACCGTGACCGCACCAAGCGTCCCAAGATGGGCAAAATCGCAGCCGACCTCGCGGATTTCTGCGTCGTGACGAGCGACAACCCGCGCACGGAAGATCCCAAGACGATCATTGACGACATTCTGGAAGGCATGCAGGGCACCAAGACCCCGATGCAGGTCATTGTCGACCGCCCGGAAGCCATCCACTGGGCGCTCGCACACGCCAAGAAGGGCGACGTGATCGTGCTGATGGGCAAGGGGCATGAGACCTATCAGGAAGTCAACCATGTCAAGCACCACATGGACGAACGCGAGATCGTGGCAGACTATTTCGCAAAGAAAAGGTAAGGACGCGCTGCGGCGCGCATAAACAAGGATATTGGGGGAACTGGATTGATGGAGCAATTTACGCTGGCGCAGGCGGCGGCGTGGACGCATGGTGAGGCGATGGGCGAAACGGTGTTTTCGGCCGTTTCGACCGACTCGCGGCAGATTCCGGCGGATGCACTGTTCCTGCCGATCAAGGGCGAGCGCTTTGACGCGCACGACTTTATCGGCAAAGCGATTGAAAACGGGGCGGCGGCCGTGGTGTCCCACCGGCAGAACGAGGAATACCCGGTGCCAACCTTATACGTAGAAAACACTTCGCAGGCGCTGCTTGACCTCGCGGGCGGCTACCGCCGTCTTTGCGGCGGCAAGGTGGTCGGCGTGACCGGCTCGGTTGGCAAGACAACGACCAAGGAGCTGCTGTACGCTGTATTGTCGCAGGGGTTGCGCGCGCAGAAAACCGAGGGCAACTTAAATAATGAGATCGGCCTGCCACTGACCCTGCTGCGCATGACGAAGCAAACCGAGGTCATGGTGGCTGAGATGGGTATGAACCACTTCGGCGAATTGTCGCGCATGACGGCGGCAGCGCAGCCGGATATCGCGGTTATCACCAACATCGGTACGTCGCACATCGAGTTCCTCGGCTCGCGCGAGGGCATCTGCAAGGCAAAACTCGAGATCCTCGAGGGCTTGCAGCCGGACGGCTGCGCCGTACTGTGCGGCGATGAGCCGCTTTTGTGGGACAAACGCGAAAACCTCGGCTGCCGCGTTGTGACCTACGGCATCGAAAATCCGGCGTGTGACCTTGTGGCTGCGCTGCACGAGGACGGTTCGTTCGACATCATCAACCGCGGCATTGCGTCCGCGGCATTGCCCTGCGGGGAAAAGTTTACCGCCCGGCTTGCGATCCCGGGTGCGCATAATGTGCTCAATGCGCTCGCGGCGGCGGCTGTTGGCCTGCTGCTGGGCGAGACGCCTGCACAGATCGCCGCGGGGTTGGCATCCTATGAGGCCAGCGGTATGCGGCAGAATATCTATGAGCAGAACGGCTATCACATTTATGCCGATTGCTATAACGCCAGTCCGGACGCGATGGAAGCGACCCTCGCGGTGCTGGGCGGCATGGCGCCGGAAGGCCGCCGCTTCGCGGTGCTCGGCTCGATGCTTGAGCTGGGCGACTACGCGGAGGAAGGCCACCGCCGGGCGGGCCGTGCGGCGGCGAAGCACGCCGACGCGCTTTATGCCTACGGGCCGGACGCGGCTGCGATGGTCGCGGGCGCCAAGGAAAACGGAATGGAACACGCCTATGCGTTTGACGATCAGGTAGCGCTTGCTGCTGCGCTGCGGCAGGATGCAAAGCCGGGCGATGCGCTGCTCTTTAAGGGCAGCCGCGGCATGCGCATGGAGCGCGCGCTGGCGATGTTCTTAGGGGAGGACGTGGAAGAATGAGCTCTGCAAATTTGTATACGGCGCTGGTGGCCTGCGCAGTTGCATTCGTGCTGACCGCGGCGATCGGGCCTGCGGTGATCCGCTATCTGCGCAAGATGAAGTTCGGCCAGAAGATCCTGGAGATCGGGCCGAAATGGCACATGAACAAGCAGAATATCCCGACGATGGGCGGCTTTATGTTCATCATCGGTATTGCCGTCGCAGTTGCGGCGGGCAATAGCTTTGTCGGTGAGATCTGTGTGTCCTCGCTGGCGCTCCTCGGACTTTCGGTGGCTTATGGTGCGGTCGGCATGGTTGACGACTATGCCAAGATCCGCAAAAAGGAAAACGCCGGCTTGACGCCCAAGCAGAAGCTTGTACTGCAAATCCTTGTGGCGGGCGCGTTTATCCTTGTGCTCTTCCTCAGCTCGAGCGGCGCGCCGCGGCTGTGGATTCCGTTTACTGACATTTCGTTTATCTGGCCGTGGCCGCTGTACATCATCTTCGCCGCCTTTGTTATTGTCGGCGCGGATAACGCGGTCAACCTGACCGACGGTATCGACGGTCTGGCCGCGGGCGTTACGCTGCCGGTTGCGATCTTCTTTGTGTTCGTCGGCATCTCGCGCGGCGACGCGGGCGTGGTCATTTTTGCCGCGGCGCTCGCGGGCGGCCTTGCGGCGTTCCTGATCTATAACTTCAATCCCGCTAAGGTGTTTATGGGCGATACCGGTTCGCTTTTCCTCGGCGGTGCGGTGGCCGGTCTGGCGTTTGCATGCGATATGCCGCTGATCCTGCTGCTGGTCGGCCTGATTTATATTATTGAAACCCTGTCGGTTATCCTGCAGGTGACCTATTTCAAAGCGACGGGCGGCAAGCGCCTGTTCAAGATGGCCCCGATCCACCATCATTTTGAGATGTGCGGCTGGGGCGAAAAGAAGATCGTACTGACCTTCTCCGGCATTACTGTGCTGCTTTGCCTGCTGGCTTATTTTTGCGCGCTTGCACCGATTTTGCCCTAAATCCCTGAACCCTTCGGAGGTGTCCCCATGGCTTCGACAACCAGACAGACGCGCCCAACGCGCCGACCAGACCCGCATCGCCGATATGACGATGCGCGCCCGGTGCCGCAGCCGGATCGCGCGCCCGTGCCGCGCGACGCAGCGCTGACGCAGACGCATCCGGCGACGCATACACGCACCCGCGCGCGGGTGCGCGCCCATGTATGGGACATGGGCGTATTCGGCACCGTGCTGCTGTTGCTGGTCATCGGTCTGATTGCCCTGTTTTCAGCAAGCTATTCCAACGCCCTGTTCTATCAGGGCAGCGCGACCTATTTTATCTCGCGGCAGGCAATCAATGCCGGCGCGGGCGTGGTCGCTATGATTGTGATTTCAAAAATCAGCTACAAGGTTTATGCTCGTTTCTATAAGGAACTGATGATCCTGTCGATCATCCTGCTGATTCTGGTTATCACGCCGCTCGGCACGGCATCCAAGGGTGCGCAGCGCTGGCTGTTTGGTTTCCAGCCGTCTGAGCTGGCGAAAATCACGGTCATCGTGTGCTTTTCCTATTGGGTGGCGCACAATCCGTCGAGCGTGCGCAGCCTGCGAACAATGATTAAGCCTTATGGTCTGCTGCTGGCCGTGTACATCGGTCTGCTCTTCCTCGAACCGCATACCTCGGCGATGATGATTATCTGCGGCATTGGTGTCGTTATTCTGATCGCGGGCGGCATGCGCCTGTGGTATTTCGGGCCGATCATCGGCGTAGGCGCTGTTACGCTGACCGCGTTTTACTTTGCCTTTGAGCATGTGCAGGAGCGTTTCGCCGTCTGGCTTGATCCGTTTTCCAACATGCGCGACGAGGGCTGGCAGGGTGCGATGAGCCAGATCGCAATCGGCTCGGGCGGCTTGTTCGGTAAAGGGTTGGGACAGGGCATGCAGAAGCATTTGTACCTGCCTGAACCGCAGAACGACTTTATCTTTTCCTCGTGGTGTGAGGAGATGGGTTTTGTCGGCGCGATGCTCGTCTTGCTGCTGTTTGCATATCTGATTTTCCGCGGCTTTCGCATTGCGCGCGCCGCACCAGACCGGTTCAGCTGTCTGATGGCGACCGGCATCACCGCCAAGCTCGCGATCCAGACACTGCTTAACCTGTTTGTTATCACGGGTATTTTCCCGGTTACCGGCGCGAGCCTGCCGTTTTTCAGCTTTGGCGGTACGGCGCTGCTGATGCAGCTGGGCGAAATGGGTATCCTGCTGAATATATCCCGCTACGCGCGCATCGATGTGCGTGATGAATCGTGAATCCAAAGCCGCATGCGGCGCGGCGTTTTAAGGGGGAAGTAACTTGAGACTGTATATCACCGGCGGCGGTACGGGCGGCCATGTCACGCCCGGCCTTGCCATCGCGCGCTATTTCGAGCATAAGCACCCTGACACGGTGGTGCGTTTTGCGGGTTCTGCCCGCGGCATTGAAAATAAGCTGGTGCCGCGTGAGGGCTATCCGCTCGACGCGATCGAAATTATCGGCCTGTCGCGTTCGCTCAGTCCGAAGGGGCTGGCGCATAACGTCAAGGCGGCGAAACTCGCGGTATCCGCGGTGGGTAAGGCGAAAAAGCTGCTGGAAAATGCGCGGCCTGACTGTGTCATCGGCTGCGGCGGCTATGCGTCGTTTGCAGTCGTGCGTGCGGCGCAGCAGATGGGCATTCCGACCGTGCTGCTCGAGGTCAATGCGCTGCCCGGTAAGGTGACCAAGATGCTGTCGAAAAAGGCCGACCGTGTGCTGGTCTGCTTTGAGCAGGCTAAGGAAATCCTTGGCGGGGGCGACAAGGTCGTGCTGACCGGTGCGCCCGTGCGCGGGGAAATCCTCGCGGCCGACCGGGCAAAGGCCCGTGCACGCTTCGGCCTTGCAGAAGACGACCAGCTGGTTGTGTCTTTCTGGGGCTCGATGGGCGCGAAATATATGAATGAGCATATGGCGGGCGCGCTTGCGCTTGAGTGCAAGAACAACGTGACGTACCATCATGTGCATGCGACCGGTGCGGCCGCACGCGAATGGCTGCCGCGCATGGCGCGCGAGCAGGGTGCGGATTTTGCCGCACATCCGAATATTGAAGTAACGGAATATATTTACGACATGGCTGACCGCATGGCCGCAGCCGACCTAGTCGTGTGCCGCGCAGGCGCGGCGACCATGGGCGAGCTGTGCATGCTCGGCCGGGCGGCGCTGCTTGTGCCGTCGCCGTTTGTGGCGGAAAACCATCAGGAAAAGAACGCGCGCGCGCTTGAGGCCGCGGGCGGCTGTCGCGTGCTGCTCGAGAAGGACGCATCGCCGCGCAAGCTGTACGACGAGATCGGCAACATGCTGGCCGACCGCGAGGGCCTGCGGCGTATGGGACAGGCAGCGACCAGTCTCGCTGCGCACGACGCGAGCGAAAAAATCTATCAGGAGATCCTGTGGGCGATCGAGCATCACGGGAAAAAATAAACGCAAAGGGGCGCCCCGATGAGACGCAGAAACCGAAAACAGAAAACACCCGAGCGGATGCGCAGACGAGCCAACCGGCGGCAGCGGTTCTTTCGGATAATCGGCCGCATTTTCTTTCTCGGTATCCTGCTGGCCGCAGCACTGCTGGCGATGACCGTGTTTTTCCGTGTGGAAACGATTTCTGTCGAAGGCGCGGTGAAATACCGCGCCGAGGAACTGGTTGCGGGTATGGACGTCAAACAGGGGGACAACCTATATTTGTGGAACAAGGTCAAGGTGTCGGATGCGATGCTGGAGCGTTTCCCTTATTTAGAGACGGTGCAGATACGGCGGCATCTGCCGAATGCCTTGGTCGTTACCGTAACGGAGTGCTCGGCATCTGTTGCCGTAGCAAATAACGGCGGGTACATGCTTGTCAGTGAGCAGGGCAAGATGCTGGAGCAAAGCGCAACGAATAACGGCCTGCCGACCGTAGTCGGCATGACTTTGGCCAATGCTGCGCCCGGCAAAATGTTATCGGCGGATGATAATGATGAGACGGAGGCTCTGCTGGATATCCTGCAAAATCTGGATGCGGCGGACATGCTGTCCGATCTGGATTTTATCAATCTGTCTGATCTGACGGCGATTCATATCGGTTATCAGGATCGGTTCGATATTCAAGTCGATACGACGGACGAGTTGGCATACCATCTGCGTTTTGCGCAGACTGTTATAAATGAACGCCTGTCCCCGTCCGATATAGGACGTCTGTACTGGGATTCCCAGAACCGGCTGCATTTCATCCCGGATACGGCAGAAAATGTTGCGCGGGCCGGCATGGTTTCTGCGGGGACAGATACTGCGGGCCAGACCGGTACGGCAGATGGGACGGATACTGCCAAGCAGGATGACACGCAGGGCGACGGCGAGGATGTGTTATCCGAGGCGGATGGCACATCGGACGAAACGGAAAACACTGACACAGACGACACGACAGAGGGGGACGAGGCAGCGGAATAGCCGGGAAAAAGAGGAAAAATGGCAAAAGAATGCCGGAATGGGTTTCGTTTCACTCATTCATAGAGGATTTTGGTAAGGATTTGGTGGAAAGATACAGAAAACATAAAGATTTTTTTGATTAGTTCACTAATTTCTGTTGCAAAAAAGAATAAATAGAGGTAGAATTATAACAATAGGGACTGTCTGCCCGTTTTATGACAGCAGCAGCCCAATACAAAGCGTATACGATAATCTGATCGATTTTCATCATAAAAACGGAGGATGGCAACAATGGGTTTTGAGTTTGAACAGGGCTTGGATAATGTCGTTAACATTAAAGTAATCGGCGTAGGCGGCGGCGGCGGCAACGCGGTCAACCGCATGGTCGAGAGCGGTGTGCAGGGTGTTGAGTTTGTTTCGATCAACACGGATATGCAGGCGCTGAACTTCTCGCAGGCCGGCACCAAGATCCAGATCGGCGAAAAGCTGACCAAGGGTCAGGGCGCGGGCGCAAACCCGGAGATCGGCCGCAAGGCGGCGGAGGAGAGCAAGGAGCAGATCGCGGCCGCGCTCGCCAACACGCATATGGTATTCATCACTGCCGGCATGGGCGGCGGCACCGGCACGGGCGCGGCCCCGGTCGTGGCGCAGATCGCCCGTGAGATGGGCATCCTGACGGTCGGCGTTGTCACCCGTCCGTTTGCGTTCGAGGGCAAGAAGCGTCTGGAGCAGGCGCTGGGCGGTATCGACGAGCTGAACAAGAACGTCGACTCGCTGGTTATCATCCCGAACGAGCGCCTCAAGTACGTATCCGAACAGAAGATTACCTTTAAGAACGCATTTGAAATTGCTGACGGCGTGCTCCGTCAGGCGGTTGCGAACATTTCCGAGTTGATCACTGTGCCGGGCTTCATTAACCTTGACTTCGCGGACGTTACTTCTGTTATGAAGGACGCCGGTTATGCGCACATCGGTACCGGCCGTGCCGCTGGGAAAGACAAGGCTGCCGAGGCAGCACGTATGGCGATTTCCAGCCCGCTGCTCGAAACCTCGATCGATATGGCGCATGGCGTTATCGTTTCGGTTATCGGTTCGGACGATATCGGTCTGGACGAGGTCGAGACCGCGGCAACCATGGTGCAGCAGGCAGCGCACCCGGATGCGCACATTATCTTCGGTGCGTTTATCGACGATACGATGGACGACGAGATCCGCGTGGTTGTTATCGCCACCGGCTTTGACAATGTCCCGAACTCCGCCAAGATGAACATGGATGGCAAGCAGCCTGAGCCGGCTTCCGCTTCCGGCCTGTTCACCGAGGCATCCACCGCAGCAGCGGAGGAGAAGAGTGCACCGGCGCAGCCCAAGTCGAGCGAGCTGGGCGCAGACGATGCTGCATTTGACGTTCTGATGCGTATTTTTGATAAGGATCACCGCTGATCCTGACATACATAATACAATCTACAAAACAGCCCTGAAAGGGGCTGTTTTGGTCTGAAAAGGCCTTGTAAAATTCTTGTAAAAGGAGTGTGATCACCGTGAGTGCGGACCCTGGAAGTAAACGGACAAAACGAAATCGCGGTGGCACGCCTGCATAGCTGCCGCGGAAAGGCGGTATGATATGGTAGAATTTTTCAAGACGATTGATGGGCGGATCACTGAGATCAGCGAGTTCACGGAGGGATGCTGGGTCAATATGCTGCATCCGAGCTCGGACGAGCTGGAGCAGATCGCCCGTGCCGCGCACGTGGAAGAAGAGTTTATCCGCGCGGCGCTCGACCCGGAGGAAAGCTCGCGTGTCGAGACTGAGGATGACCAGCTGCTGATGATCGTCGACATCCCGATGGTCGAAAAAAACTCGGTTGAGGACGGCGGCCAGATGTTCAGCACGCTGCCAATGGGCATCGTGGTGGCACAGAACGCGGTCATTACGGTTTGTCTGGAGGACAGCATCATCCTGCGTTCGATCGCGGAAGGTGCAGTCAAGGGCGTGCACACAGCGCTGCGTACGCGTTTTGTGTTCCAGATCCTGCTGCGTGTGGCGGGACGGTTCCTGAAAAACCTGCGTATGATCGAGCGCGACTTTACGCGCATTGAAAAGCGTTTGTATGACTCACTCAAGAACGAGGAACTGATTCAGCTGCTCGGGCTGAGCAAATCGCTGGTATACTTCTCCGCGTCCCTCAAGGGCAATGAGGTGACGATGGAAAAGGTGCTGCGCGGACGCGTGCTCAAGCTGTATGAGGATGATCGCGATATCCTTGAGGATGCGCTGATCGAGATCCGGCAGGCCATCGAAATGGCCAACATCTATTCGAGCATTCTGTCCGGTACGATGGATGCGTACGCGTCGGTCGTTTCCAACAACCTGAACATCATCATGAAGGTGCTCACCGTGCTGACCATCATCATGACGATCCCCAATATTGTGTTTGGTTTTTACGGCATGAACATTGAGGGCAACGGCCTGCCGGGCGATTTTGTCTGGTGGATTCCGCTGCTGATTTCGGTTGTAGCCTGCTTCTTTGCGTGGTTCATGCTCAAAAAGAAAAATCTGGACTGAGTTTCCGGGCGCCGCGTTTGCGGCGCTTTTTGTTTCCCCGGGAAATGGGAAAAAACAGGGCGTGCAAAAAGCGCGCCCTGTTTGCTGTTTCTGTTATTCCTGCCAGACAAGGGGGATGGTCTGACCGAAAATCGTGATGGATTCCATTTCTTCCAACGGGATGACCTCGGGGAGCAGGCCGCTGTTTGCATGGCCAATCTGCCACAAATCGTAGGTTGTGCCGTCTTTAAGTGTCAGGATGGGAGAGCCGCCCTCGGTGTAATACTGGTTGTCGTATTCGTCTGGTACGCCGTCCAGATACAGATTCATATCATCGTCGAAGGTCATTTTCTTATCGAAGTGCCATTCCAGATGGTAGAAGGACGGTGTGAACGCGATGCTGTCGATCGTGACGTTCAGGTTGCCATAGGGGATGACCTGACCGGCCTGCGCGTACACAGCAGTATCTGTGCTTTCGAGCGGTACTTCGAGCACCCAATCACCTCTGACAAGGGTCTGGTCCGGCCCAGCGTAGTTGCCTTCCTGCATGTAGCTGATGATATCGGAGAAGGTAAAACGCACCGTCTTGCCCTGCCATTGGTCGATATCGCGCATGTCTAGTTCGATCTGGAAGAAGAACTGCGCCATGTCGGTATCGTAACACGGTCCCCAACTGCCGGTAATGATCTGTCCGTCAAGACGGGGTTCGACCTGCTCAAAGGTGAGAAAGTCAGTCTGTGGTTGTTCTTGCAAATCGACAAACGGTGTGCCATCCTCTTTGACAGCGGAGAAGATTGCGTGGACAGTCTGCTCGTCGGCGTACATGCCGTCAAGCGAGATGGTCACGCCATGGTCGGTGACACTGGCACCGCTGGCGACAAAGCCGGTGGTGGTTTCAACATCGTTGGCAGAGCCTCCGAAAAATTCTGCAAGACGTGCACGACCGGCATCCGGGTCGGCGAAAAAGCCGACGACCGCGCCTGCCGCTACCGTAAACGTCAGTACACATGCGGCCACAGCTGCTATAAAGATTACCTTGCGGGGATGCCGCCGCTTGTGCGGCGCCGGGGTAGTCGCAGCCGCTTGATTGAGTTTTTGAATCAGCATATCCTGTTCCTCCTCGGTAAAGCGCAGCGCGTCGAGCGCTTCGTCATATTGTCTCATAGTCGCTGCCCTCCAGTTCTTGTTTGAGTTTGGCGCGGGCGCGGGCGAGCCGCTGCCGCACAGCGGCAGGCTTTGCACCGACCATCGCCGCGATTTCCTCAGCGTTGTAGCCTTCATAATAATACAGATAAACCGCTTCGCGGAACTTGACCGGCAAGCGCTGTACCGCCGCCAGCACGCCGGTATCTTCTGCGGGCAGAAAGGGAACTTCGCGTTCGATCAGCTCGTCTAACGGGACAGAACGGCGGCGCCAGCCGCTCTTTAAGATGTCCTTGCACTCGTTGATCGTCACGCGGATAATAAATGCGCGTGTTTCGCCCTCGCACGCGAAGCGGCGGTCGCTTTGCAGCAGCTTGAGGAACACGTTTTGGCACACATCCTGCGCGTCCGCCCGGCCGAGCGAATACGTAAAGCACAGCCGCAGGATCATGCTCGAATACCGACGCACGAAGCTTTCGGCATCCATTTCGTTTTGCCAGACCGGCATGTGGTTTGCCCCCTTTCACTGTGATAACGACCCAGCATGCCGCAGTGTGACAACATGCCGGATTTTTTTCTATCTTAAGAAAATCCTTCGGAATCCGCGCGCAGTATGTGGTATCTTTAACATGTCATTAACGGCGATGTGTGACAGAAAAGAGTGATGAAAATATCAGAAAAAAATCTGTTTTTTTCGTGAGAACGTAGAAAAATATGAACAATGCACGAACTTGCGCAAAAAAAGGTTGCATATATGCAGAATGGTGCTATTATAGTACAAGGAAAAAAGGAATGTGCATTTTCAGATAAGGATAAAGGAGACGAAGGATCAACATGCTTCGGTTTTTAGAGAGCCTGCAATTTGTTTTATTCGTGTTCTTCACGGCGGCATATGCCTATCAAATTGCATACCTGGTGATTGGTCTGGTCGGCAAAGGCCGACAGGGGAAACAGGATGCCAAGCTGCATCGCTACGCGGCAATCATTGCAGCGCGCAATGAGTCGGGCGTTATTGGAGACCTGATAGGTACATTGAAAAAACAGGATTATCCGTCAGAATTATTGGACGTGATCGTTATTGCGGATAACTGCACGGACAACACAGCGGAGGTTGCCCGTCAGGCAGGCGCGATCGTGTATGAGCGCTTTAATAAGGTGCAGGTTGGCAAGGGCTACGCGCTGGACTACCTGTTCCATCACATCTTCGAGGATTTTGGCGAGCAGGCCTATGACGGCTTTTTCGTGTTCGACGCGGACAATCTGGTAGATTCGCAGTTCGTGCGTGAGATGAACAAAATGTTCGACACGGGTGAGTTCGCGGCGCTGACCAGCTACCGTAACTCCAAGAACTTCTGCGATAACTGGATCTCCGCGGGCTATGCGCTGTGGTTCCTGCGTGAAGCACGTTTCCTAAACCGTCCGCGTACCCAGCTGGGTGTGAACTGTGCGGTATCCGGTACGGGCTTCCTCGTGGATGCAGACGTGATCCGCGCCGAGGGTGGCTGGCCGTTCCATCTGCTGACTGAGGACATTGAGTTCTCGATCTCCTGCGCGGTCAAGGGCCGCAAGATCGGCTACTGCGGTACGGCGGTTATCTATGATGAGCAGCCGGTGCAGTTCAAGCAGTCGTGGGACCAGCGTTTGCGCTGGAGCAAGGGCTTCTATCAGGTGGACGCCAAGTACACCGCCCCGCTGCTGCGCGGCTGTCTGCGCGGCGGCAAAAAGGGCATGTCCTGCTACGATATGCTGATGACGGTCGCCCCCTGCAATCTGGTGACGCTGGGCGTGCTGGCGCTGGCACTGTTCGCTTGTCTGTCCAGCCTGTCGCAGCCGGCGTTCATTACTTACCGTGTGCTGCGTATGCTGGGCCGTATCGTTTTGACGACGGTCAAGGGTATTTCCTTCAGCCTGTTCCTGTTCGGTGCGTTCACTATGGCGGCTGAGTGGAAACAGATCAAGGGTTCGGCAGTGAAGAAGCTGCTCTACGTGTTCACCTTCCCGCTGTTCATGCTGACTTACATCCCGATCTCGCTGGCAGCGTTGGTTGGCAAGGTTGAGTGGAAGCCGATCCGCCATGGCCTGACCAAGGCGCAGCGCGAAAACGAACGCGCATAATTCAGTCAAATAAAAGCTGCTGCAACTTAGGTTGCAGCAGCTTTTTTGTGCTCAGCTTTCGATACGGTGCGGCCTTCCGCCCGCATACAGTTCGCGCCGGATGGCGGCAAACATGCGCTCGGCCATGTCAAGATAACGGCGGATCTCACGCTCGTCGATCTCAAATGGCAGGTCGGTCGGGTAGCGCGTTTCGATATACAGGTCGTTGAGCGCAGCGCTCTCATCGAGGTATTCAGAGAAGGCCTGCTCGTCGATACGGATCGCCTGACGGCATAGGTAGGTCAGGTTGTGGCCGTCGAAATGCCGTCCTGTGCGGAACAGCAGGTAACCTTTGAGTGCCTTCTCGATAGCCTGCTGACAGTGGAAAGCAATGTTATACACGTCGCCGCCATAGGTCAGCAGCAGACGGGCGCATTGCAGGTCGCACAGCGCTTTATCCAACCATTTGTAGTAGAAATGGCTGTCCGATGCGCCTTTACGTTTCCGGCCCATAAACCACCTGACCTTTCCGGGCGATCCATGCCGCATACGAGGTCTCATCCTCAGAGAGGTCGTTCCATTCCTCGGTGGTGTAGACGCTCAGGCTGACAGGTACGTCCACATTCAGCGCCAGATGCAGCTGGGTGCGCAGCTGACGGCAGTCAACATCATTCGGAACAATGACGCACAGGCTAAACGCTTTGAGTTTGCCGGTGGCCATCGTTCGCTTTTCCGCGAACAGGATGATCTGCTGCGGGTGGCACACACGCAGAATAGCCTGCGTGGCCCGCTGGATTGTTTCGGTCATAGCATCATCCCTCCTGTGTGTCAAAGGGTGACAGGGTGGCGAGCGCCTCGAAATGCGCCTTGCCGTCTACTTCGCCGCGGACAAAGCGTGCGCCATCCACAGTACCGCAGAGCAGCGCAACCTGTTCGCCGCAGGCGGTCTCGGCGGTGTAGTTGACCTGCAGGGAAGAGACAAAACCAGGCTGGCGCTGCAGGTCGAGCGCATCCGAAATCAGCTCGACTACGCGGACATTGTTGACGTGATTGTTGATATCCAGGTCGGAATACTGCACCGCATGGACATGGTGCGGGCGGACAGTGTCGCAGGACAGCTTGGGCAGCGCTTCAAACAAATCTCCGCGTGCGGTATGCAGGTAATCCTCGGCCGCAGGGAAAGCGCTTGGGCGCAGGATGCGGTGGGTGTCCGGGTCGAGCGTGACCCACATGGACTGTGCGTCGCCGATCGGCTGCTCGTCGACAAAAAAGGCGAATGAGCGGTACCAGCTTGCGCCGCGGATGCCGGGGCACCATGTTTCGCAGCGTACGCGCTCATACGGGCGCAGAGGGCGCGTCAGGCGCGCTTTCATGCGCGAGAGCACCCAGAGGATGTGCAGCTCATCTGCGGCCAGATGCAGCGTCTCAGCGTGCACGGTGGCCGCATCCTGCATCATATGCCAGAGAAAGGACGGCTTTGCAATACCACGGTTGTCAATGTGTCCGTAGTTTATCTCATATTCGCGGGAAAGAAGTTCTGCCAAAGGGAAAACGCCTCCTTATGATGCGCAAAACAGGCTGGCAATAAAACGGCCCATCAGATCAAGCAGCGTATTCTGCTGCATGTTATTGTCTGTGTTGTTGTCCGGCTGTTTGGTGCCGGTATAGTGCGTGCGCAGCATGTCCGCGCAGCCGTCAATATTCTGCAGCGAGGAATAGCTGAAGAATACCTCGCCTTGAATATCGATGCTGCGGTCAAGCAGATCGAACTGGCGCTGCAGTTCCTCTGTGCCGTACCAGGTGTCGCCCGGCTCGGCTTCCGCTGCGCGGTATGCGCCAATGCCGATATACAGCGCGACGTCGCTGGTCGCGACAATCTGCTGCCACCAGTTCACCAGCACTTCAAAGTCCGCAACCTCGTAGCCAATCGACCAATAAAGCTGCGGGCAGATGTAGTCGACTGTGCCCGCCTTGATCCATTCGACGGAGTCGCAATAAACCTCGCGATAGGAGGAACGGCCCTGCGTGTCGCTTCCCTTGGGGTTGTCCCGCCGGTTATCCCAGATGCCGGCTGGGCTGACGCCAAAGGACAGTGTCGGGTCGATTTCGTGCAATGTCTCATCGAGCGCGGCGATCAACTGGTTGACATTGTCGCGCCGCCAGTCGCCGATATCGTCAAAATCCTCGCCATAGCGTATGAACGTTGCTTCGTCGGCAAAGTCCGTGCCGGGATAGAAGTAGTCATCCAGATGGATGCCGTCGACGTCATACTTCCGGACGATCTCCGCAGCGCCGTCTACAACCAGATCCTGCACGGCAGGCAGCCCGGGATTGAAATAGTAGTTATCCTCGTATACGACTGTCCATTCCGGATGCTGTTTGGCCGGGCTGTCCTCTGGCAGTGCGTCATATTCGCTCTGTCCGTCCTTGGTGATGCGGTAAGGGTTGATCCACGCGTGCAGCTGCAGGCCGCGCTCGTGTGCCGCTTCTACCCAGTAGGCGAGTATATCGAAGTTCCCGTCAGGCGACTGCCCGACTGTGCCGCTGACATAGCGGCTGGCAGGGAAGATATCCGAGTCGTACAGCGCATCCGCAGATGGCCGCACCTGCAGGAAAACGGTGTTCAGCTCCATCGCTGCGACATTGTCGAGGATGGTATCCGCTTCGGCACGCAGCTGGTCGGCCGTCAGCCCTTGCGCGGAGGGATAGTCGATGTTGTAGATGCTGGACACCCATACGCCGCGCATATCGTCCTGCGCGGGTTGCTGGGTCGCGCCGGCGCTGGGCAGCAGCACGGTAAGCATCAATAAAACAGATAGGATTCGCTTCAAATGCATGGGGAAAACCTCATTTCCGGTTTGCGTAAATCTATATGTATTTTACCATTTTGGTCCGGAGAAAGCAAGAATGATTGACAGCAGACCGGTTTCATCGTATGATGGAACACGGACAGAAAAAGGATGTGAACGCAGTCATGCAAAAGAAGGTTCTGGCGCTGCACGACCTGTCGGGTTTTGGCCGCTCGTCGCTGGTGCCGATCATTGCGGTGCTTTCCGCGGGGGGGCATCAGTGCGTGCCGCTGCCGACGGCGGTGTTTTCCACGCATACGGCGATCCCGGAATGGATCACAACAGACCTGACGGATGCCATGCCGGGCACGATCGACCAGTACGACCGGCTGAATCTGCGCTTTGAAGCAATTTACGCAGGGTTTCTCGGTTCGGCTGACCAGATCGACTGCGTTGCGGAGGCCGCGAAGCGGCTTAAAGCCAAGGATGGCCTGACGCTGATTGACCCGGTGATGGGAGACAACGGCAAGGTATATGACACCTATACGCTTGAGATGTGCACGCGCATGCGTGAACTGTGCGCGATTGCGGATATCATCACGCCCAACACGACCGAGGCGGCGATCCTGCTAGACCGTGACCCATACAGCAAGCCGAACAGCGCGGATGAGGCTTGGGAGTGGCTGCGTGCGCTGCGCGCGCGATATGGTGCGCAGGTTGTATTGACCGGACTGGATTTTGCACCGGGGCGGGTTGGCTCCGGTTGTCTGTCGGGGGAATGCGGCGCACTTAGCCTGCACCGGCGGATCGACCGGTACTATCCCGGCACAGGGGACTTGTTTGCTTCGGTCATGCTGGGAGCCATGCTGAATGATATGCCGCTGGAGGATGCCTGCGAGTTGGCAGGGGAGTATGTCAAGGATTGCATTGCTTATACAATGGCGCAGCAAACCGACCCGATGCACGGCGTGCAGTTTGAGAAGGTATTGCCGCGGCTGATCGATGGCACGTATCAGCGCGAATTGCGCGACAGACCGCTCAAAGAAAAGCATGCTGAATAAGAATAAGAAAAGCACCGCCGGTGGGCGGTGCTTTTTTATGAGCTTTCGAGCTTTGCCAGCTGCGGGTGCAGGGCGCGAGACGCAAAACCCGCTCATCGAGGCCGGGTTTTGCGAGGCTCCGGCCGACTGAGGCAGTCGGCCTAAACACACGGGTTACAAAGCAGCCCACTGGGCTGTTTTGCTGAACGCCCTTTCGAGTCTCGGGTCGCGAGACAAAATAAAAAGACCTGTCAGAGACAGGTCTTTTTATTTTGGAGCGGCTGACGAGGCTCGAACTCGCTACCTCCACCTTGGCAAGGTGGCGCTCTACCAGATGAGCTACAGCCGCATTTTCTATCGCGCTGAACTCATCAGCGCGATACTTATTATAGCAAAGGGTGGACAGACTGTCAAGCAAAAAATGAAAATTAAGTAAAGTTTTTTTATTTCTTTTTGTGGGGGCGGCATAGCACCAACACGACGAACAGGCAGACGGCGACATACAGCACGATGGGAATCCCGGCGAACAGGAGTACCCGCCCGAGTGCCCAAAGCGGCTGCGGCAGGCTGATCCATAGGTGGGACAGGGTTGTCTCCGGAAGCAGGGTCAGCAGCTGCATGCCGGTAAAGTAAATCATACGCATCGGCAGCAGGGCAACAAGCCAGATATCCACGCGCCAAAATGCGCGGATAAAACCAGAGCCCTGTTCTGCGTCAATGCTGGTTTTCAGATACAGGCCGAAACCCATTGCCATGGCGACTGCGCAGATCTGCAGGATGATGCCGATGACGGTGGGGATGTCAGTAGCTGCGTAAAAGCGGCCATAAAACAGCAGGAACAGTCCGCACGCGCTGCCGCCCAGCGTCATGCAGAGCAGCAGGGGAGCGCCTGCACGCGCCTGCCCGGGCGACATATGTGCGTCGGTGCCGCCTGCTGCGTTTTGATGCGGCTCGATATCCCGCAGCAGGAAATCCGTGGTTGTGCCGAAGAACTCTGCCAGCGCGATCACCTTATCCGTATCGGGCATCGCGTCGCCAACCTCCCATTTGCTGACCGCCTGACGTGACACGCCCAGCGAGATCGCCAGCTCTTCCTGCGACAGACCGCGCTTTTTACGCAGGTCGACGATTTTTTCTCCCAGTGTCATGTTTCGTTACCTCCTTGGTTTGTGAGGTCATTTTACCGGAAACGGTGCTTGCATGCCACCATTTTTGGCTTGAAAAAGCGCAACCTACGGTTGCAAATGAAAAAACAGCGCGTTTTTGCGGCAAACGCGCTGTTTTATGTTAAGTAAGATCAATAGCCGAGTGCTTCGCCAATCAGCACGATCTCGCAGCGCTCCATACGCTGCGGCGGGCCCATGTGGATGACCATGGCACGGCAGATGCGGTCGGGGCTCTTGCAGTCGTGGCATTTGCCATCGACCGCACAGGGCGTTTTCTTCTCCAGACGCTTGGCATTCAAAGGCGCTGCGACATTCCGGGCGCGGTCGATCGCGCTTTGCAGGTCGGGGCACAGCTTGTTGATGCCGCACACGAAGATGCACCGCTTGGGGCCGAACAGTGTGCCGGAGACGCGGTTGCACGCACCGTCGATATTGACGACCTCGCCAGTCTCGCTCAGGGCATTAGCCGAGCTGAGATAGATATCCGGGGTTTGGAAAAATTCGCCCTGCTTGACCCAGTGCCAGTGCACGGCGGTGCTGTTGGAGAAGGCTTCCGGGAAGCCAAGCTCCTTGAGCGTCATCGAGCCGCCGAGAGACACGGATTTGCCCGCACAGGTATTGGTCAGGTAGGACAGCGCATCGGCTGCGGTCGGAAAGTAAGTAAAACCGAAGCCGCGTTCGGTAAACGCTTTGCAGATCGCGTCGACGGCCAGCGGGCCGCGCTCAAACAGCGGCAGCAATTCTGCCGGTTCGTGCACCAGCGCATCCGCACCGGCGGCGGTCAGCTCATCAGCCGCACGGAAGCCCCATGTTACGCCGATGGCGCACAGGCCGGCGTTTTTGGCGGTCTGCATGTCGGTTGCGCTGTCGCCGATGTACAGCGTGGTCGTTGCGTCGCCGCCCAGTTCGCGCAGCAGCTGCAGCGTGCTCGTCGGGTCAGGCTTGCGCGGTGTGTCCGGACGCTCGCCGTAGGTCACCTGCACCAGATCACCGAAAAAGTGGCGGATCAGGCTCTTGGCGGCCAGGTCGTATTTGTTGGACAACACACCGACCGACACGCCTGCTTTCTTCAGCTTTTTCAGCAGCGGGATAATGCTGTCATACGGCTGGGTACGGTTCATCATGCGTTCGCCGTAGGCCGTGCGGAAATCGTCAAGGCAATTATCAATCATTGCTTCGGTACGCTTTTCCTCTGGGATGCAGCGGGTGACCAGATTGCGTACGCCGTTGCCGACACGCACGCGCGTTTCCTCCTCGGTCACGGCGGCAAAGCCGTGCCGCAGCATGGCATAGTTTACGCTGTCGCACAGGTCGCCCAGCGTATTGAGCAGCGTGCCGTCCAGATCAAAAATGGCAGTGGTTATTTTCATGGTTATCGTGGTCCTTTATATTGCGTTGCGCGTTTTCAGCCGCGCATATAGGTCTGCGTGATCTCGCCGAGCATAGCCGAGACCGTCGGGTTGAGCGCTTCCTTGCGTACGCGCCAGCGCCAGTTCTTGCCGCCGATGGTGGCAGGGGTGTTCATGCGCGCATCTGCGCCCAGCGAGAGCAGATCCTGCAGGGTAGTCATGGCAATGCGCGCGGACGATGCCCACACGCTCTTGATTGCGCTCCAGCCCATCGCTTCACTGTGTGAGGTGCGCAGGTAGCGGTAGGCAAACTGTTTTTCCGGCTCCGAGCAGATATCCATAATCTGCTCGCATACGGTCTGTGAGTCATGCGTCGAGGTGTAGACGATGCTGTTTGGCACAAAGTTGTGCGGCAGATGCTCGTTGTCGCAGTCAGGCGTGAAGCCGAAGATCAGCACCTTCATGCCCGGATAGCCGCTGTCGGCCAGCAGCTTGCGCACCTCATCGGTCATAGCGCCCAGATCTTCTGCAATAAGCGGCAGATCGCCGAGCGCCTTTTTCATGGCGTCGAACAGCTCCATGCCCGGCCCCTTGCGCCAATGGCCGTTGACAGCAGTCTCTTCGGTCGCGCGGACTTCCCAGTAGGCAGCGAAGCCGCGGAAGTGGTCAAGGCGGATGACGTCGAACAGCGCCATGTTGCTCTTCATGCGCCAGATCCACCATGCAAAGCCCTCGGCACGGTGCGCGTCCCAGTCATACACCGGGTTGCCCCAAAGCTGACCGGTTTCGGAATAGTAGTCAGGCGGCACGCCAGCGACAAGCTTGGGGCTTTTATCCGCCTTGAGCTTGAACAGCTTGGGGTGCGTCCAGACGTCGACCGAGTCGGCAGATACATAGATCGGGATATCGCCGATGATCTGGATGCCGTGCTCGTTGGCGTACTGACGCAGCGCGGTCCACTGCGTAAAGAAGATGTACTGCAGGAAAATGCGGAAGTCGATTTCGTCCCGCAGTTCTTCGGTCACTTTGGCAAGCGCCTCGGGTTTGCGGTCACGCACGGCCTTCTCCGGCCACATATAGACCGGCATATGGTGGTATTTTTCTTCTTTGAGCGCCATAAACAGCGCATAGTCCGGCAGCCAGTCGGCGTTTTCCTTGGTGAACGCGTCGATCTTCTCGCGCAGTTCTTCACCAACGCGCGAATAGGCCTTGCGGAACAGCGGCCAGCGGGTGTCGGCCAGCTGCTCAAAGTCCGCGGTGTCAGGCGAGGCTTCAAAATCGCCTGCCTTGACCTCGGCTTCGGTCAGCAGCCCGTCCTCGACCAGCAGGTCAAGGTCAATCAGATACGGGTTGCCCGCTGCCGCGGAAAAGCACTGGTAAGGCGAATCGCCAAAGCCGGTATGGCCAAGCGGGAGCACCTGCCAATAGGTCTGATGCGCCGCGGCTAGAAAGTCGATAAATTCATAAGCGGTTTTACCCATGGTGCCCACGCCGTGCGGCGAAGGCAGGGAGGTGACGTGCGCCAGCACGCCGCTTGATCGTTTGAACATAGATTCATCCCCCATTTGCGTATAGTGGTATTATAGCGTGATTTATGGAAATTTGTCAATTTTTCTTGCCAAGCGTGTACGGGCGGGATATAATGAAAAGGCTGAAAAATATACAGGATAAAGGGGAATTTGACGCATGAGAATGCGCAAAAAGAAAAATCTGGACGTTCGTTTCGCCGCCTGCGCGGACGTGATGGCCTTTGAGCCGAAGGAAAAGCGCGGCAAGTGGCGTGCGCTGTTTGGAAACGATCATCCGCTGCATCTGGAAATTGGCTGCGGTAAGGGCCGTTTTGCGATTGGCATCGCTGAGCAGCACCCGGATATCAACTTCATCGCGGTCGAGCGGGAGGAAGGGGCGCTGATTATGGCAGCTGAGCGCTGCCAGCAGCATCCGCTGCCCAATCTGCGGTTTGTATCGTTCGACGCGGCCGAGTTGCGCGACGTATTTGCGCCCGGCGAGATCGATCGCATCTATCTAAACTTTTCCGACCCGTGGCCGCCCAACCGGCAGCGCAAGCGCCGTCTGACGTGGCGCGCCTATCTCGAGGTGTACGACGAGATTTTGAAGCAGCAGGGTGACATTTGCTTCAAGACCGATAATCAGCGGTTTTTCGAGTGGACTTTGCAAGAGATTTGTCAGTTTGGTTGGCTGATCCAGAACATTTCGCTCGATCTGCATAACTCGGATTTCGAGGGCAATGTGATGACCGAGTACGAGGAGAAATTCTCGTCCGAGGGCGCGCGTATCTACCGGCTCGAGGCCAGACGCCGCCTGCCCGAGTTCCTGCGCAAATGAATAAACGGAAAAGCAGCCTGTGGGCTGCTTTTTTATTCTTGACATATGCCGGAAATGTGCTATGATAGAATCATAACCGGCATATGTCGAAAACAAAAACGGAGGCGTATTTCCATGAAAATCGCAGTAACTTATGAAAACGGGCAGGTATTCCAGCATTTCGGCCACACCGCCCAGTTCAAAGTATATGAGGCACAGGACGGAAAAATCCTCTCGTCGCAGGTCGTCGATACCAACGGCAGCGGTCACGGCGCACTGGCGGGCTTTCTGGCGGCGCAGGGCGTGGATACGCTGATCTGCGGCGGGATCGGCGGCGGCGCACAGGCGGCGCTGGCAGAGGCGAATATCCGCCTGCTTGGCGGCGTGCAAGGGGATGCGGACGCGACGGTCGAGGCGTTCCTGTCCGGGTCGCTGCAATACAACCCGGATGTCAAGTGCAGCCACCATGAGCATCATGGGGAAGGGCACGACTGCTCTTCGCACGGCGGCCACCACTGCGGCGGCCATTGCCACGGCTAAACCATGCCCAGACCGAAAAAATGCCGCCGAGTGTGCGGGCTTCCGGCTTGTCAGGAGTTTGGCCCGCGGGGTATGGGCTGCGCGGGTGAGCCGATCATGCTTGGGCTGGATGAATTTGAGGCCATCCGCCTGATCGACCTCGAAGGTTTGCAGCAGGAGCAAGCCGCCCAGCAGATGGGTGTCGCACGCACGACCGTGCAGGCGATGTACAACACCGCGCGACGCAAGCTGGCGCTCGCACTGGTGGAAGGCAAAACGCTGCGCATCGAGGGCGGCGATGTTGCAATATGCGAAAAGCGCGCGCAATGCGCGCGCGGTGGGTGCTGTGGACACCACACTTGTGCAAAACAAAAACCGGAAGGCTGAGCCTTCCGGTTTTTCGTTTGTGTTACAGCTTGGTATAGCCGCGCGGGGTGACGATCGCATCGAGCGGTACGCCTGCCGCACACGCGGGACAGTTCTTGCCGCGCACAAAGTTGTGGTAGTGCGGGAAATCCTCACCCGAAAACAGTGTAAATACCGGTTTGCCATCGAGTTCGGAGATATTGGAGAACAGCGCTGCATAGCCGGCCACACGGCCGCCATAATATTCAATGCACTCGCGCGCCTGCGACAGCGTCTGTCCGGTCGACGCGGTGTTGACCATAATCAGCGTATCGCGGTGCTCGATCATTGGACGCAGGTTGTCCGCGAACATGAACTGGCCGTTGACATTGACGTCCGGCTCGACCAGATAAATCACTTTATTGGTATTCATGCTGCCAATACCCGAGCTGGATAGCGCACGGGCGACATAGGCGCCGATGTATTCTGTGCCTTCCAGGCAGAGCAGCGTGTCGATACTGACGCCGGAATAGCGGAAAGCAATGCTGCGTGCGGCTTCGATCGCCATGGACATGTTGTGCTTGATCTCCGACATATCGATGTAATAATTGATATGCGAGTGGTTGGTGGCGAAATGGCCGGGGATCGCGTCGGCATACAGGCGCGAATTGGAATGGGAAACGATACGAATGGGTTGCTGCATAGACTGACCGCCTTTCTTTGTCCGGAATCGTTTGACAAGCTTATTATAGCGCAATTTTGGAAACAGGGCAAGAAAAAGCGGCGGACAGTTTCGCAGCATGAAAAAAACCCCGCCGCAGAGCGGCAGGGTTTTCAAAATACGGATTAAAGCGCAGCCTTAGCCTTCTCTACCAGAGCAGCGAAAGCAGCCTTGTCGTTAACGGCCAGATCCGCGAGCATCTTGCGGTTCAGGTCGATGCCGGCCTTCTTCAGGCCGTTCATGAAGCGGCTGTAGTTCATGTCGCAGGACTTAGCAGCAGCCGAGATGCGGGTGATCCACAGACGGCGGAAGTCGCGCTTCTTGTGCTTACGGCCAATATACGCGTACTTCAGGCTCTTCATAACCGCCTGGTTGGCTACACGGTAGTGGGTAGACTTGGCGCCCCAGTAGCCCTTTGCACGCTTGAGGATCTTCTTTCTTCTTTTGCGCGTCATCATTGCGCCCTTAACTCTTGCCATTGTATTTGCCTCCTATATGAAAGATGTTGTGACTTACTTGTACGGCAGCAGACGCTTGAGCTGCGCTACGTTCGTGGAATCCGCGAAGCCTTCCTTGCGGAGGTGGCGCTTCAGCTTGGTCGTCTTACCATGGCCGTTGAGCAGGTGACGCTTGCCGACATGGCCGCGCTTGAACTTGCCGTTCTTGGTTACGGAGAATCTTTTCTTTGCACCGCTGTGCGTTTTGATCTTAGGCATTAGGTTTGCTCCTCTCTGAATTTGCGCGCAAGGCGCTTTTGTTTACTTGTCCTTAAGGGGCGCCAGAAACATCAGCATCTGGCGGCCTTCGAGCTTGGGCTGCTTTTCCACCGTGCTGCATTCCGCGCACAGCTCCGCGAAGCGATGGAGCAGATCCTGACCGAGCGACGCATGCGTGACCTCGCGGCCGCGGAAGCGGACCGAGACCTTGACCTTGTCGCCGTCCTTCAGGAAGCGGCAGGCGTTTTTCACCTTAGTGTTCAGGTCGCCGACATCGATGTTGGGGGTCAGGCGAATCTCTTTGATTTCCACGACGCGCTGGTTTTTGCGCGCTTCCTTTTCGCGCTTGGCCTGTTCGAAACGGAACTTGCCGTAATCCATGATCTTGCACACCGGCGGCTTGGCCTGCGGCGCGATTTTGACCAGATCCATGCCCTTTTCTACGGCGATATCCTGCGCCTGCTGGATCGGCACAATGCCGAGCTGCTGGCCGTCGTCGCCGATCAAACGGACTTCCTTGTCGCGGATCTCTTCATTGATTTGATGTTCCATGCTGCTGATTGGTAAGCACCTCCAAACGATAAATAGGTTAAGACAAAAAGAAAAAGGACCGATCGAAAGCGACCGTCCTCCCAGAATAAACCGCAAAACTGCGCAGAACACAGCTTTGTGCTTTATTGACCCGTTTGCTCAAGCGCTGCGGGTGAGGACATTGCCTTCTTCTTTGTTACCTGAAATACTATATCAGAATCTGCGCGCAAAGTCAAGGCTTTATTTTACGAAAAATCACTGGTATGATTGTTCGCAAGTGCTGCATACTATGACAGTGCGGCGCCCGAGAAAGGGCTTTACAAACAGGGCGCGATTTGTTATGCTTAAAGCAGGGAACAAGGTTTTTCCCTATTGCCAAGAAAGATAAGGAGGTGCCGGTACGATGAGCGAAGAGTACGGCAACGATTTCGTTACGCTGATCGATGAGGACGGCAACGAAGTGGAGTTCGAGCACATCGACACCGTGGAATATCAGGGTACGACCTATCTGGCATTTATCCCGGCGGAGCTGTCCGTTGAGGAAGATGCAGAGGTTGTGATTATGCAGATCGTCGAGGAAGACGGCGAGGAAATGCTCGAGGGCGTTGAGGACGACGATATCGCGGATGCGGTATTCCAGATCGTGATGGAACGCGCTGAGGCGGAAGACGAAGAGTAAAATATTCAAAACCGCATTTCGGCACGGAATTTGTTAAATCCCTGCCCTGTGCGACAGCAGCCCCTTTTTAACCCACATTTTTAGTACGGGATTTCGGAAAGTTTTGGCATCGAGCAGCAGGCCTCCCGGGTATACACGGACGTTGGAAGCGCAGACATGCCAAACAGAAAACCCACCTGCATGAGTCGTGCAGGTTACTAATCGGGCTGCATCGGCAGGGCGGGGTATTTTTATATCCTGATATGAAAATGCGAATTGTAAATTGTTACATTTGTGTAACTTTACAAGAATTTTTGTTGCTTTTTTTGCATAAGATGATATACTGTAACATAGAATGAAACAAAGGAGGTGGAAACACATGAGACATTTGCGTATTCCCCAGCAGCCCGATCGGCCGGATATCGATGATCTGATCTTCGGTGAGGAGCATGAGACGCATAGCGGTAAGTAAAAAACGCTTACAGATATGTCCACGCAGGGTACGCACGCTGGGAAACGATGCGGCCGCGTGGTTTTTTTATATTTATTTCCCGGAAACAAGAAAAAGGGAGTTCCATTCTAAATATGAAAAATAGTCTCGAACAGAAATGATGCCCGAAACGGTAAAACGTTTCGGGCATTTGTTTTTTGTGGGTTCAGCCGTCGTCCGGGACGGCCTCCTCCAGCCGGGCGAGCGCTGCCTGAAAGCGCGGCTCGCCGCGGATCGGGTCGTAGGCTGCATCCTCGCGGATAGCGCGGAGCAACAGGCGGTGCGTTGCGGCAAGTTCGTTCGCGGTCGGCACATGGGTCTGTACGCCAGCGAAAAACGGGTTTTCGCGGTAGTCGAGTGTGTAGGTCAGCCGCGCATCGATGTATTGTTCAAACAGGTTGAGTGCCTGTTCCGTGTTGCCCTCGTCCTGCGCGAGCATGATGCCGAGCTGCAGGCCGTTCGAGCGGTCGAGGGAAAACAGTTCGTCGACTGCGCGGTACGTGTCCCAGTAGCGGTGCGCGGCGGCGAAATCCTTTTGCCGCCGGGCGACGGTCATCAGCATCATCAGCGCGCTGAGCGCTTCGTGGACATGGGTGAGCAGCTGCTTGCGGGACAGCTGCGCGGCCTCGTCCAGCCGTTTCTGCGCCAGATGCAGGTTGATGCGCAGCACATCGGTGTCGACCGGCTGCTTTTCCGGCAGGCTGTCGATGAGCGCCTCGGCCTCGTCGTACCGCCCGAGCATGGTCAGCGTGTTGATGCGCAGCAGGCGCGCGCCCAGCTTTTCGTTTTCTTTTTCGCTTTCGGCTTCGCCCTGTTCGAACAGGGCAAGGCAGCGCTCGATCAGCGCTTCGCTGGCCTGCTCGGGGTTATCCGCGTGTGATAAGGCGGATGACAGGAAATGAAAGTATAGCCCGCCGACTATGATTTTGAGTTGACCGCAGGAAGGGTATTCGCGCAGCGCGGCTTCCGCTTCCTGCTGCCCGGCAGCAAAGCCCTGCCCGTCGAATACGGCGCGCAGGCGCTCGCTGATAGCGCGCAGCTCCTCGTCCAAGGGCGCGGGGTGAAAATCGAGCAGCGCGTCGACCGTCAGGCCGAGCGCGCGGGCGAGCGGCGGCAGCAGCGTGATGTCTGGGTAGCTTGCGCCCGTTTCCCTTAGTTAAAGAT
>OERW01000106.1_pt1 | contig 36163 bp, 38 predicted proteins | sample 1540091 | NCBI WGS metagenome assembly OERW01 (sample SAMEA3891889, study PRJEB23780) | metagenome | biome: terrestrial biome; feature: animal house; material: Caecal content | place: Italy | collected 2015-05-05 | reverse complement strand
GGAGGAAACCGGCAGCAAGATCCTGCCGCAGTCGGAGGAGGACGAGGACACATGAGTATCCGTTGTGACATCTACGACCCGAGCGAGTGGGATATATGGTTTGCGGCTGCGCCCTATGGCGCGGCCAGCAAGCCCGCAAAGACGCTGCGCCAGTGGACGGCTGAGGAGGGCGCGGACGTTGTCTATAACCTTTGCCTGTTCAACATGCAGGGTAGCGGCAGCGACCAGTACGGCGTGATCCGCGGCCGCACCTTGCAATACCTGCGCGCGAAGGACGTAGATTGCGGCTATGGCGGCACGGCCGAGCACCTGACCGTCAGCCCCGGCAATGTGGTCGCGGGTGTCAAGGTGGCGGTGCGCGACGGCGTGGTGCTGTCCGGGCTGGACAAGTCCACCTACCGCAGCCGCAATATGCTCGGCGAGCTGGCCGACGGGCGCATCATCGTCGTGCAGTCGTCGGACGGCTGCACCGAGGAGCAGGTGGCGCGCTACGCTGCCGGTCGGTACACGATCGATCTGCTGCTCGTGCAGGACGCGGGCGGCTCGACCGGCATGTACCGCGTCGCGGACAATTACCTGTTCGCACCGGAGCGCGATGGCGCGGACGGCAGACCGGTGTGCAGCGTAGTATGTATGAAGAAAAAGACCAAGGAGGAGAAACCTATGGGCAAGAAAAAGGTGTTTCTGGGCGTCGGCCACGGCGGCAGCGACCCCGGTGCGGTTGGCTATCTGGTCGAGAAGGACGTTAACCTCACGATGGCGACCGCCTGCCGTGATTTCCTCGTCGCTTACGGCGTGGACGTGAAAATGTCCCGCACTAAGGACGAGGACGACACCGTCATGCAGGAGGTCGCGGAGTGCAACGCCTACGCGCCCGATCTGGCGGTCGACGTGCACAATAATTCGGGTGGCGGCGACGGCTTTGAGGTGTTCCACACGATCCACGGCGGCACGGGCAAAACGCTCGCACAGAACATTGAGCGCCACGTTAAGGCCATTGGCCAGAACAGTCGTGGCGTGAAAACCCGGCAGGGCACGAGCGGCGATTATTATGCCTTTATCCGCGAGACGGTCGCGCCGGCAGTGATTTGCGAGGGCGTGTTCGTCGATACCAAGGCCGATGCTGAGCAGGCAGACACGCTGGCCGAGCAGCAGGCGTTTGGCGTCGCGTACGCGAAGGGCATTCTTGATACGTTGGGTCTGGTCTATGACGAGCCAGAGGAAGAGCTGGACGATGAACCGGCAGAGCCGGAGAAGGGAGCAGATAGTATGACGCAGTCAGAATTTGAGACGATGTACAACAAGGTCAACCCGCTGTACAAGACCATCGACGACGTGCCGAGCTATTGGCAGCAGGACGTGCGCGAGATGCTCGACTGTGGCGCTATCAATGGCGGTACAGCGGATAACCCGAACGACGTCAATATGCGCCATGAGGCGCTGCAGGCGGCGATTGTCGCGTACCGTGCGGCGGTACAGATCCATAAGTAAAACAGGCAGAAAGAACCCCTCCGGCGCACAACTGGAGGGGTTCAATTTTGACAAAAACATGAATAAAAATGCCTTTTGCACTATTGATCGTTACTTGATTTTGGAACTTCAAAGCCAATTATCGGGGTGTCAGGAGCAATCCCGGCTTGCTGTAGCCTATGAAAGTGTTTTTTGCAACCTATAATCATGAAAATGATCATGGCGATTAGTGCCCACTGATCGGTAAGTTCAATTTTAAAGAATGCAAAGATTAAATCAACAGGATCAAATAAGTAGGATATATCGCCAGTAAATCCATAGATCAGTCGATTTGCCCATTCGGAAATTACTGGGGCAATTTGAGAAGCACCCAAGAAGGAACAACTTAAAATAAAGGCACTGATACGCATCTGCGTCCATGCAGCTAGGGCTATACCGACAACCGCTCCCAAAATGAGCGGCAGAGAGATAGCACCACTAAGATCCATGGCCCCTTCCTTTGCAAGTACTGTAGTCAGCATATATAAAAGTTTGGAACCAACAATAAAACCTAACATAAATCTGTTTACGCCTGGATGGATATATGTCAAAATAGGAAAAGCTATTAAACCTATCAATATTAGGAGAATAATTATATCCCCGTCTCCTCCCAATATTAAACCACAAACAAGACCAACAAATACACCCCATGTAGCAGCAGTCGCGGTAAGGAGTCCCCTACGCCATTTTAGCGGACCAAAGCATAGTCCTGCTCCGAGTGTAGCCTGAATGATTTCTAAAACTATTTGAAAAATTAATAGTCTAGTAAAAATATCTGACATTTTGTTGCACTCCTCTCAAGCAGTATTATAATTCGACAGGCTGTTACATATTATACCATAAAATGAAATAAATACAATATAATTAAAATGATTCCATTGTATTTGTGGAGGAATATTTTCAGCGCTGCAGGTAGGCGGAGCGCCTTGTAGTTAATTGTACGGGAAGACAAGCCCTGTAGCGCGATAAAATGCGATTTCCCTCTGGATGCAGAATGATGCTGCTTCAGAGGGAAATTTTTTTTTATTTTTAAGGGAATTTTGAGGGAAAAAGCCTGAAACCCCACTAAATTAGGGACATTATTCCACACTGTAAATCTGTCGTCTATGACTTCGGTGGTTCGAATCCACCACCTCCCACCAGTTGCGAAAAGCACTCCAAACGGAGTGCTTTTCTTTTTATTTTTAGGAAATAACAGATATAAAAACGCAGGACTTGGCATCCCGAATGGGAGTTAAATCCTGCGTGATATTGATGAAAAGAGTTGCGTTTACTCTTGGCTGCCTTCCGGCAACTGGGCGTAGAAAGCGCGGTCGAGCGCAGGCCAGCTGTGCTTGAGCATGACAGGACGGCCGTCCTGGCCTATGAAGCAGTGGCAGCTTTCGCCTTTGCAGCGCAGCGCGCCGGTCTGTGCGTCACGAACCTCGTATTGCAGCGTCAGGCGCACGCTGTTATAGTCTGCAATACGTGCCATGATCGTAACCGTGTCGCCGAAGCGTGCCATGGTTTTATATTTGCATTTCACTTCGAGCACCGGGCTGCTGAAGTCCTCAGCTTCGATACGATCATATCCAAAGCCAATCTGTTCGAGCAGGCTGACACGTGCTTCTTCAAACCAGCGGATATAGTTAGAGTGGTGCACGATGCCCATGCCGTCAGTTTCGTAGTACTGTACTTTGTGTTCATAGGGGGTCATATTGTCGATTCCTTTCCAAAAGAGAAAGCGCCCGGCAGGGCGCTTTGTGTTACGGGCCTTAGCCCGATGACAAGCGGTCGGTGATGTTTCTGGTACTATCCTATCACAAAACCGCGTCTTTGTCGAGCAGGGGGCGAGAAAGTCAGATGCGCTGGCGGAACAGTCCGTGGTGATTGCAATACCAGTACAGCATACCGTGGCCGCGGATGAAGAAGCGCGTTTGCGCGTTGCCCTCCGGATAGAGCTTGACAAAGTTGCAGCGGTCGCCCGTGACGCAGGCGAGGAATGAGATATAGTGCGACTTGGTCATCGGGTGTTCGACCGTGACGTAGTGCTCATGCTCAATGACCTCGACCTGCGCGGCATGTTCTTCGTCCGGCTGCTCGGCTTCGAGCGGGGGCAGCGTCAGCCCGCAGCACGAAACGACGGCCGGGCCCATGCTGTGCAGTACATTGCCGCAGATCGGGCAGACATAGAACTGCGAGCGCAGCAGGTTGGCGCTGCGGTTGGTGTTGATAACCTGTTCACCGCTGAGCAGCTCAGGCAGCGAGACCTGCAATGCGTTTGCCAGCGGTTCGAGCAGAGAGACGTCCGGAAAGCCTTTGCCGGTCTCCCATTTGGATACGGCCTTATCGCTGACGCACAGCTGTTCAGCGAGCTGTGCCTGCGTCAGGCGCTTGGCCTCGCGCAGCCGTTTGATGGCTGCGCCGGTGATATAGTGGTCCATTCGGTTTTCCTCCCAATGTGGTTTCTTTCTATACCGTAGAATACCACGCAGCGTGCTTTTGGACAATCTACGAAGCGTAGAGTAGGCGAAAGAAAAAGCGCCGGCACAACCGTGCCGACGCTTTGATTGTTGAGAAAGCGGCTTACTTGAAGTACTTGACGCCGTTCTCGAAGATCGGCTGATACTTCTCGCCGTAGATGTTGCGGCCGACAAACGGGCTGTAACGCTCGGTGTGGCCCATCTTGCCGAGCACGCGGCCGTCGGGGGAGGTGATACCCTCGATTGCGCACAGCGAGCCGTTCGGGTTCCATGCAATGTCCATGGACGGATTACCCTCGAGGTCGGTGTACTGGAAGGCGATCTGGCCGTTCTTGGCGAGGTCGTCGATCACATGCTGCGGGGCAACAAAGCGGCCTTCGCCGTGGGAAATCGCGATCGAGTGCAAATCGCCGACGTTGCAGGACGACAGCCACGGGCTCTTGACCGAAGCTACGCGCGTGGTCACATAGCGGCTCTGGTGGCGGCCGATCAGGTTGAAGGTCAGCGTCGGGTCGTCGCCGGTCATCTCGTCGCGGATTTCGCCGTAGGGCACCAGACCCAGCTTGATGAGCGCCTGGAAGCCGTTGCAGATGCCGAGCATCAGGCCGTCGCGCTTGCCGAGCAGTTCGTGGATTGCATCCTTGATGCCGGGGCCGCGCAGGAACGAGGCAATGAACTTGCCCGAGCCGTCCGGCTCGTCGCCGCCGGAGAAGCCGCCCGGTACAATGACCATCTGCGCGCGGCGGATGGCGTTTTCGAGCTGCTCGGCGCTCTCTGCGAGCGCGTCGGCGGAGTAGTTGCGCACGACGATGATCTCAGCCGCGCCGCCAACGGTCTCGACTGCCTTGGCGGTGTCATATTCGCAGTTCGTGCCCGGGAATACCGGGATAACGGCGAGCGGCTTTGCCGACTTGACAGCGGGCGCCTTGCTGCTGCGCTCGGTGTAGGATACGGTGGTCAGGTGCGCATCCTCGGCGGGTGCCTTGGTGGGGAATACGCTTTCCAGACGGCCTTCAAAGGCATTTGTCAGTTCGTCCAGTGTGACAGACTCGCCCGCGACCGTGATCTTGCCGTCGTCCGTCGTGCGGCCGACCAGCCAGTAGGCGGGCAGCTCCTCGGCTGCTTCGATCAGGATACCGCCGAAGTTTTTGAGGTAGAGCGCTTCCGTCGGGAAGGACTCGTCGAATGTGAAGCCGATCTGGTTGCCGAGCGCCATTTTGCACGCGCCCTCAGCGATGCCGCCGACCGACAGCGCCCATGCGGATACGGCCTTGCCGGAAGCGATCAGGTTTGCGACCTCGTTCCAGACGTGTTTCATGGTCTGGTAGTCGGCCGAGCCGTCCTGATTGTACGGCGCGTCGAAGAAGTAAACCGGATGGCCTGCCGCCTTAAATTCGGGCGAGATCAGGCGGGACGCATCCTGCGGGGCGATCGCAAAGGAAACCAGCGTGGGCGGTACGTCCATATCGTCAAACGAGCCGGACATCGAGTCCTTGCCGCCGATCGCGCCGAGGCACAACTCTTCCTGCGCGGTGTATGCGCCGAGCAGCGCGGAAAGCGGCTTGCCGAAGCGCTTCGGGTCCTTGCCCAGACGCTCGAAGTATTCCTGGAAGGTGAGGTAGGCGGTTTCAAAGTCGCAGCCTGCCGCGACGAGCTTGGCTACCGACTCGATGACCGCAGCCGATGCGCCGAGGTACGGGTTTTGCTCGGTGTAGTACGGGTCAAAGCCGAATGCCATGACAGACGCAGTCTCACACTGGCCGTTCTGCGCGGGCATGGTCGCCGCCATGACCTGCGTCGGGGTCAGCTGATACTTGCCGCCGAACGGCATAAAGACCGAGTTTGCGCCGATCGAACCGTCGAACCGCTCGACCAGACCGCGCTCGAGGCAGATGCCGAGGGTGGAAGCGTGATTCAGCAGCTTTTCTGCTTCGTTCTTGCCCTCCGGCGCGCAGGTGATGGACGGCGCGGGCAGGGGGGCGATCTCAGCGTTGACGTGCTTCGCGCAGCCATTGGTGTTGAGGAAGTCGCGGGATACATCCGCGATCAGGTTGCCGTTCCACGTCATGCACAGACGGTTCTTGTCGGTGACGGTTGCCACGACAACCGCTTCGATGTTCTCCTTGGCAGCGGCGGCGATGAACGCGTCTGCGTCCTTCGCGTGCACGACAACCGCCATGCGCTCCTGCGATTCGGAGATCGCAAGCTCGGTGCCGTCCAGACCGTCGTACTTCTTGGGGACAGCGTCCAGATTGATGTCCAGACCGTCCGCCAGCTCGCCGATGGCGACCGATACGCCGCCCGCGCCGAAGTCGTTGCAGCGGCGGATCATACGGGTGACGTTGCCGTCACGGAACAGGCGCTGGATCTTGCGCTCCTCGGGCGGGTTGCCCTTCTGGACTTCCGCGCCACAGGTCTCAAGGGACGCCTCTGTGTGCTTCTTGGAGGAGCCGGTCGCGCCGCCGCAGCCGTCGCGGCCGGTCTTGCCGCCGAGCAGGATGACGATGTCGCCAGGTTCGGGTACTTCGCGGATGACGTTCTCGAGCGGCGCCGCGCCGACGACCGCGCCGATCTCCATGCGCTTGGCGACATAACCCGGGTGATAGATCTCATGCACTAAACCGGTCGCAAGGCCAATCTGGTTGCCATAGGACGAATAGCCTGCCGCCGCGGTCTGGCACAGCTTGCGCTGCGGCAGCTTGTGCTCGAGCGTCTCGGACAGCGGCACCGTCGGGTCGCCCGCGCCGGTCACGCGCATCGCCTGATAGACGTAGCTGCGGCCGGAGAGCGGGTCGCGGATCGCGCCGCCGAGACAGGTCGCCGCGCCGCCGAACGGCTCGATCTCGGTCGGGTGGTTGTGGGTCTCATTCTTGAACATCAGCAGCCAGTCCTCATAGTGGCCGCCGACCAGCGCCTTAACCTTGATCGAGCAGGCGTTGATTTCCTCGGATTCATCGATATTCTTCAGGTAGCCGCGCTTTTTGAGCACCTTGGCGCCCACGGTCGCAATGTCCATGAGCGTAACCGGACGCTTGGATGCCTTTTCTTCGCCGTAAACCTCGACACGCGCCGCGAGGTAGCGGTCAAACGCGTCCTGCACCATCGGGTCGTCGATCTGCACGCCGTCGATCTCGGTCAGGAAGGTGGTGTGGCGGCAGTGATCCGACCAGTAGGTGTCGACCATGCGGACTTCGGTGATGGTCGGGTCGCGCTTTTCCTCATCGCGGAAGTAGGCCTGCAGGAACTTGAGGTCGTCCAGATCCATTGCAAGCCCCATGCCGGTCAGCAGGTCATTCAGCGCCGCTTCGTCCATGTGGATGAAGCCGACAACCGACGCGACTGTGGTCGGGATCGCGTAATCAACCTTGAGCGTCGCGGGCTTGTCCATGGAAGCTTCGCGTGCTTCGACCGGGTTGATCAGGTAGCCGCGGATCTTGTCCATGTCGGCATCCGACAACTCACCCTCGAGCACATAGATTTTGGCTGCCGCAACCGCCGGGCGTTCGCCGCCGGTCAGCAGCTGGATACACTGGGCGCAGGAGTCCGCGCGCTGGTCAAACTGGCCGGGCAGCGGCTCGACCGCAAGAACGGTGTGCGCGCCTGCCGGACGGGGGAAGTCCTCGTCGTAGCACACGTCTGCCATCGGCTCGGAAAAAACGATGCCCTTGGCTTTTTCGTAGGCTTCGGGGGCGAGACCCTCGGTGTCGTAGCGACACAGGTATCGCACGTGGGTCAGGCTTTTGACTTCAAGCAGGTCGTGCAGGCTGGCAAACAGGCTGCGCGCTTCGACGTCAAAGCCGGGCTTTTTTTCGGAATAACAACGATTGACGCTCATGGATCGTGTTCTCTCCTTTGTCAGATAAAAGATACCTTTATTTTACCTGTTTCCATGGTATAAATCAATCGGTCAGGGCGACAAAAAAACGCAGGATTCGGCGGATTCTTTGTAAAGCAGGGCGGGGAAGGGAAAAGCGCCCGGCGATCCGGGCGCTTTTTGCAATCAGTCTTGTGGCAACTCGATTACCGTACCGCAAATTTCAATGGAATCGATGGCCTTGTCGTTAATCAGGCTGTCAAAGGTGATGATGTCAAGGATATCGCCGCTCAGGTGGTTTACTTCGGAGGTGCTGCCCATGCGTACGCCGTGGGTTGCAGTCTCCGTGCTTCCGTCCGCATAATGGATCGTGACGGGGAACCAGCGGGGAGAATCGTCAGAATAGGGGGCGTATTTTTCGTCCAGCGATTGCATGATCTCGCGGGTATAGGGGCTGTTCGCGCGCAGCGTGACCGAAAGCGGGGAGACCGAGATGCTTTGCAGGGTCATGTCGTATCCTTCGACAGGGATGGTCTGCGTCATCGGATAGGTGACCGAACAATCTTCAAAATCCAGCGGGAAGCTAACCGACCAGCTGCCGGAAAGTATGGGCTGGTATTCTTCTCCCACGTTTGCGCCTTCCAGATCGGATAGCGTTAGGTTGGCGCGTTTTCCCGCGATAGGCTCCCGGGTGGATTCGCACATGACCAGCGTCATATGGTTATCGTTTTCGTCCGCATCCGCGATTTTGACAAAGCCCGCGCCGGTGGTTTGCTGCCCGGCGTCAAGTGAACCACTGAAGCGGTATCCGTCAAGATCAAGAACCGTGCCTTCTGGTGCGGTAAACTCCAGCAGGAGATAAACCAGATTGCTGTCTCCGATGACCTGTTTGACCTCCAGCGTGCCGTTCGGGTTGCTGTCGCGCTTGTTTACCACATAAGCGCCCTGCGCGAGCAGTTCCTCCTGCTCCGGTGTTGCAGGCTGTAAAAAGGTGCGCAGCCCATCCATCAGGCCGAACGAAACAGCGGCAAATGCGCTGGTGCCAATCAGAATACAAAAGACTGCGGCGATCAGTGCGGTTCGCAGCATCTTATGGCGTGGTGCGCGCAGCCGCTCATGCTTCTCCCGGATGCCGCGCAGCATCCGCTGCTTTTGCAGATCGGTTGGACCGAGCATTTGTTGTATTTTTTTCGTCATCATCGATTATCCCTCCCAATCGTTGTTTGAGCATTTCACGTCCCCGCTGCAGCCGTGTGCGCACCGTGCTTTCCCGACAGCCGAGCAAGGACGCCAGTTCTTTGGCTGGATAGCCCTCAATACTATGCAGATATAGGGGAATACGGTACTTTGCCGGCAAGGAAAGTAAGGTTTCCAGTAGTTCGGAGACTTCGGCTTCCTGCATGATAGGCTCGGGGATGCTGTCCATATCAACACGCTGCCGCCGCCACCAGCAGCGCAGCAGATCGCGGCAGCAGTTTTTTGCCGTCAGCAGCAGCCACGCGGTTTCGTGTTCGGCGCTTTGGAACACGGGCTGCTTTTGCAGGTATTTGACAAAGACCGACTGCGCCGCATCCTCCGCATCCGCGCGGCTGCGCAGATAGACATAGCAAAGCCGATATACAGCGTCAATATTGCGGGCATACACGGCAGCCAGCATGTCCGTGTTTTCAGGCATCCTGCATCACCTCCTCATAGGGGAAACGATTCGAAGGGGGTAAACGTCCCATGGAACAGATCTTTTTTGCGATGGCGGCGAAATCATACCATGTCTTTGTCCACTTGTCCAGAAGGGGATTGAAAAAACGGAAAAATCCGGTATAATGAAAGCAAAAGGGGAGCGGCACATGCGCTGCCGCTCCCATATTCGAAAAAGCAGGCGGCGGCGCGCGGCCGCGCAAAGCCCGCTTACCATCAAAATATGCCGCGGCATTGCACGCGGTCACAGGAGGAAGCATTATGGAAATCAAACTGTCTCCGTCTATCCTGTCGGCGGACTTTGCAAACCTCGAGCGCGACATCAAAATCGCGACCGATGCGGGCGCGGAGTACGTCCATGTGGACGTCATGGACGGCCATTTCGTGCCGAATATCACGATCGGCGCCCCGGTGGTCAAGGCGCTGCGCAAGGCGACCGACAAGGTGCTGGACGTACATCTGATGATCTCCGACCCCGACCAGTATCTCGATGATTTCATCAAAGCGGGTTCGGACATTATTACCGTACATTACGAGTCTAACGGCGACACGCTCGAGCAGCTTAAGAAGATCAAGGCTGCGGGTGTGAAGGCGTCCTGCACGATCAAGCCGGGAACACCGGCTGAGGCGCTGTTCCCGCTGCTGCCGTACTGCGACATGGTACTGATTATGACGGTCGAGCCGGGCTTTGGCGGTCAGGGCTTTATTCCGGAGTGCATGGATAAGATTCGCGCGGTGCGCGCCGAGATCCAGAAGAACGGCTACAACTGTGAGCTTGAGATCGACGGCGGCGCCAAGGTGACCAACACGGCGGACATTGTCGCGGCGGGTGCGGATGTCATTGTTGCCGGCTCGGCGGTATTCGGTGGCGACATTGCCGGCAACGTCAAGGCGTTCCATGAGGTGTTCGCCGAGGGCGTGAAGAAGGCAGAGTGGACCAAGTAACAGAGTGAAATAATGGCGGACGGCAAAAACCGTCCGCCTTGGTATGTATATCGGTTGACGATAGGGAACCGGCATGGTAGACTCAGAACCGTAAGCACGATTGAAACGTGTTTAGGCAGGAATATGCGTGGCAGCGCTGGTTGATCCGAGCCAAGGGGTGCGCGCAGAATTTGGATAAGTACTATTGGGACAGGACAGATGGTTGGATCGCTGCATTGACGGAGGAGAACATTCATGAAATGCTTTATTTTTGATATTGACGGTACGCTGATCGACTCAGCGCCGATGTACCTGCCTACGCTTGAGCAGGTACTGCGTGATTATGGCTACACGCCTACGGATGAGCAGATCCGGACTGCATTCGGTATGACGGGGCGGGAAGGGCTCAAGCTATGCGGCGTGCCAGCTGACAAGGTGGAAGAGGTCATGCACAGCTGGGAACAGGAGGCCTATCGCCACTTTGACCGTGTATTGATTTATGACGGTATTGTCGATATGCTGCACGCGCTGCGTGAGGCGGGACATAAGATCGGCATTGTAACTTCACGCAACCGATCTCAGTACGATAATGGATTCGTCCCGCTTGGGTTGTCCGGTCTGTTTGATGCTGCGGTCTGTGCGGATGAGGTAGCTGCGCCCAAGCCGGCGCCGGATTCGATTTTCGCGCTGCTGGAACAGGTGGGCTGCGCGGCAGAGGATACGGTGTTCCTCGGCGATAGCCCGTATGACATGCAGTGTGCGCATGCAGCAGGTGTAAAGAGTGCGCTGGCGCTCTGGGGGAGCCATAACCCGGAACTGCAGGCGGATTTCCGTTTGAACCATCCGCGTGAATTGCTACAGCTGGCTGACTAATAAACACATAAAAGAACCCGCGCAGCATTTGCTGCGCGGGTTCTTTGTCTATCGGTGTTCAGTTGACAGCCTTCTCGGCGTGCTCTGCCTTTTCGGCAAGCTGGGCTTCCAGCCAGCGCGAGATGTCCCCGAAGGCATCGAGCCGCCCGAGCTCGTTGAGCACTTCGTGGCGGGCATCCTTATAGAAAATGACTTCGATGTTTTTTAGCCCGGCACCACGGTACATATTGACGACCCGGCGCACGCCCTCCCCATATTTGCCGACCGGATCCTTATCGCCGGACAAGAACAGCAGCGGCAGCTGGCGCGGGGTACGGCGGAAGGTATGGGCGGCATTGGCCTTGGAAAGCAGTGTGTATAAGTCGCGGAAACCGGTTGCGGTGAAGATAAAATTACATTTCTCATCCGACTGATAGAGGGAGACGACACTATCATCCCTGCTGAGCCAATCGAATACCGTGTGCGGATTTTTGATCTTGCGGTTATAGCCCTTGAAGGTCAGGCCGGATAGGAAGCCGCTGCGATAGGTCATGCCGCGTGACCGTGCGATGGAGTCGGCAAGGTGCGCAGCGCTGACTGCGGCCGGATGCGGCCCGGCGGTGCCGATCAGGATACAGCCGGAAAGCCTGTCACCGTATTCGGTCAGGTACAGGCGAGCGATGAGCGAGCCCATCGAGTGACCAAGCAGAAAATAGGGGAGATCGGGATAACGCTCCTGCATCAGGTCGGTCAGATGCTCTACATCCTGCACGAGATATTTCCAGCCGTCACGTGTTGCGAAAAAGCCCAACTCCGAAGCGCGGGCAACGGAAGCCCCATGGCCAATATGGTCATTGCCGCAGACAATGAAGCCTAAGCTGCACAGATATTTGGCGAACGCGGTGTATCGGGAAAAGTATTCACACATACCATGCGAAAGCTGCACGATACCGCGCACTTCCACCTCCTCGGGTACGAGGATATAGTAAGTGACATTGGATACACCGTTGGCGCTTTTATAAATATTTTGCATACACTTGATATTCATAAGCACACATCCGTTCGAAAGACATGGATTCTTGCTAATATCATACCACATACCTGCCCGATTGTGCATTGTTTTTGAGCAAAATTAACAAAGCGTTTTCAAATTATATAGCTTGTGCGAAGAAAGCAGGCATGCTATAATGATGGAAATTATAAAGAATGGGGTGCTTATTATGCCGTATATCGGTATTTCTACGTCGAAAAAGCTATCGGAAGAGCAGAAAGATGCGCTTAAGACCGCGTTGGGCGAGAGCATTGGTGTAATCCCGGGCAAGAGCGAAAAAGCGCTGATGATCGATATTTCAGACGCCCATACGATGTATTTTGCGGGAGAGAAGCGTCAGTTGGCTTTTGTGGATGTGCGCTGCTATGGTTCGACGGAATTTGCCAATAAAAAGGCGTTTACGGAAGCCGCGTTTGATGTTGTGCAGCAGACGACCGGGTTGCCGGAAGACAGTATTTATCTGACTTATAGTGAGTTTGCCAACTGGGGCACCAAGGGCAGCATGAAATAAATAGGGTATCGGTATGAAATAAGCACGCAGGATATTTCTGCGTGCTTTTTCATTTTCAGCTTTCTGCGTTTTCGGGCAGGCCAATCGCGCAGGCCAACCGGTTCTCAACCGGAAGGAAGAACTGCAGACCGGGGCCATATAGCGTCAGTGCAATCAGGGTGCCGACACCCAGTGTGCCGCCGAGCGCAAATCCGGCTAAGATGCAGCCGAAATCCCAAAGCATACGTGTCCAGCGCAGCGCAAGGAAAGGGAGGCGTTCGTGCGCGATTACTGGGACCAGGTCATTGGCGCATGCGCCTGCATCCGACCGCACGGAAATGCCGATGCCGATGGAGACAATGACGCAGCCCAAGGCCACCAAGATAACTGTCAGCGCAAGCGGGCGCTGCTGCGGCAGCAAATGCCGGAACAGGAATGCGTAAAAATCGACCAGCGGGCCGAGGCAGAACATGCAGAAGATCGTGCCCGGATGGATGTGCCGTCGGTCAAACAGGAAAATGGCGGCAAGGCAAAGCAGCATCAGTACCGTGCTGGCCTGCCCATAGCTCAGGCCGGTCTGACGTGAGATGCCCTGCACAAGGATCATAAAGGGGTCTGCGCCAACATCAAGCGCGACAAACATTTGGCTGCCAAATTCAGTGACAGCAACGCCGATCAGCAGCATGAATAAGCGCTGCGGCAAAAGGGGAAAGCGTTTCATGGTGAGTCAATCGTCCTTTGCGTGAAAATCAGGCTTTGACCGGGTGATAGTCGTTGCGCCAGGAAACCGAGGAAACCTTATACGGGATCGCCTTGTACGACGCGGAGGTTACTTTGCGGGTATCCAGGTCAAAGGTATAGTTTTGGCGGAAGATCAGGCAGTTTTTGTCCGAGGGATTGTTGTTGCCGCCGAACACCAGATTGCCTAAGGAGTAAGCGATCTGCTTGCCCTTATAGGTTTCGACCTCCTGCACGACGTGCGGGTGGTGGCCGATGACGAGGTCCGCACCTTGGTCAATGCAGTAATGCGCGATCGCGCGCTGGGTGCTGTTGCTTTGGTAAGCACGCTCAACGCCCCAGTGGTAGTTGAAAACAATAAGTTCTGCGCCCCGTGCACGAAGGTTTTTGATGGCGTTCGTGATAAAGGTGCGCTGCGCAGCGTCATAGGACCAGCCGACATTGGAGGCAAAACCAATCCGCACGCCCTTGACTGTCACGATCGGCATGCGTTCGTATCCGGACACCGCGACATAAGGGGAGAGGTAGCGGATGGTATCGTCAAATCCGCGCTGCAAATAATCCATCGAGTGGTTGTTTGCAACCGTGACCACGTCAATGCTACCCTCGTCGAGAATTTGGGCATATGCCGGGCGGCCTTTGAATGCAAAGGTTTTATTGGCATACGAGGTGGAGTTGGTCAGTGTGCCTTCGAAGTTAACCATGGTCAGATCATCGTTAAAGAATTCCGGGATGCCGGAGAAAAAGTAGGATGGGCCTTTTCGGTCATACATTTCGTCCAGCGAACCGCTGTACGCGAAATTGTGTCCGCGGCCGAGTGTACAGTCACCGCCGAAGGTAAGCAACAATGTGACGCTGTTATAACCCGGTGCATCGCGCCAGCCCTCGGCGATATCGGTTACGGCAAGCGAGGACTGCATGCGCAGCAGGGACAGGATGGCCTGCTCAATGGTGTACGGGTCCTGCGGGGAGAATTTGCCGTTTGCACCGCCCATAATGGCCTGACCGCTGGTGTCCGTGCGGCCGGAAATGTATTTGACCGATTCGACCGCCCAGCGGGGGATGGCATAATTGTCAGTAAACTGCATCGGCTGCTGGTTGGCCTCTGTAAAGCCCAGCACACCCATGCAGCGCTGCATCATGGCTGCGGCTTCCGCGCGGGTGACCGGATCATTCGGGCGGAACAAACTGTCCGCACCGTTGACGATGCCAAGGCGCGCCGCCAGTTCGACATATACGCTTTGCGTGTCACTAAAGCTGCCCGACTGGACAAACGGCAGGCCGCCGTCGAGCGGGTCGCCCCACGCAGGGAGCTCGGGTTCTGATTCATCTGTGGGCGGTGCTGTCTCGTCGTCCGTGCCGTCGATAGGCGTGCCGGTTTCCGGCTCAGCGTTGCCCTCGTTGTCGGTGGGCTGTTCCATGTCGGATGGGGTATCCGTATCATCATCAGGCGCAGCACTGTCCGGTGCGGAAGTGCCGGGATTGCCGTTTACGCCTGCACCGTCAGTTTCGTCTGGCGCAGCGTCGGTGCCCGATGGCTTTCCATTGGCGGCTGCATCAGGCTTTTCCGCGCTATCGGTATGCGTGTTGTCGTCCGCATCGGAAGATGCCGTATTGCTGACTGGAGTATTACCATCCGTCTGCGATGGTTCCGTGCCAAGGTTGGGAGTACTGTCATCTGCATCGACGGATGTAGTATCATCTGTTGGAGTATCGTCATCGGGCTTGGACGGATCTACGCCATCGCTGGGCACGGTGCTGTCTGTGCTACCGCCGGTTTCTATCTCGCTGCCGCTTTCGGTTTGCTCTTCGCCCTCGGGCTGCGCGGGTGTGAGCGGCACAGCCTGCAAGGCAATGCCGAACTGCGCGACCAGATCGTCGATGGTCAGCTGCTGTTCGTGCGCAATCAGGTCGACGGTCAGTCGTGCCAGCTCGCCGCGTGTGATCGGACGGGTATAATCTGTGCCTAAGTTGAAGTCCGCAGATACCGCGCCGTTGTCATAAGCGGACTGTACTTCATTGACTGCCCACGCGCTCATGTGTATGCCGGGATTGTCCCATGCGGAAGCCTGTACGCCAAGCAGCATGGATGTAAGCACGATTGCCGCACAAATCCGTTTTTTCATCTCTATCTACTCCCTTAAAAAACACGGCGGTTCAGCCGCTGTATTCGCCCCATATGGTAACATCATACAGGAAATCCGGCGGCACTGTCAATCGATATCGCCGCGCGTCCTGCACAAAAAAGGCCGCCCCTTTTTGGGACGGCCTTTGCTGGCAGTTTTCTTAGATTTGCGAGGTGAATACCTGATAGCCCTGACGGCTCATTTCGTCCAGCAGGCGCTTGGCATGCTCGACGCCGCCGACCTCGCATACAACCTGAATGATCGCCTCGCCAATGTCGAGGTCCGCCTGCACACGGTCATGCTGGAAGCGGATGATATTGGCGTTCTGCTCGGCCACCAGATGCGCGAAGCGCTCGAGTGCGCCGGGCGCGTCCGGCATAATGGTCGAGAACTTGAGGTGACGGCAGCGGGTGACCAGACCCTTTTCGACGATCTTGTGGATGAAGGACACGTCAATATTGCCGCCGGACAGCACGCAAACCACCTTTTTACCCTTGACGTCGACCTTGTTGTTGAGCACCGCTGCGAGCGAAGCCGCACCCGAGGTCTCGACGACCTGCTTGCAGCGCTCGAGCAGCAGCAGAACAGCCGAGGCGATTTCGTCGTCCGAAACAGTCACGACGCGGTCAACATATTTCTGGATATATTCAAAAGTCTTTTCGCCCGGGGTCTTGACCGCGATGCCGTCCGCGATGGTGCGTACGGTGTCCGACGGGGTCAGCGAACCTGCGCGGAACGAATTGGCGATCGCAGGCGCGCCCTCGGCCTGCACACCGATGACCTGAATGCGCGGGTTGATCTGCTTGGCGCAGGCGGCAATGCCGGAGATCAGGCCGCCGCCGCCCGCCGGCACGAAAATCATATCAACAAACGGCAGGTCGCGCAGGATCTCGAGCGCAATCGTGCCCTGACCGGCCATAACGTCCTCATCGTCGAACGGATGGATGAACTCCGCGCCGGTCTCTTCGCAGATCTCGCACGCGCGGGCATAGGCTTCGTCGTAGATGTTGCCCGCGAGCACGACTTCTGCGCCGTAGCCCTGCGTAGCGGAAACCTTGGCGATCGGCGTCGAACGGGGCATGACGATGGTCGATTTGACACCAACCGAGCTTGCCGCGAATGCCACACCCTGCGCGTGGTTGCCCGCGGACGAAGCGACGACCGCATGCAGGTCGCCCTCAGCGTAGCGCTTCATGATCTTATTGTAGGCGCCGCGCACCTTAAAAGAGCCGGTTTTCTGCTGGTTTTCATATTTCAGATAGACCTCCGCGCCGCTCATGCCGGAAAAGGTGCACGAGGTCGACAGAGGGATATTGTGGATGACATTTTTCAGCCGGTCGGCGGCTGCTTCAAAATCTTTCAGTTCTAACATAGCTTTGTCCCCAATTTCGCAAGATTACAAGTATCATAGCATTTTTGCAGGTGCTTTGCAAGGGCTTTGCGGAGGTGTCCTGCTTTTTTGGTTGCTATTGCTGACGGATTTTGCTATACTATTAAAACAGAGTTCGATTTCTGGAGGAGAAAAAGACATGGACGAGCAGATCAAGGGCTTTCGCGGGGCGGTGTTCGGCGGCTTCCGGCGGGAAGACGTGCTGCGCTACATAGAGGAGACCGACAGCAAATATCATTCGGAGACCGAGGAACTGCGTCGCCAGCTGACCGAGGCGCAGGCTGCCCTGACCGAACTGGGAGAGCAGAACAAGACGCTGACGGAAAAAAATGCCGAACTGCTCGAGCGGTTGGGGGAAATGACGCTGGATACGGATAAGATCCGCGCGCAGCTTGACCAAATCGAGCGCGGTTTTTCTTTGCAGACAGGGGAGATTGAAGCACAGAATGCCCGTGCGGAAGAACTCGCTGCGGAGAATGACCGCTTGACAGAGGAAAACGCCAAGCTTGCAGCCAAGTGCGGTGAGTATGACGCATCCAAGGATAAGATTGCGGAGATGGAGCTGTCCGCGTATCGCCGCGCTAAGCAGATCGAAGAGGATGCAAAGGCGGAACTGCAGAAGCTGCGCCGTCAGTCGCTCGATATGATCGAGCAGGTCAAGCACCAGCTGGATTTGACCAAGGAGAACTACCGCAGCGTGCTCACGCGCAGCCAGCAGGAGTCGGCCGAGATGGCGCGCAAGGCGGGCGAAGTGCTCGGCGAGATCGACCGCATCAGCGCATCGCTCGGTAAGGGTGAGGTCGGAAAAAACAATGCCGGCCTGCGGACTGTGCTGAATAACCTGCGGCCGAAAACGGAGGAATAAGCCATGGCGCACTACGATCTGAAAACCGAAGAGTTAAAGGAAATGGCGCCCAAGCTGCGCGCGGGCGACACGGTCACCCTGACCGGTATTGTCTACACGGCGCGCGACGCGGCACATAAGAAAATCGTTGCGGCGATGGACGCGGGCGAAAAGCTGCCCTTTGATCTGGACGGCGCCGCTATCTACTATGCCGGTCCGACCCCGGCAAAGCCCGGGCAGGTGATCGGCTCGGTTGGGCCGACGACCTCAGGCCGCATGGACCCGTTTGCGCCGCGTCTGCTGGATGCAGGCCTTGCCTGCATGATCGGCAAGGGTGTACGCAGCCAGCCGGTGCAGGACGCGATGATGCGCAACGGCGCGGTCTATATGGTTGCCATCGGCGGTGCAGGCGCGGCCAAGGCGGCGTCGATCAAGAACGTCGAGGTCATTGCCTATGAGGAGCTTGGCTGCGAATCGGTCAAGCGGCTGACGGTCGAGAATTTCACCGCCATCGTCTCGCAGGACTGTGTCGGCGGCAACCTCTATACCGAGGGCATCGCGCGCTATCAGCGCTGACGGCCTGTCCCACAATCAGCATATTTGCCCCTTCCCGGACATAAACTGCTCTGAAAAGCAGTCCGGGGAGGGGATTTTTGTTGAAACTGGGTTTCCGGCATACGGCACTGCAGGCGGTGTGCACGGTGTTCGTGCTTTGCTTTGGGATTGCGCTGCTCGGTCGTGGGCAGGCGGAAATGGCGCTGGCAGAGGACGGTGTACACCTGCCGGTGCTGATGTACCACAGCATTTTAAAGGATAGTGCCCGTCAGGGACAGTATGTGATTTCGCCGTCGGTCTTATCCGCTGATCTGGATGCCTTGCAGCAGCGTGGTTATCAGACTGTAACGGTAAATGATTTGCTGGCCTATGTTTATGACGGGGTGCCGCTGCCTGAAAAGCCGGTCATGATTACTTTTGACGACGGATACTATAATAACTATGTTTACGCCTATCCGCTGCTGGAACAGCGCGGCATGCGGGCTGTTGTATCGGTCATTGGCAGTCAGACCGCGCAGTACACGGAAAACGGTGTGGAAAACGCCTATTGGTCGCATTTGCGGCTCGACCGGCTGACTGAAATGCAGGATGTATTTGAGGTGCAGAACCATTCGTGGAACCTGCATGAGTACGGCGAGCGGCGCGGCTGTCTGCGGCGGCGCGGCGAGGATGCGGAAAGCTACGCTTCCTTGTTGCGGGAGGATACCGAGCAGACCCAGCTGCTGCTGACCGAGGCTGGGTTGCCAACGCCGACTTGCTATACTTATCCGTTTGGCGCGTGCTCCGAGGAGAGCGAACGCATTTTGAAGGAGATGGGTTTCCTGTGCACGCTCGGCTGTGAGGAGAAGATCAATCTGGTGACGAACGACCCGGCCTGTCTGTATGAGATGGGACGGTTCAACCGTCCGGCGGGCGAGAGTACGGAGAGCTATTTGAACCGCGCACTGGGGGAGTGAAAAGATGGGTCTGATGCGGTTTTCTGAGCTGCACTGCCGTGAGGTGATTAACCTGTGCGACGGGGCGCGGTTGGGAGAGGTGTGCGACTTGGTGTTCGACCCGGTCTGCGGACAGATCACCGCGATCGTTGTGCCGGGACAGGGCGGTTTGCTGGGCATGTTTTCCAAACAGGAGCAGGAAATCCCATGGCGCTGCATTGAAACGCTCGGGGAAGATTATATTCTGGTCAAATTTCACGGATAGGGCTGGAAAATGCGGCAGGAGTGTGATAGGATAGCAAAGCGAGACCATTTGCGAAAAGAGATAGAGATATGGAAAAGAAAACAGGATATGTGTTAACGGTGTTCGGCGCGGTCTGCTGGGCGTTTTCCGGTGCGTGCGGACAGTATCTGTTCGACCATCGCGGGCTAAATGCGGATTGGCTGGTTTCCGTACGCCTGACGATGGCCGGACTGCTGCTTGTGCTGTATTCGCTGGGACGCTTCCGCGGCGATGCAGTGAAATTGTTCCGAAGCAAACGCAGCGTCGGATCACTAATTATTTTTGCGGTGTTTGGCATGGCGATGTGCCAGTATTCCTATTTCCGGTCGATCGAGCTTTCCAACGCCGCGACCGCAACGACCCTGCAATATACCGGCCCGGCAATCGTGCTGTTGTGGCTGGCGATGCGCGAAAAGCGCATGCCAACCAAACGCGAGTTGATTGCGGTATGCTGCGCGATGGGCGGCGCGTTGCTGCTGGCGACGCACGGTGATTTTTCGCAGCTTGCGCTTTCGCCCAAAGCGCTGATCTGGTGTGTGCTGGCCGCGGTGTCGGTCGCGGTGTACAGTGTACAGCCGCGCGGGCTGATTGTGCGCTACGGTACAATGCCGGTCACCGGCTTCGGTATGCTGCTTGGCGGACTTGGACTGTGTGCGATTTTCCGGCCGTGGCATGTGGTCGGGGAGTGGGATGCTGTGACCGTGCTCGGCATGCTGTACATTATTATATTCGGTACGATCTGCGCGTTCTGCTGCTATCTTGAGGGCGTGCGTCGGATTGGTGCGGCCAAGGGCAGCATTTTGGCAGCCGTCGAACCGGTAGCGTCGGCGATCCTGAGCGTTTTCTGGCTTTCCGTGCCGCTCGGCGGCATGGATTTCGGCGGGATCGCGCTGATCGTTGCAGCGATGGTGCTGCTTGGACGGGACGATGGACAAGCCCCGGCTGAGAAAATGCAGAAAACAGGCGAAAAAATCTGTGAAAGCGCAAATCATCATTGACAAAGCGGTTTTGACGGCGTATACTATTAAAGCACGAATTCGCACACCTCGTGATGAAAGCAGCCGGTGACCGGTTTTCCGGTTGCTGCTGTCAGATGATCAGGGGTGGAGGAAACAACCAAGGAGGAAATGTAAAAATGGCAGTAATCTCTATGAAGCAGCTGCTGGAGGCCGGCGTACACTTTGGCCACCAGACCCGCCGCTGGAACCCGAAGATGGCAACCTACATCTTCACCGAGCGCAATGGTATCTATATCATTGACCTGCAGAAGACCGTAAAGAAGCTCGAGGAAGCTTACTTCTTCGTACGCGATATGGCTGCTGCTGGTGAGTCCATCCTGTTTGTCGGCACCAAGAAGCAGGCACAGGACGCGATCAAGGAAGAGGCTGAGCGCTGCGGCCAGTTCTATGTCAACGCACGTTGGCTGGGCGGCATGCTGACCAACTTCAAGACCATGCGTACCCGTATTGCCCGTCTGAACCAGCTGCAGAAGATGCAAGCGGACGGTACCTTCGATCTGCTTCCGAAGAAGGAAGTTATCAAGCTCCAGCTCGAGATCGCTAAGCTCGAGAAGTACCTGGGCGGCGTTAAGGAAATGAAGAAGCTGCCGGGCGCGCTGTTCGTTGTTGACTCCCGCAAGGAGAAGAATGCGATCGCGGAAGCACGCAAGCTGGGTATCCCGATCGTTGCAATCGTTGACACCAACTGCGATCCGGACGAGATCGACTACGTCATCCCGGGCAACGACGACGCAATCCGCGCGATCAAGCTGATCTCCCAGACCATGGCTAACGCTGTTCTGGAAGGCAAGCAGGGCGAGCAGCTCGAGGTCGAGGCTAAGGCTGAAGAAGCTAAGGCGGAGTAATTTTCTATAACTGCATAAATTTGTGAGTTGTTCGTAGGGCGCGACAACCCCGGCGCGCCGTGGTCGTCACGCCCTACGGTTTTATTTTGTATTTTTGTTTGGAGGAATATAAAATGGCTTTTACTGCTGCTGACGTTAAGAAGCTCCGTGAAATGACCAACGTAGGCATGATGGACTGCAAGAAGGCGCTGACCGAGGCTGACGGTGATTTCGACAAGGCGATCGAGCTGCTGCGCGAAAAGGGCCTGGCTAAGGCTGCTAAGAAGGCTGACCGTATCGCAGCTGAGGGTGTTGTCTGCGCGACCGTATGCGACGAGTGCGGCGTTGGTGCTGTCATCGAGGTTAACTCCGAGACCGACTTCGTTGCCAAGAACGCGGATTTCCAGCAGTTCGTTTCCGATCTGGCTGGCGTTGTTATCAAGGATGCGCCGGCGGACGTTGAGGCTCTCAAGGCTTGCAAGATGGGCGACCTGACCGTACAGGAAGTTCTGCAGGAGAAGGTTCTGACCATCGGTGAGAACATCCAGATCCGCCGTTTCGAGCGTTTCGATGACTCTACCGTTAATGTTGCGTACACCCACATGGGCGGCGTTATCGGCGTACTGGTTGGCCTGCAGGTTTCCGATAACCTGAAGGACAATGCGACCGTTAAGGAGCTGGGCAAGGACATCGGTATGCAGGCTACTGCTATGAATCCGTCCTTCCTGGACAAGTCCGACGTTGATGAGGCAACGCTGGCTAAGGAGAAGGAAATCCTGCTGGTTCAGGCGCTTGAGGAGAACAAGAACGCTGCCAAGCCGAAGCCGGAGCAGATCATCCACAAGATGGTTGAGGGCCGCATCGGCAAGTACTACGAGGAGAACTGCCTCCTGCAGCAGGCTTTCGTTAAGGAAAACAAGGTTTCCGTAGAGCAGCACATTGCGGCTGTTGCGAAGGAACTGGGCGGCGAGATCAAGCTGGCTAAGTGCGTCCGCTTTGAGAAGGGCGAGGGCATCGAGAAGAAGCAGGATGACTTCGCGGCTGAAGTTGCTTCGATGGCGAAGTAAGGGATATTTGTAATTCCTAACTGAAAAACGCACCGATTCACCCATATAAAATGAGCAAAAAGGGCTCGGAGAGTAACGTGATGTTACCCTCCGGGTCTTTTTTTGTCCTTGTGGGACGGACAGATAAGATGGGTGAAAGCAAAATTGCCATGAGGTAAATCATATGACACCAAAAGAACGTATCACATCGCTTATCGTATCTATGGGCTACACAGTTTCTGCTTGTTCAGAGAAAGCAGACTTGATAACCACGCTGTTTTATCGCTCAGATCACATCTATCAACTGGAATGCTTCACTGGAGACTGGGATCGTATTTGGCTATGGGGAGCAGCACACGATGATGACTGGGATCATTCTGAAGCCGGAAGATCGGTAGGCATCCTTTTGCCGCTTAAAATGCACTCATTGGATCGTGTATCTGATGCTGATTTGCAAAGACATCTTTCTGAGGCGATATCAAAATGTGATGCTGCCCAAATTGAGCATAATTTGATTCGTGCGAACACGAGTACAGTGTTAAACATATTGCGATGCAAAGAACAGACGTTCCTATGATGAGGAGTTCAATTATGATGCAAAAACCAATCATATATTACGACAATATGATACCTCCGACCTATATACGATTAGTCTCTGAACGGTTAAATTTGGATCATATTGTTCATACAGAGGCTAATGAACAACCGATAAGGTATTCCGATATATGCAGGCTGGCAGAGGCAAAGATTTTTGATAAGATATTGGTCTGCGCTTGCAAAGCCAGTCGTTCTTACAATTCCCTGTATCTCCGGCATCCCAGAGGGAGCGTGCCGATTGGCGAGGAAATCTGTTATCTGAACGATGATTGGATCAATGTGTTCGATGTTGTTTTAGTTGATTCGAAAAACGATACGAAAGCGAAAATTGGAGAGATGGCAGGCTCTGAATAGGATTCGTAAGGAAATGCGTCCTGAGGGCGGCCTGAAAAGTATTTGAATGGAAGTCCGAATGGCTTTGGAGGATTCATTTTATATAAATCTGGCTCTACTTGGCTCGCCGGACAGATGGAATTGGAGGGAATGAGATGAAATGTAACATAGTTACTGTGAGATGGTTTGATGGATATTTGGAAGAATTTCGTGCAACAGAAGTTAGATTTGGCAGCGATTTGCTTTTTATGAGGCTGGAAGACGGCAAGAACAGGCAAATTCCGCTAAGGGGTGTTCGGTGGTTTGGGATGAGCGAAGAAAGCCACCAGCGCGAGGATCCAGATACGGCGAACTGATCCGCTAAAAGGAGGCATTTGCTATGGAATATTCCATGAGAGAATTCAAAAAACACACCAAAAGGCCTTCGAAAATTCGGGCAATGAATAGTGCAGCGAAAGTAGCCGGAAAGCAAAATCTCGAACTGTGCAGGAACCAGTCTCAATCTCCGCGTGTTCGCATGGAAAATGGGATTCCAATACATCAGGAAGCTATGTATCAGGCGTTTTTGAATCAGGATGACCAGACAGGATCGGAAATGGATGATAAGGGGCTTTGGCGCTGAAAAGATTGGGAATTGAAAAGAAGGGAAATAGCCATGTCGTCTATGTATGATTGTACGCGGTGTCCTCTTTGCGGAGAATTGATGTGGAATGGTCAGTGCGAAAATCTGGATTGCAAATATCATTGGTATCCGAAAGACGATGATGATGAGGGTGAGGACTATCAAGGCTACATCATCATATGAGGTTGCTTTGCAGAAGTCTGAATCATGATACAGTAATCCGGCCCGCCGGATGGATAGATAGGTGAAGAACAATGTCAGAATACCAGAACGGAAGGGTGCTTTTGTCCTTAACTGCGGCGATGGCCTTTCATCAAAAGCTGAATAACCCATCTGAGGACGTGATGGCTCATAGACAGAGCTTTCTCGACGGTATCAGCAAGGATGTCACATTCATTCGATCGGATGCGGATCACGTTATCGCAGACATTGCGGGCTTTGATGATTCGTTTTTGGACATGGCTGAGATTAACCGAGAAATAGAACAATAAGACGAAATACGGCGATCTGGCCCGCCGGATGGAATTGAAATTGTGAATGGAAGGAAGGTGTTATCTATGGATGCTAACAGCAGATACCCTGAGAGAATCATTAGACTTCTGCGGCTCCGCATGATGCTGAATGGGAACGACACGCATCTCGATGATTACTTCCAGTCCTTGAGTCCGTCTCACGTCTTTTTATGGGTCTTGGAACAGAATGGTTTGATTATTGGCTGGGACCACCAGATCAAGGACTGGATCAAGGACATCTACGGCATTGATATTGATGAGATTGCAGGACAGTCCCAGACGAAGATTGTGACCTCAAAAGCATTTTAATCGCATTCCGGTTGCATTTCCGGTATCATTCTTCCGAACTGCCTCGCTGGACTTCTATCAAAAGTGATGGAAACTCTATTGAAATGGGGATGAACTTCATCAGAATGAGGGGAATCCATATCGGAAACGGTGAGAACTCTATCAAAATGGGGAAAAGCTGCATTGAAATGTGGAAGACCTGTAATGGAATGTGGGAAAAGTGCAGGCAAATGAGGGAATGTGAGGTTCATAACCATGACAGCAGAAGAATTGCTGAGAAAATATCAGAAAGTGTATGGAGAAATCGTCTTCCCGGATGACGACATCAATGTGCTGCGGGAAATTTGGCGCAATCCGGCAGGATGGATGTACTCCTTCGACGGTATTCAGTGGGAGGCTGCTCCCATGGACATCGCCAAGATCGACTACACCCATGCTTTGTTCCGGAAAGACACGTTCCAGAAAAGGGAATGGAGGGATTCCAAGTGAACAAGTATGGAATGACAAAGAAGAAAATCACCCATCTGATCGCCGACAACAGCCGAAATGGATGTAACGGATACTGGTACGCTGCCTGCGGCAAGTGGATCATGCCTGCTGAAGTTACAGAGACCATGCCGGAAGATGGACGGATGTGTCTGCAATGCCAGAAAAAGTGCCTTAACTGAGCATTAACTGAAACTGCATGGTGCAACAGATGATTTAACTGAACAGGAAGTGATCCTGCGCAGATATGATACTGACCAAGAAGGAGAGGCGTTGTTTACTGTCTGGAACAGGGTAGGCGCGTGCTGCGCCCCCGAAATCATTGCTCTATATTTCATCACTGGCTCGCCTGAACTTATGGAATGGCCCGGTAGGGCGTGGTTAGTGTCCGCGTGGTGCGGACAATTTCGGGAGCGGATGCGATGCCATTTTATGTGGGGGAATTGGTGCGTTTTTTGTGGAGGAATAACATTTGATGAGCTTGTCCCCCGCAAAACAAGCCCATTGTCCCTGAAAAATGACCCGAAAGGGCCCGAGGAAATTCGTTTCCCCGGGCTCTTTTTTCGTTTAGGATTGTTTTTAGAACCCGGTTTGGAAGCAGGTTTTGCCCTGTTTCACCGGGTTTTTGTTTTTTTAGAGAAATTTTTGGAGACCCGGTTTGGAATGAAATGTCTGGACAAAATGGTTGGACAAACGGTTCGGAATGAAAGGGACGATCACATTTGATGTAATTCCTAACTGAAAAACGCACCGATTCACCCATATAAAATGAGCAAAAAAGGGCTCGGAGAGTAACGTGATGTTACCCTCCGGGCCTTTTTTGTCCTTGTGGATGGGCGGTTAAACGGATGGTAACGAAAAAAAGCGAGTTTTACGCTTCCTCCAGTCACAATCGATAGGGAGGCACTAAACTGCGCCGGTTGCGACTATCTGGATCGTGAATGCGTGCCGTGCGCCCAGTGCATCAGGGCAAAGGGGTACGCAGATTATTATAAGCCGTAGGAAGCGTCCAAATGACGAGTGGAGAATCCCACCGGGAGCGCTGCAAATAAGCGCAAGGCAATCTTTGCTCGCAAAGCGCTAAATACATATGTATCTTTTACGTGGAGAGTAGCGGTAGATATAGGCATTATATTGAAAGATGAAAATAAAAAATCCCTCATTTGTAAAATGGTGTTGATCATTTTACAAATGAGGGATTTTTTTAATCTTAGGGCTGTCCGTGCAAAAGCCAAGGACAGTTTACATGTTATGCGCGGTGCAGCAGTTTCTTACAACCAAGAAGCAATTCGCGGCCGTTTAAGGCGGTTACGGCAGCAAATAGGAGTAGCTGCCAAACAAGCCAAAGCGGTGGCTCGAGGAGCATTAGTGCACCCTGTATGCAGAGAAGAAGTACCGTGCTGAGCAGGCGGCGCTTAGCCCAGCGCACCGGCATAAATCGGCGGCTGTCGATCGCACGGTAAACAAACAGCGCGACATAGCTGATAAGCGTAGCTGTGGCCGCACCCATGCCGCCGTACCGGGGAATGAGCAATGCGTTGAGCGTGATGTTAATGACTGCAGAGAACGCAGTGGATAAAAAGGATGGTACAGTGCGTTTTTCCAGCAGATAGACGCTCTTTTGGAAGCTTGACAGGCAGTTAAATCCTGCGCCGACCGCCAATACAGGGATGAATGTCCAGCCGATGTAATAGCTTGGCACAGCGAGCACGGTAATTGCAAGCTTGGCACACATGATACCGCCCGACGCAATAATAAACACGATCGAACTATACGTATTACCGACCTTGGAGAAAAATTGAATCTGTTCTTCGCGTGAGTTGTTATTGACAATAGAGATTTGCCATGCGTCAACAAAAATCGATGCGACTAACGCAATTAACGTAGGAACGCGGTAGGCGATGGAATAGATCGCGCTGACCGAGGTGTCCTGCATTGCTGCAAGGAATGCCTGGTCGGAAAAACCGATAATATAGACAAGAATGGCATCCGGTACAAGCGGCAGGGAATAAGCCAGCATGCTGCGCCATAGATAGAAATTCGGACGGCGCAGACGGATATACTTCCACAGGCTCGCAATCAGGAACAGGCAGACAGTCGAGAGTGCATCCGCGCAGATGATGGAGAATACATAGCCAAAGATATTCCATTTGAATACCGTCAGGTAAAGGATATTCAGCAGGATTGTGACAAAGGTGCGGAAGATACCGTCGATCGCATACAGCCGTACGTAGCCCAGCGCACGGATGAACTGGCTGCATGCGTTCTGCGTACAGGAGGTCAGCACATACAGATAAATCAGCCACTGATATTCCAGCAGTGATCCGGTGGTACCAGATGAAGTATTATAGTGGATCAGGCCGAGAAGCGGATGGAAGGGTAACGATATAATAAAGCCGCACAGGATTGTCGCAAGGCCGATGGTGAATACATCACTCTTACGGCGGCGTCGTTCCAGACCATAACGGATGATGGCTTGCCCGATAGACAACGAAACAACCGGATAAAGGATGCTGGTCGTTTTGATAATCAGGTCGGCCACGCCCATCTCATCCGTTGTCATCATGCCGGTATAGAACCGCAGCATGAGGATCACAAGGATTTTGGAGCTGAACGTGCCGATCGCAAAGATAAAAGTGTTGCTTAGAAGGCGTTTATATTGATTCATTCAGGAGCCCTTTCTCAGCCGGACAGTATGAAAGAGGTCATCAGCGCGGTCGGTCAGCCATGCGCCGATAAGACCGCACAGGATGCCAAGCAGCAGGCCGGCCAAAACATCGGTCGGGTAGTGCACACTGGCGTAAAGACGGGAAAAGGCGATGAGAGCAGCCAGTACATAGGCCAGTGCGCCGGATTTCCGATGGAAAAACCAGAGTGCAGTCGCTGCCGCAAAAGAAGAAAGGGTATGCCCGGAAGGGAAGGACCACTGGTCGCCCGGATCAAGCAGGGCAGTCAGCTCGTGATGCGTCACAAAGGGACGCGGGCGCATGATCCATTGCTTGAGCCATACGTTTCCGATCAACAGGCCGATCAGCATGGCGATCAGCATAGCGGCACCCGCACGACGCGTCTTACGGAAGAAAAGCAGCACGATTGCCAGAACAATCCAGACTGCGCCGGCATTGCCAATCAGCGAAAAGAATTTCCAGACGGTGTCGGACATTCCACCGCGCCAGCGCGAAGCGATTTCAAGCAGGATATCATAGTCAAAGGACCGAATAATATCAAGCAGTACCTCCATCTAAGGCACCCCCTTTTCCGGCGGAACTTAGTAAGCGTTGTTTTCGTTGCCGCTTGCGCGGTCGATGCGGTCGACGATCAGTGCGATCGCCTGATCGCCGGTGACATTGGTCGCCGTACCAAAGCTGTCCTGCGAGAAGTGCAGCGCGATAATCAGCTGCTGCATCGGATCGGTGAAGCCAAGCATCGAGGTGATCAGGCCGAGCGCTGCCATAACACCACCGCCGGGTACGCCCGGGGCTGCGACCATGGTCACACCGAGCATCATAATAAAGGGGGCGAACATGGCAAGCGTGGGGGAAATACCGCTGGCGATCATAATACCCATAGAACCAAGGACGAGGCAAATCGTATCACCGTTGAGGTTGATGGTAGCGCAAAGCGGTACGACAAAGTCGGCAACGTCCTCGTTAACGTCGTTATTATAGGCGCAGTTGAGGGCAACCGGGATCGTCGAAGCCGAAGACTGGGTGCCCAGTGCAGTAAAATAAGCGGGTACGACGTTTTTGATGCTCTTGAAGTGGTTCTTGCGGCACACAATGCTGGCCAGACCAAACTGGGAGGCAATATAAAGCAGCTGCAGCACAATGATGATGATATACAGCGAAGCAAACATCTTAATCGTTGCAAACAGACGGCCCTCGGCCGCAATATTGCAGAACAGACCGGCAATATGCACAGGGATCAGCGGGATGATAATGTGCTTGAGGACGGCCGCAACGATCTTCTGGAGATCGCGGCAGACATCCAGCAGGGAAGAGCCACGCAGGTTGGCCATACCAATGCCCAGCACAAAAGAGAGCACCAGAGCGGTCATAACGCCGAAGACGGGGGTGATCTCGATCGTGAAGAACGGTTCAAACGCATTGCTTTCCAGAACATCGCCTGTGATCGGCTGGATCAGCATGGGGAGCGCTGCACGGCCGATGAAATAGGTCAGAAAGCCGGAGACAACGGTCGTGCCATAGGCGAGCAGCAGGGTGATACCGAACAGACGGTTTGCCTTTTTGCCGAGTTCCGCCATGCCAACCGTTACAAACGACAGGATGATCAGCGGGATCATAAAGGTCAGGAAGTTAGAAAAGAGTGATGTGAATGTCGCAAAAGCACGCACGATGGCGATAAAGCCGGTCGAATCCGCGATGCCGAACCAGCCACCGCAAAGGCCGATCAATGTACCGGCGACGATGCCGATGATCAGACGAATCAATAATCCCAGTTGTTTCACGAGTATTTTCTCCTCTTTTTACAGTATACCTATTACTATATCAGATTGCTGCTATATTCGCAAGTCAGCCGCACTGGGAAAAAATTAAAATACCCCTTGACAACTGCGCGGACAGCGGCTAATATAATAACATATTGCAAAAGGTGATGAACGGGTAAAGTAACCGTATCCCTGTCCGCAGAGAGCTGCCGGTTGGTGTAAGGCAGCGTCAGGAGCCGGTGAAACTCGCCCGGGAGCGGTCCGCTGAAAGCCATTCGGCCGGTAGGAGGGAACGGATGCCCACCGTTACAGGGGCGGCGCATTGTTTGATGCGCGATGAGTGGCCGTGCTTTTGCATGGCAACAAGAGTGGTACCGCGGAGTTTACGCTTCGTCTCTTAATTTTGATTAAGGGACGAAGCTTTTTTTGTCCCTGTACACGCCAAATGATAAGAAAGTGAGGACAAGAAAATGGCAAGAACAATTCGGATTTTTGACACGACCCTGCGCGATGGTGAGCAGTCTCCCGGCTGCAGCATGAACCTGAACGAAAAAATCGAGGTTGCAAAGCAGCTGGAAGCACTGAAAGTGGATATCATCGAGGCAGGTTTTGCCGCGTCCTCGCCCGGCGACGCAGCAGCGATTGCGGCGATTGCAGATAATGTGCATGGTTCGACGATCTGCTCGCTGGCACGCTGCATGGAAAAGGATATTGAGGCGGCATACAATTCTATCCGCCGTGCGCAGTCTGCACGCATCCATACCTTCCTTGCAACATCGCCGGTACATATGGAATATAAGCTCAAGATGACGCCGGATGAGGTTATCGAGTCGGTAGCGCACAATGTGGCGTATGCTAAGAAGTTTTGCGAGGATGTGGAATTCTCCGCAGAGGACGCGTGCCGTTCGGATATGGATTTCCTGTGCCGTGTGTTCGAGACTGCCATCAAGGCTGGCGCTACGACGCTGAATATCCCGGACACGGTGGGCTACATGATCCCCGAAGAGTACGCCGCCCGCATCCGGTATCTGCGCGAGCATACTGAAGGCATCGAGAATGTTGTCCTGTCCTGCCACATGCACAATGACCTCGGCATGGCAGTTGCCAACTCGCTGGCAGGCGTGGAAGCCGGCATCGATCAGATCGAATGTACGATTAACGGTATCGGCGAGCGCGCAGGCAACGCTTCGATGGAAGAATGCGTCATGGCGCTCAACACCCGCAAGGATCTGTTCGGTGTGCAGTGCAATATCGATACCCATCAGATTTACCGTGCTAGCCGCATGATCCAGACGATTACCGGTGTTTCGGTCGCTCCGACCAAGCCGATCGTCGGCGCGAACGCTTTTGCACATGAGGCGGGCATCCACCAGCATGGCGTCATGGCCAACAAGGAAACCTACGAGATCATGACGCCCGAGTCGGTCGGTATTCCGAAGAACGCGATCGTGCTGGGCAAGCACTCCGGCCGTCATGCGTTCGAAGACCGTCTGCGCGAGCTGGGCTATACGCTCGATAAGGAGAAGCTCGACAAGACCTTCGAGAAATTCAAGGCGCTGGCTGATAAGAAAAAGGTCATCAAGGACCGCGACCTCGAAGCATTGGTCGGTGCCGTTCCGGTTTCCGGCGAGGAGCGCTACACGCTTGACCGCTTTGTCATCAACTCCGGCAACACCATCACCTCTACCGCAGTTATCCGCGTCAAGAAGGGTGACGAGATGTTCGAACGTGCTGCGGTTTCCGACGGCCCGATCAACGCGGCATTCCGCGCGATCAACAAGATCGTCGACAAGGATGTTGTGCTGGAGGATTACACGCTGCGTTCTATGACCGATGGCGAAGACGCGCAGGCAGAAGCGATCGCGAAGATCAGCATTGACGGCAGCGATATTGTCACCGGCCGCGGCGTATCGACCGACGTGATCGAGGCATCCATCAAGGCCTATATCAACGGCATCAACAAGTATTTCATCGACTGAGGGCAGGAGGAAACAACCGTTATGGGCATGACAATGACGCAAAAGATCCTCGCGAAGCACGCGGGGCTGGAAAGCGTTTGTGCAGGGCAGCTGATCGAAGCGAATGTCGATCTGACGCTGGCCAACGATATCACTGGTCCGGTTGCCATCCGCGAGATGGAGAAGGCGGGCTTCGACAAAGTGTTTGACAACACCAAGATCGCGCTCGTTATGGATCATTTTGCACCGAATAAGGACATCAAATCCGCCGAGCAGTGCCTCGAATGCCGTGAATTTTCCAAAAAGCATGGCATCGTCAACTTCTTTGACGTTGGCAGCATGGGCATCGAGCATGCGCTGCTGCCGGAAAAAGGCCTGACCGCGCCGGGCGAGCTGATTATCGGCGCGGACAGCCACACCTGCACCTACGGTGCGCTGGGTGCATTCTCGACCGGCGTTGGCTCGACCGACCTTGCTGCCGGCATGGCGACGGGCAAGGCGTGGTTCAAGGTGCCGAGTGCGATTAAGTTCGTGCTGACCGGCAAGCTGAACCCGTGGGTGTCCGGCAAGGACGTGATCCTGCACATCATCGGCAAGATCGGCGTGGATGGCGCGCTGTACAAGTCGATGGAGTTTGTCGGTGAGGGCGTTTCGTCCCTGTCGATGGACGACCGCTTTACGATTTGCAACATGGCGATCGAAGCGGGCGCAAAGAACGGCATTTTCCCGGTCGACGACAAGACCATGGATTATATCAAGGATCGCGTCCATCGCGCCGTGACCGCCTTTGAGGCAGATGCCGACGCGGAATACGAGCAGACGATCGAGATTGACCTGTCCGCCCTCAAGCCGACGGTTGCCTGCCCGCACCTGCCGGAGAACACCAAGACGATCGACGAGCTGGGACACATCGAGATCCAGCAGTCGGTGATCGGTTCGTGCACCAACGGCCGTATTGACGATATGCGAGTCGCGGCCGAGATCCTCAAGGGACGCAAGGTAAATCCGAATGTGCGTACCATCATCATTCCTGCAACGCAGGAGGTTTATCTCCAGTGCATCGAGGAAGGTCTGGCCAAGATCTTCATTCAGGCGGGCGCGATCGTTTCCACCCCGACCTGTGGTCCGTGTCTGGGCGGCCATATGGGTATTCTGGCGCATGGTGAGAAGTCGATTTCGACCACCAACCGCAATTTTGTCGGCCGCATGGGACATATTTCCTCGGAAATCTATCTGGCAAGCCCGGCAGTGGCCGCGGCGAGCGCGGTTGCGGGCTATATCTGCGCGCCGGACGAGCTGAAGTAAGGGAGGAAACAGTACCATGAACGCAAAAGGCAGAGTTTTCAAATACGGGGATAACGTCGATACCGACGTTATCATTCCCGCACGCTACTTAAATATTGCAGACCCCAAGGAACTGGCGACCCACGCGATGGAGGACATCGATGCGGAGTTCGTGAAAAAAATGCAGCCGGGCGACATCGTCGTCGCAACCCGCAACTTTGGCTGCGGCTCGTCGCGCGAACATGCGCCGCTTGTGCTGCGGGAGAATGGCGTATCCTGTGTCATTGCCTCATCCTTTGCGCGCATCTTCTACCGCAATGCCATCAACATTGGCCTGCCGATTCTTGAGTGTGAGGCGGCGGCGAATGCCATCGAGGACGGCGATATCGTGTCTGTCGATTTCGATACCGGTGTGATCACCAACGAGACCAAGAATGAAACCTATCAGGCGGCGGCTTTCCCGCCGTTCATCCAGAGCATCATCAAGGCGGGCGGCCTCCTCAAGTCGCTCAAGGAAAGAGGGGAATAAGCGATGCAGTACAATATTGCGGTCGTCAAGGGCGACGGCATCGGCCCCGAGATCGTCACCGAGGCGATGAAGGTGCTCGATAAGGTTGGCGAAAAGTTTGGCCATCAGTTTAATTATACGGAAGTGCTCGCGGGCGGCTGCTCGATCGACGTAAACGGCATCCCGCTGACCGATGAGACCATTGAAATCTGCAAGAATGCGGATTCCGTGCTGCTCGGTGCGGTCGGCGGCCCGAAGTGGGACGATGTGCCGTCCGAAAAGCGCCCGGAGAAGGCGCTGCTCGGCCTGCGCGCAGCGCTCGGCCTGTTCGTCAACCTGCGTCCTGCGCAGATGCACAAGGCACTCGCAGACGCTTGCCCGATCAAGCCCGAGATCATCGGGGATGGCTTTGATATCCTCGTCTGCCGCGAGCTGACCGGCGACGTATACTTCGGCAAACATTACCGCCGCGAGAGCGACAAGGGCTGGGGCGAAGTCGGCGCGGATGATATGAATTATTCGGCGTTTGAGGTTGAGCGCATCGGCCGCCGTGCTTTTGAAATGGCGATGAAGCGGAATAAGAAGGTTTGCTCGGTCGATAAGGCGAATGTGCTGGAGACCAGCCGCGTCTGGCGCGAAACCATGCACCGCATCAAGGATGAATATCCCGAGGTTGAGTACTCGGATATGTACGTCGATAACTGCGCAATGCAGCTCGTGCGCAACCCGGGGCAGTTCGATGTGATCGTAACCGGCAACCTGTTCGGTGATATTCTTTCGGACGAGGCTTCCATGATTACCGGCTCGATCGGCATGCTGCCTTCGGCTTCGATGAATGAAACCGGAAAGGGCATGTACGAGCCGATCCACGGCTCGGCGCCCGATATTGCGGGCAAGGGGATTGCCAATCCGATTGCGACCATCCTGTCCTGCGCGATGATGCTGCGCTATTCCTTCGGCCTGATGGCTGAGGCGGACGCGATCGAAAACGCGGTTGAAAAAGTGCTCGACGCTGGCCACCGCACGGCGGACATTGCTGCTAAGGGCGAAAAGGTGCTGTCCACCAGTGAGATGGGCGCACTGATTCTGGCCGAAATTTGAATAAGGCTATGTGCTGAAAGGAGATGCCGCAAATGCGCGGCATCTCCTTTCCCTTTCCCCTCATATAATGAAAGGGGAGGTGAGCGCTCGCATGGAGCAGATCCTGCAATATGTTAAAACGGATTATGCGATCCTTGTGGCTGTCCTTTATTGCTTGGGACGGGTACTTAGATCGATCAATAAGTTTCCAAACCAGTTTATCCCACTTGCCTTGACGGGATGTGGTGTCCTGCTTGCGTGCCTGTCGGCTGCTTCTCGCAGTGGGGACTATGCGAACTGGGCAGCTGCGCTGTTCGACGGCGTGGTACAGGGCATCCTCTGCACAGGGCTGTCGGTTTATCTGAATGAAATACTCTCGAATTTGGGAGGCGGAAGCTGTACATGTCGGAAAAAGGATGACAAAACGGAAGAATGATGCAAAAGTCAGGCGAAATGCCTGACTTTTTGCACGCATTTACCAGAAAAACAGTTTTACAGTGCATAGGGTTGAGATTTTACGGAGACTGCTGTATAATAAAATAGATTTTGAGTACCCATTGCGACAGAATGTTTGAATGAATGTAGGAGAGACAACATGAAAACCGCTTCTATTTTGGGTGTGCACTTTCATGCGGTGACGATGCAGCAGGCTGTTGAAACGGCAATGAGCCGCATCCGCGCCGGACAAAAGGGATATGTAGTCACGCCCAATCCGGAGATCGTCGACCTGTGCCGCAAGGACGACGCATATATGGGCATTGTCAACCGTGCCACGTTGGTTCTGCCGGATGGCATCGGTATCATTTATGCCGCAAAAATCCTTGGCGAGGAGCTGTGCGGCAGAGTGCCCGGCGTCGAGTTCGCCGAGCAGCTGGTTGCGGCGATGGCCAAGGAGGGCATGCGGCTGTTCTTGTTGGGGGCAAAGCCGGGCATTGCCGAGCAGGCGGGTAAAAACCTTTGCGCGAAATACCCGGGTTTGGTGCTGGCCGGCACACATGACGGCTATTTTTCCGACCCGCAGACCGCGATCGATGCAATCAACGATTGCGGCGGCGCGGATGTGGTGTTTGTATGCCTGGGTGCGCCCAAGCAGGAGAAATTCATGGCTTCGCACATGGATGATATTCATGCGACTTTGTTCTGCGGCCTCGGCGGTTCGCTGGACGTATTTGCGGGCGTAGCAAAACGCGCGCCCAAGATCTTTATCAAGCTGGGGCTTGAATGGTTTTACCGGCTGCTCTGTCAGCCGTCCCGTATCGGCCGTATGATGAAGCTGCCCAAGTTCCTGCTCATCGTTATCCGTGAGCGGATGTTTGGAAAGCAGAAATAACGCATGGCTTTGCGCCGAAAACCGCTGTCATCGACTGCGGACATGTTGCAGCGAAATGGAGCGGACATGCCATAACTGCAGCACGGCCGACGGGCTGTATATTAAAAAGAAAGATTAACTATTAAAAATCAACCCCGAAAATGAATGGTGGTGGTGAAAAA
>OERW01000105.1_pt1 | contig 36170 bp, 50 predicted proteins | sample 1540091 | NCBI WGS metagenome assembly OERW01 (sample SAMEA3891889, study PRJEB23780) | metagenome | biome: terrestrial biome; feature: animal house; material: Caecal content | place: Italy | collected 2015-05-05 | reverse complement strand
TGACAAAACAGGGATTCTCGCGTATGAGGAATTGGATGATGTACGAAATGAGGTGAAAACCAAAATGAAATCAAAAAAAATCAATCTTAATGCGCGTATAGAAGAGATAATGGCGGCTGCGGCGAAGACTGGCGCGGATACGAATCTGTACTACGTGACTACGCTCGAAAGATATAACACGCAGCTGAAAATAATGGAGCAGCTCAAATCCGCGATTGCCGAGGATGGAATGACGGTGACAAAAGAGTATGTCAAAGGTCGGCAGAACGTGGTTATCAATCCAGCTGTGACTGAGTACAACAAAACCGCGTCGGCTGCGAACCAGACTGTGCAGACGCTGCTCAAAATTGTACAGGCGGTAGACGCAACGTCGATAGTCGACGCTGCGGCGGAAGATGACGAAATGTAAGTATATCGACGACTATATAACGGCAATCGAGAACGGAACAATACGCGCGTCTAAAAAACTGAAGCTGGCGTGTAAATATATCAAAAAAAAACTGTCGCAGCCGAATGTGCTTGTCGACGGTGCAAAAGCAGAAAAAGCTGTCGAGCTTATCGAGCGGTACTTTGGACTCAAGCTTTTTCCGTGGGAACTTTTCGTTATAGGGCTGATACACTGCTACTATACCGACGACGACACGGTGGTCTTCTCCGAATACCTTATCATGATGGGACGCGGAAACGGAAAGAACGGCTTCATATCGGCTCTGTGCTGGTATTTGACTACAAAATATCACGGCGTTGATGAGTACAACGTTGATATCGTTGCGAACTCCGAAGACCAGGCGAAAACATCCTTTGAGGATGTATACAATATGCTCAGCAGGACATGGAGCAAATCGCGGAAATTCTTCCACAAGACGAAAGAGGAAATCCGTAACAAGCAGACGCAGAGCTATATCAAGTACAATACGTCAAACGCGAGAACGAAAGACGGCAAAAGGTCGGCTTGCCTTATCTTCGACGAGATACACGAGTATCAGAACGACGATACCATCAAGGTTTTCCGCTCCGGCTTCGGCAAGCGTAGGCACAGCAGAGTCTTCTATATCACGACAAACGGATATGTCCGCGAGGGCGTGCTCGACGACCGGCTTCGAATCGCGAACGACGTGCTCAACGGTGTAATCACTGAATCGCGACTCTGCCCGCTGCTGTACGAGCTGGACAATGAAGCAGAAGCGGAAGACGAAGCGAACTGGATCAAGGCGAACCCATCGCTCCCCTACCTGCCAACACTGATGCTTGAAATCCGGAAGAACTGGCTTGAAAAGGACTACGATCAGTCGGTCAAGCTCGACCTGTATACCAAGCGCTTCAATTTACCGAAGAACGGGCAGGAAATCGCGGTGACAGAGTACGACAACATCAAAGCGACAAACAAGCCGCTGCCGAACCTGGCGCGCCGGAACTGCGTCGTCGGCATAGACTATGCGGAGTTGTCAGACTGGGCGGCGGTCAACATACATTTTCGCGACGGCAGTACGAGGTACGATATCAACCACGCGTGGATATGCCGCGATTCAGCGACACTAAGCCGAGTCAAAGCTCCGTGGCGCGACTGGGTGACAAGCGGAATCTGCACATATGTTGACGATGTGAGCATTAACCCCGACCTGATATCCGAGTACATAGCAGAAGCAGGACAAAGATATATCATACGTATGCTGGCGATGGACAACTTCCGCTGGGCTGCAATGTCCGACTCGCTGCGAAAAATCGGATTTGATGCGAATGATAAAAAACGAGTCAAGCTGATACGACCGTCTGACATCATGCAGGTCGACCCAGTAATACAGGAGTGCTTTAGCAGAGGCTATTTTATATGGGGCGATAATCCTTGTCTGCGCTGGGCTGTGAACAACGCGAAACGTGTACGCTCCGGCAAGCGGGACGGCACTGACACGGGTAACTACTACTACGCGAAAATCGAGGGCAAAAGCCGGAAGACCGACCCTTTTATGGCGCTGGTAGCATCAATGGTATGCGAGCCCGCACTGGGAAGCGGCACAACGGCTTTGCCGAAAATAGGAGCGATAAAGCTTTAAGGAGGTGAGAGCACAGAATGAGAATCTGGGACTTTTTGATATCTAAAAGCAAAAGCAAGAATGCAAAATCCGGTTATCAGGAAGTGCAGATATCGGAACTATGTCAAAGCACGATCGAGTATCGGGCGCGGGAGCTGGCGTTCCTGTCCTGTGTAAACCTAATCGCGAACGCGATCGGGCGGTGCATACTGCGCACATATCGCGACGGAACCGAAATCAAAGAGCGCGAGTACTACATGTGGAATGTGAGCCCGAGCACAAACCAGAGCGCGCCGATATTCTGGCACAAGCTTATCACGAAGCTGTTTTCGGACGGAGAAGCACTTGTAATTTTTACCCGACGGCGCGACGGCTATGATGCGGCGGTAGTCGCCGACAGCTATATGGTGCCAGAGCATTTTCCGGACAAGCAGGACGAGTATAAAGGCGTCGTCGTCGGCGATATGCAGTACGACAAGACCTTTCGCGAGAATGAAGTGCTGCATTTTAGGCTGAATCACGTCGACGTGAAGCCGCTGCTCAACGGGATGTACGAATCCTTTTGCGGTATGCTCAACGCGGCGATAAAGCAGAACACGTGGAGCAGCGGTCAGCATTGGAAGGTGCATATCGACCAGATCGCGAGCGGCGGCGACGAGTTTGAGCAAAAATTCATGGCGATGATACAGGAGCAGATAAAGCCGTTTTTTGACTCCAACGGCGCGGTACTGCCCGAATTTGACGGCTACAGCTATGAGCAGGTCAGCGGCGGCGGCTCCTCGGGCAACACGCGAGATATCCGAGCTCTGGTAGACGATATCTATGCTTTCACGGCGCGGTCGTTGTGTGTGCCAAGTGTACTGACAACCGGAGACATCGCCGATGCTGTTGACGCGAACTCGCGGCTTTTGACCTACTGTATCGACCCGATCTGCGACCAAATCACAGCTGAAATCACCAGAAAAAGGTACGGCTACGAGGAGTGGAAAAAAGGCAACTATGCGCGTTTCGACAGCTCATCGATATCGCATTTCGACATGTTTACGAGTGCGGGCGCACTGGAAAAGCTCATAGGAACCGGAGCTTTCACCATCAACGAAGTGCGGCGAGTGGCAGGACAGCCGGAAATCGACGAAGACTGGGCTAACCGCACATACATGACCAAGAATATCGGCTCGATTGCGAGCGAAGGAGGTGAAATAAATGCGCAAGAGAATGTGGGAAATCAAGTCGATGGCGGATAAGCAAGCCGAGATATACATCTACGGCGACGTCGAGTCGGATAGCAGCGACTTTTGGTCGGGTGAAGCGATACGTTCCGAAACCAGCGCAAACGCTCTGCGAGATACCCTTGCGGAGGCGGGCGAGCTCGAACGAATCGACGTATACATCAACAGCTACGGCGGCTCGGTCTTTGAGGGCACGGCTATCTACAACCAGTTGCGGAGACATCCGGCGCACAAGGTCGTACATATAGACGGCTTTGCCTGCTCGATAGCGTCGGTTATTGCTATGGCGGGCGACGAGGTGCTGATGCCGCGGAACGCGCTGATGATGATACACAACGCATGGGTGGTATCGGTCGGAAACGCCGCCGAGCTGCGCAAGGCTGCAGACGACCTCGACACTATCAATGCCGCCGGTCGTCAAGCGTACCTCTTAAAATCGGGAGGACGGCTCGGAGAAGACAAGCTCATCGAGATGATGGACGCGGAGACATGGCTGACGGCTGCGGAGTGTATCGAGTACGGTCTTGCAGACGGATATGCCGAAGAGGACGCGCACATCGACGAGGACGTAGCGGTCAAGACCATGGACAAAATCAGCGCAAAGCTAAGACAGCGCATCGGCGTCCAGCGGTCAATCGCGGCACAGCTGCGAGAGCTGAGCAGACCGGTTGAGACTATGCCCGAACCGCCAAAACACGAAGAAAAGAAAATCGAAACACCGAGCCTGATGGCAATGCTGGCAGGACTCAAATGAAGAAAGGATGAAACACATGGTATCAAACGACCTTAAGCGCGACGACCTGCGTGCTGCAATGCAGCAGGCTCTGCGCGATAACGACACCGAGAAATTTTATGAGTCGTTTAACGATTTAATCAAATCGATCGGCGACGACCTGCAGGAGCAGTACAACGCGGCAGTAATGGAAAATGACAGCCGCATACTCGCGCAGCGCGGCGTAAGACAGCTCACATCGGAGGAGCGCAACTACTACAGCAAACTCGCCGAGGCGATGAAGTCGAAAAATCCGCGTCAGGCAGTCACCGACCTTGACCTTGTGCTGCCGGAGACCATCATGGACGCGGTCTTCGACGAGCTCCAGACAAGCCACCCGCTGCTGTCAAGAATCGAATTTATACCGACGTCCGGCATAACCGAGATGATAATGAACACGAACGGCTATCAGACGGCGGCATGGGGCAAGCTCTGTGATGAGATAGTGCAGGAGCTGTCCAGCGGCTTCAAAACCGTGGACATGACGCTGCTCAAGCTGTCGGCGTTCATACCGGTCTGCAAAGCGATGCTTGACCTCGGACCCGTATGGCTTGACGACTATGTGCGTCAGGTGCTTTATGAAGCACTTGCCAACGGACTTGAAGCCGGAATCGTCGCGGGAGACGGCAACGAAAAGCCTATCGGCATGATACGTCAGGTAGGCTCCGATGTCACGGTCACTGGCGGCGCATATCCCGAAAAGGCTACTGTTGCAGTCAACGACTTTTTGCCCGATACGGTCGGAAATCTGCTGTCGCTCATCGCGGTCGACCCTAATGGCAAGCCGCGTCAGGTGCGCGACATTATTCTGGTTGTAAATCCACAGGATTATTTCCAGAAAGTCATGCCCGCGACTACGCTGATGGCACCGGACGGTAGCTACCGTAATGATGTGCTTCCCTATCCGATGACTGTTATCCAGTCGCTGGCTCTCAAACGTGGCGAGGCTGTGCTTGGCATGGCGTACAAGTATTTTGCCGGTGCGGGCATGGCTCGCGAGGGACGCATCGAGTACTCCGATGAGTATCACTTCCTTGAGGATGAGCGCGTATATCTTATCAAGCTGTACGCGAACGGCTTCCCGATGGACAACAATGCTTTCCTGCATCTCGATATCTCCGGTCTGCGTCCGGCGGTATATCAGGTGCAGCAGGTCACCGCTCCGACGGCTTCGACCGATGCGAACCTCGCAGAGCTGCGACTCGGCGGTCTCAAGCTGACTCCGGCGTTCTCGGCGGACGAGGACACCTACACCACGTCGACGACTAACGCGACCAACACAATAAACGCGGTACCGGCAGATGCGGGCGCGTCTATCGAGATCACTAACACACACGACACCAGCGTTGTCGACAAGTACGACAACGGCGCGGCTATCACGTGGGCGACTGGCTCTAACACCGTCGCGGTCAAGGTTACTGCAGAAAACGGCACTACCACTAAGACCTATACTACTACAGTCACTAAGTCGTGATGGGAGAGTGCATGATGTCTCCGCTTGAGCTGCTGCAAGACGTCAAGATATATCTTGGCATAACATGGCAGGACTCAATGACAGACCAACGGATAACCGGACTAATTGCGTCTGGCATGGCGTACATCAACAGCAAGTACGGCAAAGCCGCCGACTACTCGGTCGACGGCTTCCCACGAACGCTGCTTTTTGAGTATGTGCGCTATGCCCGGGACGCTGCGCTGGACGTTTTTGAAAACAATTACACAGCATTGATTTTGGCGATGCAAAATGAAAAGCGGGTGAGCGAGTATGAGAGCGTATCGGACGCCGAATCGGACATATGACACGATATCGCAGTCATACAACGACGGCATAGTCAAAATATATGCGGTTAAAGACGAAGCAAAAGCGGGCGGAATGCCGGTCGAGAAGCTGACGCTGAAGTACACGCTGATGTACTCGGAACAGCGCATAGGTATCACGCGATATTACACGGCGCAGCAGTACAACGACGACGTTGAGCGGCTGATACGCGTACAGGCTGTTAAAATCGAGACGCGCGACATCGCCGAAACCGAGGACGGGCGGCGGTACAATGTGGGCATGGTACAGACAGTCGAGGACGCATACCCGCCGTCGCTCGACCTGACGCTGACGAGGATAAAGTAAAATGGCATGGCAGGACACAATCAAGGCTGCGCATCTCGCGGTCACCGACGAGGTATCGCACTACTGGCGGCTGAGGTCGGACAGGTACTTTGTCTGGGCGGAAGACGGCGCGAACGACCTTGAAGCCGACAACGCACACTCGGCGCGGGCGATAACCGGAACGACCGATCTATATACCAAAATCGAGGACGACCCGTGGCGGGAGCAGATAGAAGCCGCTTTCGAGACAGCGGGGATAGCATGGTATCGCAACTCTGTCCAGTACGAGGACGAGACCGGATATATCCATACCGAGTGGGTCTGGGAGGTGCTTGACACTGGCGAGGATCAAATTCGGCAAGCTTAAAGAGTATGAGCTCGAGCTCTCGAAGCTGGGCGACAACATCGAGGATATCGCGGGTAAGGCGATATACGAAGGCGCGAAAATCGTAGCCGATGAAGTCAAAGCACAGCTTGACGGACTCAACACCGCGACGGATAAAATCGCTATGATGAGATACCGCGAGCAGCGACCGACGTATATAACCAAGCGCGCGAAAGAAGGTTTGATATCGTCTTTCGGCGTCACTCCTCTGTCAAAAGACAAGGAGGGTGTATACAATGTCAAGCTCGGATTCGACGGCTACAACGACGTCAAAACAAAAAAATATCCGAACGGTCAACCGAATCAGCTTATCGCCCGCGCTTGCGAGTCTGGCTCGTCCGCTATGATAAAGCAGCCGTTTTTCCGCAAAGCGGTACAGGCTACGCGAAAAAAAGCCGAGGCGAGGATGGCTGATATCCTTGATGAAGAAATCAATAAAAATATGGGAGGATAATGTATGGCAACGATAGGTCTTAGTAAACCTTACTACGCGGTATATAGCTACAACGGCAGCGCGGTCACTTACGCCAATGGTGGCGTGATGGGAAAAGCTGTCGAAGCTAACATCGAAATCGAGACAAGCGAAGACAACAACCTTTATGCTGACAACACGATTGCCGAGACCGACAAGACCTTTACCGGCGGCACATTGACGCTGTCGACCGACGAACTGTCACAGGAGGTCGCTAAAGCTATGCTCGGTGTAACTGAAACACCGATCACCGAGATAACCGGCGTGACCGATGAGGACGCGAACGAGCTTATATGGAACGACGACCAACAGACGCCGTATCTCGGAATCGGCATGATCATTAAAAAAATGGTCGGCGGCGTGCTGAAATGGCGGGCGGTCGTGCTGACAAAGGTGATGTTCAACATCCCCGCCGACGCGGCGACTACGCAGGGCGAGTCAATCGAGTGGCAGACCCCCGAACTGTCGGGCACTATCATGCGCGACGACACGGCAAAGCACACGTGGAAAACCGAAGCGACGTTCACTACAGAGGCGCAGGCCGAAGCGTACATCAAAGACAAGCTTAGCATCACCAAGTAAGGAGATAGAATGAAAACATCAAAAATCACGCTCAACGGGCGCGAATACCCGCTTTGCTTTTCGACATGGGCGATAAAACAGCTCTGCGCGAAATTCGGTAGTATGCAGGGTATGAGCGAAGCTATGAAAGCCGGAGCGGCTGATACTGCCGGCACGCTTGACAGCACGATGTACATACTGCAGGTGCTGATAGACGCCGGTGTCAGATACGCCGCAATCTCCGACGGTACACCGCCGGTCGCAGCCCCGAGCATGGACGAGCTTGAGGTCGTATGCGGCATGGACGACCTGCCGCAGGTGCAGCGGGCTATCGCGGATGTGATCAGAGCCGACAGCGAGACGACTGTCAACGTCGCGCCTGAAAAAAACACGGAGACCGCGACGGCGAATTAGCTGCCGAGTGGTATATATGGTACGGGCTGCATATGGGGCTTGGATATGACCGTACCGTATATATGCCATACGGCGAGCTATTATCGCTGATCGCGGTAGAGCAGATAAAAGCCGAGGGCGCGAAATACAAGCGTCCTGTTGCATATGACGAAGAGGTTATACCGGATATTTTTTAAGGAGGTGGGCGTATGGCGGTAGATATCGGGCCGAAAATCGGCATAGACGGCGAGGCCGAGTTTAGGAAATCGATACAGAATATCAATCAACAACTCAAAACGCTTAGCTCCGAAATGGCGGCAGTAACCTCGTCTTTTAGCGAAAACGATTCGGAGCAGTCAAAGCTGATGGCGACAAATCGCATTTTGACCGAGCAGATCGCGGCGCAGACTGAAAAGGTAGCGAAGCTGCAGGAAGGACTCGACAAGTCGACTGAAAAGCTGGGCGCGAACGACACGGCGACGCTCAAATGGCGGCAGGCTGTAGCTGACGCGACAGCACAGCTCAATACCATGCAGGCACAGCTTGCGAAAAACGAGGCATCGCTTCTCGACTCAGCCTCGGCATCCGGAGAAGCCGCCGACGAGCTCAAGGAGACCGAAAAAGCGACAAAGGATGCTGGAGCTGCCGCAGACGATGCGGGAAGCCGCTTCGACGGCTTTTCGGCAGTCCTCAAAGGTGTAGGTGCGGCTGCGGCGACCGCTGCGGCAGCCGCCGGAGCTGCGGCAATAAAGCTCGGCGCCGAGGTAGTATCGAGTTTCGGCGAACTCGAACAGAACCTGGGCGGCTCGGAAGTCGTCTTCGGCGAGTGGGCAGAAGAGGTACAGAAGATAAGCGAGGACGCGTATAAAAATCTGGGCGCGTCGCAGTCCGAGTACCTCGCGACCGCGAATAAAATGGCATCCCTCTTTCAAGGCTCGGGTATCGAGCAGAAAGAAGCGATGGAGCTGACAACCGAAGCCATGCAGCGAGCCGCCGACGTCGCGTCGGTCATGGGTATCGACGTAGAAACCGCGCTGGAGTCTATAGCCGGAGCCGCGAAAGGCAACTTCGACATGATGGACAACTTGGGCGTGGCGATGAACGCGACGACGATCGAGGCTTACGCGCTGGCAAACGGAATCGGTCTCGCAGCAGAGGAGAACGCCGAAGCGGCGGTCGACGCGTCAAAGCTTGCCGACGCGCAGGACAAGCTCGCAAAAGCAGAGCTCAACGTTGAAATGCAGCAGTCGAAAGTCAACGCCGCTATCGCAAAATACGGAGCCGACTCGGCGCAGGCTGAACAGGCGATGATAAACCTTGAAAAGGCGCAGGTCGATATGTCGACAGCAGCGCGCAAAGTCGAGGAAGCGATGATACCGGCGCAGGAGTCGCTCGGCGGCTGGTGGGACAGCGCGTCCAATGCCGAAAAAGCCGAGGTCGCGATGCAGATGTTTTTCGAGCGCACCGAGCAGTACGCCGGAAACTTCGCGCGGGAGTCGACCGAAACAGTGTCCGGCTCGATAACGCTGCTCACTTCATCGGTGCAGTCGCTTATCGCGGGACTGGGCAACAGCCAGGCAAACATAGCAAACCTGGTCGGCAATGTCGCGGACGCGTTTCAAGCGGTGGTCAGCAACATTCAACCGGTGCTCGACACTTTGGTGTCGTCACTGCCGACGCTGGTCGATACGTTGGTGGAGTCGATATCAAGTATCCTGCCGTCACTGCTTGATACGGTCACTGCACTTTTCGATTCGGTGCTTGCTGCGCTGCTTGAGCTTCTGCCCGAGCTGATACCTTTTGCAGTCAGCGCAATAATGCAGATAGTCGACACACTCGTCGAGAATCTGCCGCTTATAATCGACGCGGCTATCGAGATAATACTCGCACTCGCCGATGGTCTGATTGAGGCTCTGCCGCAGCTGATACCGGCAGTGGTAGACGCGATAATCAAAATCGCCGAAACTCTGATAGATAACATAGACGAAATAATCGACGCGGCTCTCGAAATCATACTTGCGCTCGCGGACGGTCTGCTGACAGCCTTGCCGAGGCTTATCGAAAAGCTGCCGGAGCTTATCAACGGCATAGTCGAGGGACTTTTAAGCAACATCGACACGATAATCGAGTGTGGTGTACAGCTGCTCGTTGCTCTTGTCGACAACCTGCCGGCGATACTCAAAGGTATCGTCGACGCTATACCGACCATCGTCGACGGCATAGCTACGGCTTTAATCGACAATATCGATACGATAATCGAAGCTGGTATCGAGCTGTTTATGGCACTGATTTTTGCGCTGCCCGATATCATAATCGAACTGAAAAACGCGGTTTTCCAGCTGGTAGCCGCCATAGTCTCAAAAACCGGCGAGCTTTTGCCAAAGATGTGGGAAGCCGGCCGCGAGCTTTTGACGGGGCTGTGGGAAAAACTGCCGGAGATACTCGAGACCGCCGGTCAAAAAATATCGGAGCTTGGGCAAAAAGTCGTTGACACAATAGCAAGCTTCGGGCAGAGCATGATAGACGCGGGCTACGACCTTATCACCGGTATCTGGGAGGGCATCAATGACGCGAAGGACTGGCTGCTCGGCAAGATCGGCGAAGTCGGCGACTGGATCGTGGGCGGTATAAAAGACGTTTTCGGCATAAACTCGCCGTCAAAGGTCATGGCTGATGTGGTCGGCGTAAACCTCGCCAAAGGTATCGGCGTCGGCTTTGACGATGCCATGCCTGAGGTTGCGCGGCAAATGCAAAGAGCTATACCGACTCCGGAGGTAGCATTTAACACCGCCGCTGCCGGTATGGTCAACGGGATGCAGACGGCGGTCGCGGGGCTCGGTATGCCGCAGTCGGCAACGATAATCTTGCAGACGTCGGACGGTCAGACGCTCGCACGGTGGCTGCTGCCTGACCTGCGCGCGGTAATGAGAGCAAATCCGGAGGTGGCGACGGTATGATGACTCAACTTATAATCAACAACTCGATAACATTGCCGTACGCTTCCGGCGACAAATACGCCGCGTGGGAGGAGCCGCTTTCGGTGCAGCTCGACATGATATCCGGCCGGCGCGTCGTAGAGCAGCGTGGGCTCGTCTGGCGGATACGATATCAATACGACTATATGGGCAACGCTCTGATGAGGCAGCTGCTGGGTGCACTTCGCGGCGGCGGTATACTCAACGTGCGGTTTTTGCCGGATACCGGCGACGCGCTGCTGACGTCGACATTTTTGCGTGAGAGTATGACCGAGCCAACCTTTGCTTTCGGGCGAGGCGGCGTCGGCTACTGGCACGGCGTCGAATTTGAGCTGCGGGAGGTGTCGCCCCATGCTTGAGTCAACGGCGGCATACAAGTCGGCGGTCACCGGCACAGTAAGACGTACCTATGTTCGCGCGGCAGTCGGCATCATAGACCCCGATATCGAGTTCACTTCGGTCGACGGATCTGCCCAGGCGAGCTACTCGCAGCCCGAGCAGGTATACGACACGACTTTTGACTCGAGCGACACTGTGATGTCGCTCGGGCTCAATCGTGTGATACTTGACGGCAGCTTCACTCCACTGCAAAGCGACGATGTGCGTCAGGTCGGATATGTCGGGCTGGAGTTGTCTGGAGACGACGGCAGCTTCGAGAACGCGCAGAGCGTGACATTGAACTTTGATAATGTCAATGTTCTACAGGCAATAACGCTCGGCTTCAGCACGAAATTTTACGACGGCGTGCCCCGGGATTTTACGGTCACCTGCGGCTCGCAGAGCTGGAGCTATACCGGCAACAAATCGGCGCGAATAATAATCGAGGATTTCACGGTCAACGACCCTACGTCTATTACACTGCAAATCACAAAGTGGTCATTGCCGTCACGCAGGGTGCGGATAATCGAGATATATCCTGGTCTATACGAGGAGTGGACACTTGACGACCTATACGCGCTGGCGGTGACGCAGCAGGCGAATTTTGCGTCGACCGCTTTGCCGTATGGTACGTGTCAGCTGTCGGTCGACAATACCGACCGGCGGTTTGAGCCGTCGAACCCCGAAGGTATCTTCAAATCGATCGAAGACCGGCAGGGCGTTGATATCAGCATCGGCGTCGAGCTCGCGGGTGGCGCGGTCGAGTACAAGCGCGTAGGCAAGTACTATCAGTACTCGGGCGGCTGGAAAACCGGACGAAACGATATGACGATAGACTGGTCGCTGGTCGATATCATCGGTCTGCTGTCGTCACGAGAGTATATACCGCCGACAACTCTGCCGACGACAGTCGACGGCTGGATCGCGTCTATAGTCGGTCAGCTCGGCACGCTCTTTAAAAGCGCATACACAGCCGACAAATCGCTCGCCGACAAGGCCCTCTCGCCCGACAGCCGCGAGAACGTGACTGGGAAAAAGTGCTCTGACATCATCATGTGGGTAGCACTCGCCGCGGGCGGATACGCAGTCGCGGACAATCGCGGCCGGCTCGCGATAAAGGAACTCCCGACTGACGGCGGCACAGTGACGCTCGACAACATCATCGGCTATCCGACGGTCAGCGCGAATCAGGACTTGGCTTTTATAAGCTTTACACTGCATGACGGCAGCGGGACGCAGTACATAGTCGACGGCACGGCGGCGGCGAGCTCCAACACGATATCGGTCGACAACCCATTTATCAAGACCCAAACCGCGGCGGACGCGGCGGCAGCAATAATCCTTGCCTTTTATGGCGGCAACGCGTACAGCACGACCGGACGCGGCGATCCGGCGAGCGAGGTCGGCGACGTAGACACGCTGGCTATCACCAACGAGATATCGGCGACGGCACGGCGGGTATCGCAGACTTTTGCCTACAGCGAGGGTGTGCTGCAAGGGTGCCAAGCAACATTTATCGAGGTTAAAAAATCATGAGTGCATTAGATGAGCTTATATATGACCGGACTCAAACGGACGTGACTTACGCGGCGGAGCTCAGCCGCAAGCTCGGACGCGGCGAAGCTCTCACAGCTGAGGAGCTTGCCGACTGGAACGCCGGACTCAAGGGCGCGTACAATGCCGCAGACATGAACCGTGTGGACGCGGCGGTACGCGAGCTGGGCGGTATGCTGACAACGGCGGGATATCCGGTGAGGTATACTTCGCCAATACCACAACCCGAGCCGGAGCCAACAAAAACAGAGTTTGAAATTGGCGATATCATCGCATATGAGATATGGCGAACTTATCTCGATAATGTGCAGTCGATACGTGACGCGTACTATGCTATGCCCGACTCGCCCGAGCTGCCCGAACCGACCGCACCGCTGACTTATGACGGTGCGAACGCGATAGAAAAGCTGCTGTATGATATATCGCAGTTGTATGACGCAATGGTCGCTTCATACAGACCGTGCGGCGCGTTCAAATGCGGGAATAATGCACGGCATCTACCGCTACAAAGGAGTGTGATATAATGGCGTATGTTGCGCCCGATTTTAAAGACCGTATCGCTATAGGAGACAACAAATATACCATGACCGACGCCGGAGGCGGCAAGATTTTGCTTACCCCTGCGCCGGACGAGGTGACAGAAGCTGGAACCGATATCGACAAAGCGATAATGCAGCCGCTGTGCGATACGGTTGAAGCAATCGACAATCAGACAGTGCCGGCTGTCACCCAATTGTTACCGTACAATCTGTACTATTGGCTGTCGCGAGGAATAAGCGGATATTATTCCGAGGTACAAACTTTAGCGTGGAATAGTGCAGGCACTTCTGAATCAATAGTAGGCTTTGATAAAAGGATAGATGTTATATATTTGTTCGAGCAGTCAAGCAATGGCGATGTAAACTCTTGCACAGTGCAATACTCCTCGTCGGTAAAAATCAATCAGACTAACGGCAGTGTGTCTTTAGTATCACCGCGAACCGCTACATTTGAGTATAGCTATGCATCTGGTTCGACAGTGCGAGATGAAATAGATAAAACTTTGACTGGCAAATTTGTTTCCGGATTAAGACCCGGTACAGGGAAAATTTTCTATGTTCCTATAGGTAGTGCTGTAGACTATGTAACATCATCCGAGAAAGACTACACAGGGTACTCATGGACAACTACAACAGTAGGTGGCTCATCAAGTTATGGGGACAATATTATGTTAGTATCGTCTAAATATAACTCAACCAACACGCCGTGGGGCTATATATCGTCAACGGAGCCCGATACATACCCAGCAAGCGGAACAGTAGACGGTACTGAGTATATCAAACTCGGCAGAATCGATGAAGCTTTTCTCAACTACGCGCAAAACAACCCGTCGGCGTTCCAAAGCATAGTTGCGTCATATGAAGCAAGAATCTCGGCACTTGAATCGGCAATATCTGGAATATGAAATGTAGGTGAAAAATATGCCAAAAATCGTACCCCCTTGCAAAATATGGCAATGGGATATCAATGATACCGTCACAGTCGAGGGCATAGAGAGCATTTCCGAGTGGCAAGTACACTTTGCCACAGTCGGCGACTCAAACGCTCTTGTACTGGAAATTAATCCCGATATGACCTGTTATATACCAAATCAGTTGGTCGAGCTCGGTCAGGCGATATACGCATATTTGTATAATGTAGAGGAGCAAAGGGCATATACCGAGACTGCGGTGCTGATATCAGTCAAAGCCCGTCCGCGTCCACTCGACTACATATCGACCCCGACAGATGTGCTGACATGGGGACAGCTGCGTGCTGATATAGGCACATTGTCACAGCTGGCAACCGAGGACAAGACTAACCTTGTCGCGGCTGTAAATGAGCTGCACGTCGACATCGAAACAGCATCCAGTGAGATAGACAGTATCGAGACTGACATGACCGAGCAGGGTCAGAGCATAACTGCGATACGAACTGAAGTTAAGAAGATTGAGCAGTCTATAACTGACATAAACAATACTGACGCTGCGCAGTCGCAACAAATAGCACAGAACCAGCAAGATATAGACGAGCTGGAGCGGACCGATACACAGCTTGCTCAGTCGGTATCATCGCTTGCGCAGACCGTAGACAAGGGCTTTAAGCAGGTACAGACAGAGCTTGACAAAAAGCAGCCGGTCGGCGACTATATCACTAACGCCGTCGATAATCTTATAAACTACTACAAAAAGTCAGAGACATACACGCAGAGCGAAGTCAATGCTTTAGTCGGCTCGTTGACGCGCATCGACATCAAGGTAGTATCAAGCATTGATGATGTGACCGAGCCTAATGTGATATATCTTGTCCCTGCGAGCAGCGGCGAGTCCGGCGATTACTACAACGAGTATATCCTTGTCAACGGTAGCCCAGAGCTTATCGGTAATACGCGAGTTGACTTGTCGGACTACTATACAAAGGCGCAGACCAACGACTTACTTAATAAAAAGCAGCCCATCGGCAGCTACGTCACATCGGTCAACGGCACTACGCCCGACAAGGGCGGCAATGTCAGTATTGACGTGCAGACATACACTGCGGGCGAGGGTATCGACATCAGCGAGAGCGGCGAGATTGCGGTCACGAATCCGATGGACGATGAGCAGGTGAGCACAAGGACGACGTGGAGCTCGGCGCGTATCGCGGGGGTGCTCGAACAGGCTGGCGTTATCCGGAAATATGGCATCCTCTGGGATAAGGTCGAAGCCACTTGTACGCGGCTGTGGGACGCGGCGGGTATAACCACTACAACTACAAATTTCGGGCATTTCGGCGCAGTCAATCCCAACTACGACAATCCGTTCGACGACATCTATCCGTGGTCGGAGCGGCGGGTGTGCAACTACGATATGCGCGTCCTCAAAACCATAGTTGCAGATGGCTACGACGTTCTCGACGCGGTGACGGCATGGGAGGGCGAGGACGCTTTCTCCTACGACCCTGCCGAGGGGCTGGGAGTAGGCGTATACACTCCCGAATACTGGTATACGGCATACGATACCTCCGAGGGTCGGGTCTTTGGCGTATCGGGCGCGCCAATCGAGGGCTGGTACTACTCCGAGCCGATAATCGCCGGTCGCTGGCTGGGCGTGGTCGAGCAGCTCGACGGCGTGAGCGTACTGGGATGCCGCGTGGGTATGCCGACCTCAAATGTGCCTATCGGCACGCTGCACACGTACGCGGAAAATGCCAGTATGACCATCGACGACGTATACAGTTGGGACGCGGAGACTGTACTGCAAATAGTTGAGTATGCTAACATGAATACCCAGGCTGCGACGGGTAATGGCGTATCTGTTCTTTACCGGCAGAACGCGACCGACCTCATCATGGAGGACGCGACCAATTCGATTGTCGTAAAGGTTGTTGCGGCAAATGCGGCTTATGCTATCCCAGGGGCTATCATGGATATCGGCACGTCAAACGGCGGCACGCAGGTCGGGCGAAGATACGTGATCAGCACGGCGGCAGACGAGACCGACGAGACCTTGCTCTGCGTGACGCTCGACGAGCCGGTGACGGTCACGACTGCAAATTTTTGGTCGATACACGGCTTAATCAACGTCGCGGACGCGGAGATAGGGTCGGCATCGGGGTATATCGGCACAAACGGTCGGTGCAACGCCTACTATCGCGGTCGGGTGACGGCTGGAAACAGGTTCCAGTACTGCCTCGGTGCGCATCGCGAGGGTCAGACTAACAAAATTTGGATAGTACCGTCGCGGTATCAGGCGGAGACGGTACTGTCGCTGGACACCTCGGTCTGCATCGATACCGGCTGTACTCTGCCGTGGGCTGAGGGCAACGCGGCTATCGGAGGATATATCGGCGAGCTGGCTTTGGCGGATGGCATCGCGGCTTTCCCACTCTGCTCGGAACTGGGCGGCAGTAGCTCCAAGCCGGTCGGGGACTACGCCTATATGCCGGCAAAAGGGGGCAACACGGTCTCTGTCCTCGGTGGCTACGCGAACTCCGGTTCGCTCGATGGTCGCTTCTACGCGGACTGGGGCTACTCGCGGGGTTCCTCGAACTGGGACCTCGCCGCCTCGCCATCTACAAAATCTTCCCATAGGGGGTCGTAGGGGGAATTTATTCCCCCTGCAAGGAGAAAAAAATATGAGAGCAAAACGTAGCCGGCTCAATGACGGGCATGGTCACCTCGCAAGCAAGCCGACGAACTCAGCTTGCAGATAAAATCTTCCAAACTTTTGCAACTAAACTAACAACTAATATCTAACAACTAATAACTAATACGGGCTTGGGTGTGAGTTGCGGCGGGTCTCTGTCCTCGGTGGCAACGCGAACAACGGTTCGCACGATGGTCGCTTCTACGCGAACTGGAACTACTCGCGGGGTTCCTCGAACTGGAACCTCGCCGCCTCGCCTCTTTATGCGGGTTTCTCTGGCAGGAGCTGCCATAGATGAGCAAACCTGTATCGCGCCATAGCCTTGACGTGTCAAAAATTGAGCGTCCATAATCTTTGCGATTGTGGGGAAGGTCGGTTAGTAGGTCTCTCGAAAATCGATAACGCATGAAAGAGGTAATTTATGCCAAAAAGAATTGGCTATTTATACGAAATGGTGATAGACCGCGATAATATACTCGCGGCTATCTCCGAAATGACCAAAAACAAAAAGAATCATCGCGGCGCAATGCGGATATTGAAAAGCAAGGAGCGAGTTGCGCGCGAAATCCAACTGGAACTGATTGAAGGCACATGGCAGCCGAGCGAGCCACGTCGGAAGACCATATACGACGGTCACCGCAAAAAGGAGCGGAACCTGCTGATACCGAATCTGCATGATCAGATTATACATCATGCCGTAATGCGCGTGACTGTGCCACTGCTGATGAGACGCAATTATTTTTACAGCTGCGGATCTGTTCCAGGCGCGGGTCAGAAAAGAGCTTGTGATGCAATCAAAGGCTGGATGAAACGAAGGGCGCCTACCTACGCTGCGACTATGGATATACGCAAATTTTACGAAAACTGTCCACATAGTGCAGTAATGGATGGACTGCAACGTATAGTCAAAGACAAACGGTTTTTGGTTTTGCACGAGATGATACTTACGCAGATGTCCTCGTCCGGCGTTGGGCTTGCTATAGGCTTTTATCCGTCACCGTGGTATGCTAATCTTGTACTGACAAAGATTGACAATGCAATCAAGGATAAGTATGGTCATGCCATACGGCGCGGCAAGAAGTCGAGCGCACCTGAGATACGCACGGTTAGATATGCGGATGATATTGTCATGGTCGGCAATAATCGACGCAAACTGTATCAGGCAAGGTCGGACGTACAACAAATGCTCGCCGAGATGGGCATGACGCTGAAGCCGGACTGGCGGGTCTTTCGAGCTGCAGAAGGGATTAGTTTTCTTGGCTATCGATGCTTTTGCGGGTTTACGTTGATGTCAAAACGGCTGATGAGAGACGTTGCACGGCGGTCGGTCAAAGCGTATCTTAAACGTAGCATACACAGTCTGCGCAGCGTACTTAGTGATATCGGGATATTACGTCAGTGCGACAGCTTTAATTTTCGATCAGCTTGGATAATAAATCTGTATAATATTAATAATTTCAAAAGGACGGTGGGAAATTATGACAGGAGTAGAATACAGCCGAAAGCCGCCACAACATGAGCTTATACGCGCTGGCGGAATGTCGATAGTAATGCTGCGAGAAAACATCAGCGAGGTGGAGCGATACGAGGGCACGGCATGGGTCTGCGATGAATATTCGCTGCAAATTCAGTGGCGGCGCGGTCTTGATGAGGACATAGGCAAAAATTTTGATACATGGCTTGAAAAAGCGAAAGCGTTAGAAGCGGCAAAAGAAGCCGCGAAAGAACAGAAACGTTATGAGCGTGAGCTTGAAGCAGGTCTTGCCGATATGCTGCTGGACTTAGATTTTCGGCTTATGCTGCTGGAAGAACTTGGAGGTGAAATATGATGGCATACAAACTTATGAAGGTGATTATCCTGCGCGGAAGCTACGACAAACAGGATATCATGGACAAGCTGGATGCGTACCTGGCTTTTAGCCGCATTACTCTTGAAGAGTACAACGAGCTCGCGGGAATGGTAAAATAAGGAGGTCATAACATGAATTCGTCTTATGAGGTGCTCAAAAACAGGCTTACAAACGGCTCACCGTTTCTGCTCGAAGCGGCATTGGCAAGAATCAACTATCTTGCCGACAACTTGCAAATCACAGAAGAACAGAGAGCAGAGTTGACTACTCTTGCTAAGCAAAATGGGCAGAACGAAATCTTGAGCGTAAACGAACGTCTGGATATGCTTGAAGAATGTATTATCGAAATTGCCCAGATAGTATATGCTTAACTTTATACGGTCAATCGCCTTAAGGCTTTTGATAAATTTACTATTACCTAAGGAGGAAAATATGTTGGCTATCCTTTTTGCAAGTCGTATCATTAACGGCAAAAACACATTTGCGGATGTGCCGGTAAAACTCAAAGAGCAGGTGGCAGAAAACCTGATTGATGGCGGACTGCCGGAACTTGTGCCGGTTGAATTCGGCGGCACTATGCAGACCGAGTGATATAAGGGGAGAGCATATCTCCCCTTATATCGACAAATCTTAAATACAGTGAGGTATATAATGCCTGATTGGCTCTATGACATAGCCAAAGCACTCACGATAACTGCTATATCGTCTGCGATTACTGGGCTGATAGTACAACTAAAAAATCGTCGCAAAGCCGAATATAGGACGCAAGAAGCACTGAAAAAGCTTCTGCGGTCAAACATCGTGGCAATACATGAGGTATACTATAATCGGGGCTATTGCCCTGTTCACGTGAAGGAAATACTGCAAGAATCCTACGATATGTATGAAAGTTTGGGCGGCAATGGACTCGGCAAAAAAATGTTCGACGAAACAATGCAGCTGCCAGAACAGCCGGAGGAGGAATTATGAAAGGCGTAAAAGGCATAGACATTTCAAAGTGGAACGCGAATCTCGATTTCAAGCGGCTCAAGACCGCAGGAATCGACTTCGCAATGATTCGCGCCGGTCTGGGCACACAGACCGACCCGATGCTCGCAAGCCATATCAAGGCGGCACAGGACGCCGGAATGCAGGTCGGCGCATACTGGTTCGCGTATGCACTCAACGTAAGCGAGGCAAAGAAAGAAGCCGACGCTTGTCTCAAGGTCATAAAGCCGCACAAGCTCGACTTGCCCATATTCTACGATTTTGAATATGATACGGAGCGATATGCCGGAGATAAGGGCGTGACCTACACAGTCGCGAGCCGGACGGCGATTATCAAAGCTTTCTGCGGCAGGATTAAGACGGCGGGCTATGACGCGGGCGTATACATAAATCCCGATTACTGCCTGTACAGGACAAACCGAACGCAGCTGAAAAAATACAAGCTCTGGATTGCGGCATGGCGGCGTTCTGACGGTGTGGCAAGCTTCGAGTCGGTCAAGCCCGAGCAGTTGCCGACCACTTACAAGGACGCGCTGATATGGCAGCCTGGCAAAGCCAAGCTCGACGGCAGCGGTGGCGCGTATGTCGATATCAACTATGGATATTTCGAGTTGGGCTCGACGTCGGCCGGCAAGGATACATACAATGTCGGGGATATGTATACCATCAAAAAAGGCGATGTATACTCCAACGGCAAGGCGGTGCCGGACAGGCTCATCGGCGAGACTTACACGATATCGCAGGCGAAAGAAGACCGCATACTGCTGCGAGAAATCGCGAGCTGGGTATCGATATAGCCGTGCGGTTTTTGAAGCGCGTCCTCATCTGCGTACTTGTATACGCGGCGATATACCTGCCGTTTGTGGTCATAATGCAGGCATGGTCGGGCGGCGACTATACCGCGGCGTATACGGTGGGCGGCGCACTGGCAAGCGCGGAGCTGATTCTTTGTGCGCTGATAAAGCGTGAGGAAACAAAACAAGAGGAAAAGAAGCACGAGCTTGACGAGACCGTTCGTAAATACGAGGAATATATTAAAATACTCGAAAATAAATTGAATAAGGAGAAACAAAATGAACTGGGCAGAAATGATTCCGTGGATAATCATAACGCTGGCGTTAGCAGTGGCGATAATAATGGTGGTGGTATCGCTCATCAAGGCGTCGCCTGAGAAGCGCAGAGAGATGATCAATAAAATCCTCTTCGCGCTCGCTCTGGAAGCTGAGCGTTTATACGGCTCGAAGACCGGACAAGCCAAAAAAGCACAGGTGATTGCCTGGTTTTACGAGCGGTACAGCTGGCTGTCGAAATTTGTCACCGAGGAGCAGCTCGGAGAATGGATCGATGCGGTCGTCGAAGCTATGACCGACTGGCTCGCGTCGAATCCGGTCGCGGCGGAGAACATACTGGAAAAATGAAATCAGTTTAAGCTGTAAACTATTTTTGGCGCAATATCAGGGACGGGGCGTGATTGCCTCGTCCTTTTTTCTCGAAATAAATTTAGAAAAAAATATATTTTTTTCGTAAAACCTCTTGACAAAATTGTTTTTCTATGGTATAATATATATACAGTAAAGGAAAGCAAAGCCGGAACGAAAAAATAAAAGGAGAAAATGAAATGAAAACAACTGTCACGTATGCATGTGGACACACTGAGGAAATCGTAGTTTACGGCAAAAGAGCCGACCGCGAAAAGAAAATCGCTTGGTTCGAAGCGCAGCTCTGCGCTGAATGCAGAGCGCGTGAGGGAGCCGCGCAAGGTGCAGCCAAAGGGTGGGCTGCATTAGAGGGCAGCCCAAAGCAAATTGCTTGGGCAGAGGATATACGCGGCGAAACTATGGACGCCATCGCCGCCCTGCAAACCCGCACCGACGACGAGGCTGCCCGCAAAGGCCGCGTTATCGCGTACCTCGGCGGAATCACCTCCGCCGAATGGTGGATTGACAACCGTTTTTATCGCGGCGCAAAGATGATCCGCCGCGCAATCAAACATGCCGCAGAGAACGGCATTGACCTGATCGCCGCGCCTGCTGAAACGGTCGAAGAGCCCGCCAAAGAGCCGGTCGAAGAAACAGCCGCCGAGCCGGTCGCAGCAGTAGAGACCACTGAATCCGCCGAAGAACCGGTCGAAGAACCGGTCGAAGAAACAGTCGCCGAGCCGGTCACAGCAGCAGAGACCACTGAGACCGACGATATAATGGAATATTTACTCAACCCGCCTGAGCCGCCGCCAATGACTGAGGAGGAGAAGGCACAGGCGGAATTTGAGCAGGATGTCTCCACGTACAATGGGATTTCTACCTCCGCTGACGATCGTGCTGAAGAGCGGATGATCGCTTTTCAACATGATTTGAAAGCGAGGGGGAAAGATCAGGAGTACTGGGACAAAATAGTCGCAGCAGTCCGCGACTTCTGGGCCGCATCCCTCGAATAACCACAACAAGCATAACCACAGCAAGCCGACCGGCGGCGGCAATACCGCCGGAGAAAGAGGATAAAATGGAATACTTCAGTGAATACTATAACGAAATAAAAGCCCTTACTCTTGACGAGTTTGACGATTATCTTGACGAGCAGGGTCTCATCGAAGCTGCAATTTGTAATGGTGACAATCTGAGTAATCTGGATGAATTACTCGACAAATACAAAAATGTGCTTGATGAACATTTCAGCGTAGACAAGTGTCGCCGGCTCCTTACCCCTCATCCTGATGAAGAAGCCGAACTCCGTGACCTGCTAATGGCCAACATCAACAAAATCAAGCGCAATCGCACTGCGGAAAAGCCAGAACATATCACAATGTGGATTGATTTGCCTCACATTTTTCTTACTGTACCGTCAGAGAAATATAACGAGCTGACGATTGTGGCTTCTGCAATGGAAGAAAACTATATAAAAGACATCGTGTTAGAATTGGGTCTCGAAGACATTTGCGACGGCGACTATATCATGGAATATATCATGAAAGACCTTAACGGAGAGATTGTATTGCCGACATTCCGTCGGATGCTGCGCTACCTCGCAACGCAGCTTATAAGCTACCGTGAATGCGGCAATCCTTATAAAAAATAGCAAAATAAAGGAGAAACAATCATGAAAAAAGTCATTTCCGGTGTCCTCTGCGACACCGAAACAGCCAAGATGCTCGGCGAGTACGAGCACGACTGCAAAAGCTCGTTTCACTGGTACGTGGAGCGTCTCCACCGGACTAAGTCCGGTAAGTACTTCATTCATGGCGAAGGTCGCGCCGCCTCGCCGTACGCGAAAAAGGTCGCCCAGAGTGAATGGGCACCAGGCGAAGCGATCAAACTAATGCCGCCCGAAGCTGCGCGGCAGTGGGCGGAGGAGCACCTCGACGGCGACGAGTATATCGCCGCGTTCGGACCGGACGAAGACGGCGAACCGGTGGTTTTGACTATCGACGCGGCGACAAAACGCCGCCTTGACCGGATGAAAGAGGCGACCGGTAAGTCGATCAAGCAGCTGGTCGCCGAAGCTGTGATACGCTACTCCGAAGAGGAGTAAGCGTGTCAGATACGATTACAAAAAATATATTATATCACATTCCGTCCGCAAAATCAATGTATTAAAAAAAAAATAAAAAAAATATCCAAAATGTAGTTGACAAACGCTTTGAAGTGTGCTATACTATTATCAGTCCACATTATGGACGGCCAGGAGGTGGGATTATGGGCGATATCATTACTCTTAGAGGTGCGGTATTTTCGAGGTACAAAACGATAGAAGACTTCGCAAAGGCTATCGGATGGAAGCGCAACAAAGCTTCGAGGATAATCAATGGCATCCAGCATCCGGACATCGATGATATAATCGAACTCACAAAAGTACTTGAAATCACCGACCGTGACGCTTTTGTCGCATTATTTTTTAAGCCATTGTCTACATTGTGGACTAAAACAGATGCATAAAGTGGAGGTACAAATGGAAACACAATTGCAAATCTTCAAAAACCCTGACTTCGGGGATGTCCGGACAGTTATTCGCGATGGCGAGCCGTGGTTCATCGCGACCGATGTGTGTAGGGCGTTGGACGTCGACTCGACAGCGACTCGCAGGCTTGATGAAGATGAAATATCTGCCCTGCGTTTAACGCAGACCAGCTCGAACGGGGTATCTCAGGAACGTGAAGTCAACATCGTCAACGAGCCTGGCTTATATTCCCTTGTCCTCGGCTCACGGAAGCCGGAAGCCAAGGCATTTAAGCGTTGGATCACGCACGACGTGATCCCCGCGATTCGTCGGCACGGCATGTACGCGCTGGACGAAATCCTCGAAAATCCGGATATCGCAATCGCCGCGCTACAGCAGCTCAAAGATGAACGCGCGAAGCGCAAGCAGCTTGAATCCACGGTCGCGGTGCAGTCTCAGCAGATAGCCGAGCTCACACCAAAGGCGAGCTACTATGACATCGTGCTGAACTGCAAGGACTTGATGTCTATCAGTAAAATCGCGAAAGACTACGGCAAGTCGGCGATATGGCTGAACGACAAGCTCGCCGAGCTTAAGGTGCAGTACAAGCAGGGCGGAGTCTGGCTGCTGTATCGGCGGTACGCCGAGAAGGGCTACACATCGACCAAGACTCATACATATCCTGCCAACGACGGCTCGATACACTCAAAGATGTTGACCATGTGGACACAAAAAGGGCGGCTCTTCATCTACGAGCTGCTCAAAGCGCACGGCATACTGCCGCTTATAGAAAGGAGCTGATATAATGACAATGACCAAGAGTAAGGCGACTGACGAGCTCCGTGCTAAAGCGGCGCGCGAGCTCCGGTACAAGAAGCCGATCCTCGAGCAGCTGAACTACGAGGCTATCACAAATGAGCTCTGGGATATACAGTCAAAGTGCGACGAGCTCTTGTATATGGAGGATGTCGACCGTGGCGCTATCCTCGACGCGCTTGATGGTGACGAGGACGACGCCGAGGAATACCGAATGACCTTTGCCGACATCAGCGCGGACTGCGAGCGTCTGATCAGCGTCATGAGTGAGACCGATGTCGAGGAAAACTTCGACATATTCCTCGTAACCGCAAACGGCGGATTTTACAGGACGGTCGGATATGACAGCTACGAGGCGGACTATTTCCTGCTTTCCGGTTACGATTCTGAGTGGGCACAGTCTGAAGCCGCGAAAAGGCTCATGCGGCTGACCAAGCAGGAGATAATCGAACTCGCGCGGAAAGTATTCGGCGTCATCGCGGCGTACACCGATCTGATGCAGCATTATGACAAGCTGGAGGCGGTATACAATATCGCGAAAGGCGAGAACGCGCTCCTCTTGTCGGCAGTACAACGGGTCGAAGAGGCATACACGCGGTATATCGAAAACGACGACGAGAGGGAGTTCGACAAGCTCGTCGCGAGTCTTCCGGCCCGGGCGTGGCTGGAGTGAAAGGAGATGAAACAATGAGGAAATACTTTACATGGACCGATCTTCGCGCGCTCTGCATAAGTGAGAACTGGTTCACCGAGGGCACGAACGAGCAGTATGACAAGCTCCGGCGCGCTTTCGAGCAGCAGGAGGACTACGACAGCCTCGCGTGGATCATCTGGACATGCTCGACGCAGAGAAACGGCGCAATAATCGATCACGTGAAAGAAATCGCTAGCAAAATAGAGGAGGCGGAAAACGATGGCTGAGAAAGCATTAACTGCCACAGACATCATAACCTATCAAGCCCGGAAGCTCGCGGAGATGGAGCGCGAGCTGAACGAAATGCGTCAGCGGAACGCGGCTCTGGCAGCGACAAACGAAATTCTTGCCGACGCGCTGTCACGTGCGCTCGGAGGGCACGACCGCGTGTTCCTGCCGCGGCGTCGGGATGATCGTGCCGAGTTCTTTGTCGAGCTGACGATTGACGATGATTACCTCATCCGGAGGCGGAAATGACCAGGCAAAAAATCCCCTGCCGGTCGGCAAACCGAGCAGGGGAAGATTGAGAGAATATCTCTCAACTAAAAGCACCAACATTATAACACAAGGAGAATAAAATGTCAACCCTATTTAATATTTCATCCCGTTACGGCGAACTTCTCGAGAAAATCGACTTCTTCGCCGAATTCGAACCAGACACCGACGCGGACGGCAATTACCTTGACCCCGATGGAAATGTTATCCGTGACCTTAATGACTACCGCGCGGTCATGACCGAAGCTTTGCTTGATACCCTTGACGCGATCGATGACGAGATGGACGAAAAGCTCGCGAACTGCGGTGCGTTTATCAAGCAGCTGACTGCCGAAGCCGACGCTCTGGACGCCGAGATCAAGTCGCTGAAAAATCGCAGTGCGGCGAAAAAGCGCGAGATTGACAGCTTCAAGACCTACATTATGGCTTGTATGGAACACGCCGACGTCAAAAGGGTGGACAAGCCGCTCGCGAAGCTCTCGATTCGCACGAATGCCGAGTCGGTCAGCGTATCCAATGAGCAGGCATTTGTAAGCTGGGCACAGCTCTCGAATCGTGACGACCTGTTAAGATATGCAGCTCCGGATATCAATAAGACGGCGGTAAAGGCGGCACTGAACGACGGTCAGAATATCCCCGGCTGTCAGATTGTCCGGACAAAGTCGTTGATAGTGAAGTGAGGTGAATCGAATGTTTGAGGTCGCGACAAGAAAAAAGGCTAAGCTCAGACTCGCGCTCGCCGGTCCGTCCGGTTCCGGAAAGACTCTGTCCGCGCTGATGATAGCCGGAGGTATGACCGACGGTGACTGGTCGCGTGTCGCTCTGATAGACACCGAGCATGAAAGGGCGCGATTCTATGCCGACCGCTCTGAGTGGGACATCGGCGAGTTTCTGTATCAGCCGCTGTTCCCACCCTACAAAGCGCAGAAGTACATAGACTATGCGACCGCAGGCGCTGCCGCTGTCGGTGAGGACGGTGTCCTTATCGTCGATTCGCTCTCCCACGCGTGGGAGGGCGAGGGCGGCGTACTTGAATACAAGTCAGAGGTCGCAAAAAAGCAGGGGAAAAACGACTACACCGCGTGGGACGAAGCCGGAAAAACGCAGAACGCGCTGATAAACTCGCTGCTGTCGCTACCTTGTCATGTGATAGTAACTTTGCGTACTAAGACAGCGTATACGATGGAAGTGAACGACCGCGGCAAGAATGTGCCGGTCAAAATCGGACTCGCGCCGATACAGCGTGAGAATACCGAATATGAGTTCGACATTGTGTTGAACCTTGACCGGCAGCATTACGCGACGGCGTCAAAGGACACGACCTTTCTCGATGACTTCAACGCTCCGATAACGCCGGAGATAGGAGCAAAGATCCGCGACTGGCTCGCCGAGGGGAAAGAACCCGATCGCTGCGCGGACTGCGGCAAGGTCATTCTGCCCGAGCGCGGTGTGTCGGTCGAGCAGATAGTAGCGGGGACAATCGCGGCTTATGGGCGCAAGCTCTGTATGAGCTGCGCCGAGAGGGCGAAGAATGCAGCAGCTCAGACAATATCAGATTGATATAGTCAACCGTGTCCATGAAGCATGGGCGGACGGCGCAAGAGCCCCCTGCGTCGTTCTGCCCTGCGGCAGTGGAAAGAGCTGCATCGCCGCGGATATGGCTCGCCGGGCGACATGGAAAGGAAACCGTGTCCTGTTCCTCGTCCACAGAAAGGAGCTCGTCGACCAGATACAGCGCACATTTATCGGCTGGGGAGTTGACATGGATTACTGTACTGTCGGCATGGTTCAGACAATAACCCGTCGAGTGAAGAAAATGCAGGCTCCCGCGCTGATAATTACAGACGAGAATCATCATTCGCTCGCCGAGAGCTACAAGCGCATTTATGAAGCCTTTCCGAAGGCTTATCGTGTCGGTGTGACCGCGACTCCGGTGCGGCTCAACGGCGACGGTCTCGGCGATGTCAATGACCGGCTGATTATCGGTGTCAGCGCAAAATGGCTTATCGCGAATCAGTTTCTCGCGCCATATGACTACTACGCGCCGTCGGTCGCGGACCTCACCGGACTGCACGTAAGACAGGGTGAATACATTGCGTCTGAAATTGAATCACGGCTCATGAGCGCGGCGATATATGGCGATGTGATAGCCAACTATCAAAAATACGGCAATGGTGATAAAGCCGTCTGCTATTGCGCTTCGATAAAGCATTCAATGGCTGTCGCCGAAGCGTTCAATCAAGCCGGCATCTCTGCGGCTCATCTCGACGGCGAGACTCCGAAGCCCGAAAGAAACAAAATAATAAGTGATTTCCGTTCCGGTAAGGTAAGGATACTCTGCAATGTCGATCTGATCTCGGAAGGCTTCGACGTGCCTGACTGCGGCTGTGCTATACTTCTGCGTCCGACCAAAAGCCTGACCTTGTATATTCAGCAGTCTATGCGCTGTATGCGTTATCAGCCCGGGAAAAAGGCGGTTATAATCGACCATGTCGGCAATTACGCGAGATTCGGTATGCCCGATGACGACCGCGAATGGACGCTCGACAAAAAGTCAAGGGACAAGCAGGCACAGAGAGAGCAGAACAGCGTCAAGGCGGCAATTTGTCCCGAATGCTTTCGGGTGTTCGAGCCGAACGAAGAGCGTACCTGTCCATGGTGCGGAGCACTGCTGCCAAAGAAAGAACGCGAAATTTCCGAGAAACCCGCTGAGCTATCGAAAATCGAGGGCTTCACACTGCGCTACGACAAGCCGAGCGACTGCAAGAGCTACAGCGAACTCGTCGACTATGGCAAGCGTCACGGATACAAGCCCGGTTGGAGCTACATCATGGCAAAGAAGCTGGGCATACCGCTTGGAGGTAAAGCATGACAGAGCATGACATACAAAATCAGATCCGCATCAATTGTTCTGACATCGCGATCCTGTTCCGAGCCAATGTGGGCAGCTTCAAGACAAGTGATGGTCGCTTCGTCAGCACCGGACTTCCGACAGGCTTTCCCGATTTGTTCGGAGTCAGGCTGAGCGACGGCAGGGCTGTCTTTATCGAGGTCAAAAAACCGGGCGGCAAGATTCGTCCGGAACAGGTTAAATTTATCGACCGTATGTGTGAATACGGCTTTATCGCCGGAATCGCGTATTCGGTCGAGGACGCAAAAAAAATAATTCTGGAGGAGTAAAAAATGTTTGCGACAAATTTCAAAGAGATCAACGACAACATTCCGGCAGGCACATACGAGGCGGCGATTTCACAGGTTGAAGAGGACGGGACAGAAATCGTCATAAAGTTGGAGATCAGGAAGGACATTTCACAGGACTGCGCCGGACGCACTTTTACACATTGGATGCACAAGCTTCGCGAGCCAAAGGAGCTCGACCTTGCGGTTGGCGGCTACGGCTATAATCAGCTGATGAGAATCGGCAAGGCAGCGCATCTCCCCGAAGGCAAAAACTATGCGTCGCTCGGGGAATATCTCGCGGATCTCGTGGGCAAAGCAGTGCAGGTCGAGTTGTATTACGACCTGTACAAAGGCAAGGACTATTTGAAAGTCAAGTATTGGAACGAATCTACGGCGCAGCCGCTGACTTATCGTCCGGTTCCGCCGCAGAGTCGGCAGACGCAACCCACACATCAATCTGTCGGCAGTGCGCCGCAGCAGACACCCGCGGCTAAGCTGCCCTGGGAGTAAATCGCGATGGCGTATGAAAGCATACCGGACGAGCTCAAAGCACTGCCGAACTGGGTGTGCTGGAGGCTTGTGCCGGATGAACAAAGGGGAAAGCCGCGAAAGGTGCCGTTCAATCCACGCACGGGAGAGACGGCGAAGTCGAACGACAGCGCGACCTGGTGCGACTTCGAGACTGCGTGCAGCTCGTCCACTACCGGAGGTTACGACGGTATTGGATTCATGTTTTCGGAATCGCCCTACTTTGGAGTTGATATCGACGGTGTCGCGGACGAAATCCCGAGATACATGGAGGGCGAGCCGGGATTGCTCGCCGATTTCGTCGATACGCTGCGCAGCTATACCGAGCTGTCGACGTCCGGAGCCGGCATACATATAATCTGCCGCGGAAAGCTCCCGCCGGTCGGACGCCGGAGAGGCAATATCGAGATGTATGAGTCGGGGCGGTTCTTTGTCATGACCGGTCGGTCGGCTTCGCAGTACCATGTAATAACCGATTGTACCGAAACTGTCAAATCGCTGCATGAACAGTATATCGGCGGGGGAACAACTCCTGCCGATACTCCGCCAGCAAATGTCGCGTGTCCGGAAACAATCGACGAGATTTTGCATACGGTCAGCCGGTCGAAGTCAGCCGACAGCTTTATGCGGCTCTGGCAGGGTGATATCGCCGGCTATGCGTCGCACTCCGAAGCCGACATGGCGTTATGCAATCACCTCGCGTTCTGGTGTCGGTGCGACGCAGGAAAGATGGACGCGATGTTCAGGCAGTCGGGACTTATGCGCGATAAGTGGGACCGCAAGCAGTCTGGGACAACCTACGGCGTAATGACCGTGCAGAAAGCGATAGCCGAGTGCCGCAATGTATACAATCCTAAGCCGGAATACCGAATCAGCATAGGAAATTCAGCGAGTTATGAAGAGACGCCGCGTAAATACACATTTGACGATATGGGAAACGCCGAACGGCTCTACGACTTTTTCGGCGGGTATCTGCGATACAACTATGTTGACAAGCGGTGGTATTACTATGACCAGCGGAAATGGGTCTGCGACCGAAGCGGCGCTATCGAGCAGGCGGCGGAGCGTTCGGTGCAGTTGATGGACGCCGAAGCGAAGCTGTACAGCTCGGGCGATCCCGAGAACGAGTCGGACGAATACAAGGCTTTCATGAAGTGGCGAAAGACCTCGCGCTCAAACAAATCAAAACGGGCAATGATAGCCGAGTTGTGTCACCGTGTCCCGATTCTGCCCGAAGAGACCGACAGAGATAAATTTCTGCTCAATGTCATGAATGGCTATCTCGACCTTACTACCGGCAAGATTTCAGAGCATGACCCCGAAAAGCTGATGACGAAGCTTGTACCGGTCGAGTATGACCCCGAAGCGGCTTGTCCGGTGTGGAAAAATTTCCTTGACACAGTGTTTGCCGGCGACGCGGATCTGATTCGATATGTGCAAAAAGCGGTCGGATACTCACTGACCGGAGACACAAGCGAGCAGTGTGTATTTTTCCTATATGGTACCGGCTCGAACGGCAAGTCGACATTTTTATCGACAATACGGCAGGTGTTCGGCGATTACGCGGCGAATGTACAGCCCGAGACGCTGATGGTCAAGCCGTCGTCGAATGGCGGCGCGAACTCTGATATCGCCCGATTGAAGTCGGCGAGATTTGTGACGTCGACCGAACCGAACGAGGGAATGAGACTCAACGAGGGACTGATCAAGCAGCTGTCGGGCGAGGATTCGGTCACGGCGCGAAAGCTGTACAGCGACGAATTCGAATTCCTGCCCGAGTTCAAGCTCTGGATGGGAACCAACCACAAGCCAATTATCAGAGGCACCGACACCGGTATCTGGCGTCGGGTACACATGATTCCGTTTGAGGTCAGCATTTCGGACGAGAAGAAGGACAAGCATCTGCCCGGCAAACTGCGCGCCGAGATCGCGGGGATTCTGAACTGGGCGGTTGAGGGATACAGACTGTATGCGAGCGAGGGGCTGAAAATGCCGGGTGCGGTCGCGAAAGCGGTCGCGGAGTACCGGCATGAGATGGACAGCATTTCGCAATTTCTCGAGGAATGCACCGAACCGGGCGGAGAGGTGCCGGCGAATGTACTGTATGCCGCCTACAAGGACTGGGCGAGAGATGGGGAGCAGTATATACATAGCTCGACCAAGTTCGGAATGGAAATGGCGAAACTTTACAAAAAATACAAGGGGATGCATGGTGCTAAGTATTTTGGTTTGCATCTGAACAATCGAAATATATGACGAGTATGACGAGTATGACGGGTTTTTATATATTCGCGTGTAGATTAAAAAGAAATATAATATATATATAGAATTATAGAAAAAGGGGTCATACTCGTCATACCCGTCATCGGAAAGGATAAATCATGGATTTCAAGCAAAAGGAAATCGCGGCATACAACGGGTACTGTCTCGACTTGGACGCGCTTCCGGCGGTCGATTACAAATACTTTGCCCGAATCGCCGAACTCGGCAGACGCTTCCGCGCTGGAGCAATGAGTGAAGTTGAGGTCGCGTCACGTCGGCAGGAATACTACGATGAGTACGAGCAGACACGAGACAAGCTCAGCTGGACTGATATCATCAAGCTGACCGAGTCATGTCGGATTTGCATCAACGGCGAACAAGACCCGCGGCTCGTCGCGGCGGTTGCGCTGCGTGCGTTATGGCTTATCACCGGCGACTGCACGATTGAGAAAAAGATGCGGGAAATGGAGGTTTGATAATGACCCGAAAAGAATTATCGCAGTTGTATCCAAAGCGGGTTATCGCCGCGCAGGAGACGCGAGAAGACGCACAGGGGCACGAAAACGGCAACGAGGGATGAATATATATGCCGATATACTAAACGCGGCTGTATGGCGCGTGTGGGCGCGTGAGATGAAGTCGAGTAAGCAAGTTACCGGCAAGTTAAAGTAAATACGCACAAAAACTACAAAAACAAGGAGCAAAAAATGAAATACAACGACTATATGTCAAAGGTTCAGATCTGCGCCGAGCGGATGAAGACGCTGAGAAAGGAACACGGTCTGACCATGAACGAGCTGGCGGAGGAAATAGGGATGGCGCCATGCAACGTCTTCTACTACGAGCACATCAAGCACGTGCCGAACATAATCGCGCTGATAAAATACGCTATGTATTTTGGCGTGTCAACCGACTATTTGCTGGGGATGGAGGAGGATGCAACGGATTGGAGGAAAGAAAAATGAAGTACATAGCAGCTGTATCGGGCGGCAAGGATAGCACGGCAATGCTGCTTCGACTGCTCGAATTAAAGAAGAATGCCCGTTCCGGAAGAAATACCGAGATGAGCGGGCGAAAAATAAGAGCATAAGGAAAGAGAGTGAAAACAATGACTGTGCTTGAATTATATACCAACTGCCAAGTTAAATCTGCGTTAAGGGTTTTAAGCAGTTATAACGGTAAAGTGCTTTGTTATAAATTTAATCCTGCAAAACATTTGGAAATTGGAAAACGAGATGTAAGAGCTGTTTGGGCGGACATTACAGTAACAAACTCCGGCTTTGGAAATTATGCTCAACCTATAATGTGCGTCTTTGCTGACGGCTCGGAGGAGTATAATGGACGCAGTTGAATTCTTCAAAGAAAAAGCCAGAATGTGTAAAAATGTCAGATGTCTTGACTGTCAGTTACAAGGCGCGTGTGATAACTTTATATCAAATGGTGCCTATGAGCTTGTGGTCAAAGCTGTCGAGCGGTGGGCGAAGGAAAATCCACAGGAGACGCGGTGGACAAAGCTGAAAAAGGAGTATCCGAAACTGAATGATAATGAAAAAACGCAACTTTGCGTTTGTGCTTTTGGTTATGAGTGCGATTGCGACCTGAATTGTGCAAAACATTGGGATATTCCGGTCGACGAGGAGGAGCAAGAATGAGCAGATTCATTGAGGCGACGGTTGACGGCTATAAAATGCTGCTCAATCTCGAATATGTCGTGAATATAGATAAATTCGAAGACGGCTCATGCCGGATAAATCTTCGGGACGATTACATCGAGCCCGAGGAACCGTATGAGATAGTGCGGTACATGATTGCGAAAGGAGTGGACAAGCATGAAACGAAAAATCGTAGTTGAAGACGAGCCGAAATTATTTTACTGCCATTTCTGTGGCTGCCTTTTCGAGGCGGACGAGGACGACTACAAGCTCGTAGAGGGCGCAGATGAGGGAATATTCGCGGCGACAAGCTGCCCTGACTGCGGACATGAGGTGTATAAGGAGGTGCTGATGTGAGAGTCAAGGTAGGTCTGATCGACGTAGATGGTCACAACTTCCCCAACCTCGCGCAAATGAAGCTTTCGGCTTATTATAAAGCGCGTGGCTGTCTGGTCGAGGTGGCGTCGCCGCAGGGCGAATATGATGTTGTCTATATGAGCAAAGTCTTTGACGAGACATATTCCCCTGACCTTGCATGGGAGCCGCACGCGGATGATATAATCCGCGGCGGTACCGGTTACGGACTGGACAACAAGCTGTCGTATGAGGTCGAGCATACATATCCGGACTACGAGCTATATCCGGGTCTGACCGAAAACACGGCTTTCGGTTTCCTGACGCGCGGCTGCCCGAGAGGGTGTGACTTTTGCATAGTGTCCGAGAAAGAAGGACGAGCTGCTGTCAAGGTCGCTGATCTCGACGAGTTCTGGCGAGGACAAAAGTTTGTGAAGCTGCTTGACGCGAATATTCTTGCCTGCAAGGACGCGCCTGAACTGCTCGGACAGCTTGTTGAAAGCAAAGCATATATCGACTTTACACAGGGACTGGATATACGGCTGATGCGTGACGACTATGTTCAGCTGATAAGCCGAATGAAGCTGAAAAGCATTCACTTCGCGTGGGACGATCCGCGGCATGACCTGACCGAGAACTTCCGCGACTATGCGGCAAAGGCAAAGCACAAGCTTCACGGTGACTGGGGCAGCGTGTATGCGCTGTGCAACTACAGCACCACGCACGATGAAGATATGTGGCGGATAGAAACTTTGGTGTCACTCGGCTACTCGCCGTATGTGATGATATACGGCAAGCCGTCCGCGCCGAAGATTACGCGGCACTTGCAGAGGTGGTGCAACGCGCCGCCGCTTCGCAAGAGCTGTACTTTTGCGGAGTATCTGAAAACAAAAAGATATACCGGAGAGGAAAAACAATGACTGAAGAACAGTATATTGAGGTTAGAGAGATAAATCGCAAGCTGATGATAGCTGTCGATCTTATTAACAAATTGCAGGCCGATGTGAAAATTCTGAATATTTCTGGATATGAAGATGAAATCCTCGAATTTTTCAAGAAGCAGAGAGAAAAATACGAAACTAAAATGGAAGAATATGTATGCGCTCCATATTCTCGCTGGATATATGACGATGATGAGTCATTAGTATGTGAGCGATGTCGGCATAGCTGCCCTATGGATGCAGACGGTATGTATTTAACTGACTCACGATATTGTCGATATTGTGGATCAAAAATGATATAGAACAAGGGAAACAACTCGAAGCCGAGGAACGGAGGAAAGGCGAGGTGTAAAACATGGTAGAATACGAGAAAACTGTAGCACGTCTCAAAGCAGGCGAGGAGTTAAACGAAGATGACCTTAAAACGCTTGTGTGGGTTGGTCAGGTTGTCGATGTAATTGAGGGCGAAGAACACAGGTGGACGCGCGATATGACAACAATTATCGAGATTACCGTCACATACTACGAACGAGAGGAGACGTAAGATGAACATAAAGCTTAACCCCGACAGCGTCCGCCGCGCTGTCATGCAGGAAGAAGCACGGAAGATTGCCCATGATGCGGTCGTCGACGCGCACGTCTACACGCGCGAGCGATACGGCGTACGGTATCAGGACAGCGCGTATTATCAGCTCCTGCGGCGCGATGGGATTGACATGGCCAAAATCGAGGACGAGCTCGATGAGTACGCGAAAGAAAGGGGTGCAATCAGTGAGTAAGCCCAGATACATATGGTGGGGGTACGTAAAGGCTTTAATCCGTGTATGTGGCAACGTAAAAAATCCGAAGCATAAGTATGTGACCGATGATATAAGCGCGGCATATGCTCGGATGTATGACAGCCTTGACGAACCGAAAAAACAGCTTTGTCAGATGGTGCTTGTCAAGCGCACACATACGATAGTCGGCGCGGCGTTGCAGCTCCACATAAGCGAGGCAACTGCGCGAAGGTGGCACTGGGAAGTCATCACAAAAATGGCACACGAAATGAAATTGAACTTTGAGAGCCATTAAGGTATGATATAATAGCAGTACGATAAGTGTACTGCTATTTGTTTTATATATTATGAACGTAGAAAAGATAAAGCAATTACTTGAATCCGGAAAAGAGATAAACTTCTACATGTCGAGCTCGTGGCAGGATCTCGCCGCAAAAGTGCGACGGATGGATCACTACGAATGCCAGCTGTGCAAGCAGCACGGCCGATACCGACGCGGGGTACTGGTACATCATGTCAAGCATCTTCGCGATAGACCTGACCTCGCGCTAAAGATATATGATCCGGAGACAGGCGAACGACAGCTCATCACAGTCTGCAAGCAGTGCCACGAAGAACAGCATCCAGAGGCATTGCAGCCGAAAATTTTAAAAAAACGTGAACAAATAACGTCCGAACGGTGGGATTGACCCCCCCTAAAAAGA